>Ga0256408_1000232_pt1 | contig 63778 bp, 62 predicted proteins | sample PhyAR1_FD_185998 | JGI IMG/M metagenome (GOLD analysis project Ga0256408, IMG submission 185998) | Leaf surface microbial communities from alfalfa plants in UC Gill Tract Community Farm, Albany, California, United States - DLSL A.R1 | ecosystem: Host-associated > Plants > Phyllosphere >...
ATTGGTGGGTCGTGCAGGATTCGAACCTGCGACCAATTGATTAAAAGTCAACTGCTCTACCAACTGAGCTAACGACCCGCAGAAGTGGTGGGTGATGACGGGCTCGAACCGCCGACCCCCTCCGTGTAAAGGAGATGCTCTACCAACTGAGCTAATCACCCACTTCAGGACTTCCAGGCACTGCTAAACGAGAGAATGATGGTGGGTGATGACGGGCTCGAACCGCCGACCCCCTCCGTGTAAAGGAGATGCTCTACCAACTGAGCTAATCACCCTCATTCGTTCTCATTTTTCTCAACAAGATGGTGGGCGATGACGGGCTCGAACCGCCGACCCCCTCCGTGTAAAGGAGATGCTCTACCAACTGAGCTAATCGCCCCGTCTTGTTGGAGTCGCATTATAGGGATAGTTCAAAGTGAGTCAACGGTTTTTAAAATGATTTCAATCGTTCGCCGCAAATTTAGGCAGGGCGCGATAATTATCGCCAACGGCGCCGATTCTTTGCGCAACGCTCTGCGAAACTCGCCGCAAAACGCGCGAAATCGACCGGCGCAATATCGTGTCGGCGTTGAGGAATTAGCGCGTGGTGATACAATGTCGTCCACTCTTTTTTCAATTCCGAGCAATCGTCGGCCATCGCCGACACGCGTTGCGTAATAAGGCAGTGAACCCAATGAAAATCAAAACCCGTTTTGCACCGAGCCCGACCGGCTATCTTCACGTCGGCGGCGCGCGTACCGCACTTTATTCCTGGTTGTTCAGCCGCCATGCGGGCGGTGAGTTCGTTCTGCGTATCGAAGATACCGATCTGGAACGCTCTACCCAGGACGCGATCGACGCAATTATGGATGGCATGAACTGGTTGAACCTGGATTGGGATGAAGGCCCGTACTTCCAGACCAAGCGTTTCGATCGTTACAACGCGGTCATCGACGAAATGCTGGAGCAGGGCACGGCCTATAAATGCTATTGCTCCAAGGAACGCCTGGAAGCGCTGCGCGAGAAGCAGATGGAAAACGGCGAGAAGCCGCGTTACGACGGCCACTGCCGTGACAGCCAGTGCAGCCACACCGACGACGAGCCGCACGTGGTGCGCTTCCGTAACCCGCAGGAAGGGTCGGTGATCTTCGACGATAAAATTCGCGGCCCGATCGAATTCAGCAACCAGGAGCTGGACGATCTGATCATCCGCCGCACCGACGGTTCGCCAACCTATAACTTCTGCGTCGTCGTCGATGACTGGGACATGGAAATCACCCACGTGATCCGTGGCGAAGACCACATCAACAACACCCCGCGCCAGATCAACATTCTGAAAGCGCTGGGCGCGCCGGTGCCGGAATACGCGCACGTGTCGATGATCCTTGGCGACGACGGTAAAAAGCTGTCCAAGCGTCACGGCGCCGTGGGCGTGATGCAGTACCGCGACGACGGCTATCTGCCGCAGGCGCTGCTGAACTACCTGGTGCGTCTGGGCTGGTCCCACGGCGATCAGGAGATCTTCTCCATCGACGAGATGAAAGAGTTCTTCACGCTGGAAGCGATCAACAAATCCGCCAGCGCGTTCAACACCGAGAAGCTGCAGTGGCTGAACCACCACTACATCAACCATATGCCGGCGGAAGAAGTGGCGGTGCATCTGGCATGGCACGTTGAGCAACTGGGCATTGAAACCCGCAACGGACCGGAACTGAAGGACATCGTCAAGCTGCTGGGCGAGCGCTGCAAGACGCTGAAAGAGATGGCGGAGTCTTGCCGTTACTTCTACGAAGACTTCAGCGAGTTCGACGCCGACGCCGCCAAGAAGCACCTGCGTCCGGTCGCGCGTCAGCCGCTGGAAGCGGTGCGCGCCAAGCTGGCCGCCATCACCGTCTGGACGCCGGAAAACGTGCACGACGCCATTCAGGGCACGGCGGATGAGCTGGGCGTCGGCATGGGTAAAGTCGGCATGCCGCTGCGTGTCGCGGTGACCGGCGCCGGCCAGTCGCCGGGCATGGACGTGACCGTGCATGCGATCGGCCAGAAGCGTTCGCTGCAGCGTATCGATATGGCGCTGGCTTACATCGCCGAGCGTGAAGCTCAAGCCTGATTAGGCTGATACGCCTTAAAGAAAAAGCCCCGTGGAGCGATCCCGGGGCTTTTTTATTGCGCTTTGTCAGGCTTGTTCGCTAGCCGGCAAACCCGGACGGTAGGCGAGGAAATACATCAACCCGACAAAGCCGGCGCCGCCCAGCGCATTGCCGAGAAATACCGCGACGAAATTAGGCAGATACTGCTCCCAGCCCATGCCGCCGGCAAAGATGGCCGCCGGGATGATGAACATATTCGCCACCACGTGCTGGAAGCCGATGGCGACAAAAGCCATGACCGGGAACCACATGCCGATCACTTTGCCCGGCACATCTTTGCTGGCGAAGGCTAACCACACCGCCAGGCATACCAACCAGTTGCAGCCGACGCCGGAAATGAAGGCGTGCAGGAAGTCCGCATCCACTTTGGCCTGCGCGATCGCCAGCGTCTTATGTAAAAACGCGCCTTCGGTCAGGCCCAGCAGGTGGCCGAAGAAGTAGGCGACGGCCACGCTGCCGGCGAAGTTGGCCAGGGTGACCCAAAACCAGTTGCGCAGCACGGCGATGGCGGGAATTTCACGGGCGAACCAGGCTATTGGCAAGGTCATCATGTTGCCGGTCAGCAGTTCGCCGCCGGCCAAAATAGTCAGGATCAAACCGATAGGAAAGACCGCGGCGCCCAACAGCGCGCCGAAAGAGCCCCATTCGGCCGGCAGGGTGCCGATGACGTGAATATCCAGCAGGAAGCCGGTGGCGATAAAGGCGCCGGCGAGAAAGCCCAGAATCAGCAGATTAGCGAGAGGGGCGCGGCTTTTGTTTACCCCGGCCTGAACGGCGAGGGCGGCGATTTCTTTTGGTGAATGCAAAGACATGACGGACTCGGTTTATAGTAATAAAGTTTATGGCGCGGGCAGTCTATGCCGCTCGGGAGCCCGACTCAAGCGCATTTCGCTAACATTCCGTTAATTAAAAATTAACGTGATATGCAGGGTCTTTTGCCATTTTGAGAAGTAGCGCGCAAAATGGATGAACTCTGCGCAAAGTGATGATTTTTTGGCGCCAAAGATGCTGATTTGGCGGCTTTTTCAACGCTTGATTCAGTAATTCAATTTAGCCGTTGACAGCTTTGAGCGGGTTTCATATTATGCGCCCCGTTCACAGCACAAAGTGATTGTGGAACGGGGCTATAGCTCAGCTGGGAGAGCGCTTGCATGGCATGCAAGAGGTCGACGGTTCGATCCCGTCTAGCTCCACCAACCTTCTTCTCAGAGAGGTTGGGGAATACCGTAACGCCGGTCAAAGCGTACCACTTTTGTGGGGCTATAGCTCAGCTGGGAGAGCGCTTGCATGGCATGCAAGAGGTCGACGGTTCGATCCCGTCTAGCTCCACCACCATTTAAAAAGCCGACCTCAGGGTCGGCTTTTTGCTTTGCGTTATTTCACCTTCGCCGAAGGCCAGCCAATAAAAAAGGCGCCCGCAGGCGCCTTATCATTGCTGTAAATTTCAGGCTTAGCCCAGAACCAGGCCCGCGATGGAAGCGGACAGGATGCTGACCAGCGTAGAGCCGTACACCAGCTTCAGGCCAAAGCGCGACACCACGTTGCCCTGGTGTTCGTTCAGGCCCTTGATCGCACCGGCCACGATGCCGATGGAAGAGAAGTTGGCGAAGGACACCAGGAACACCGACAGGATCCCCAGGCTGCGTGGCGACAGTTCGGCAGACACTTTCTGCAGCTCCATCATTGCCACGAACTCGTTGGAAACCAGTTTGGTGGCCATGATGCTGCCGACCTGCAGGGCTTCGTGTTTAGGAATCCCCATGATCCAGGCGAACGGATAGAAGAAGTAACCGAGGATTTCCTGGAAGCTCAGGCCGAAGATGGCGCTGAACACACCGTTGAGCGCGGCGATCAGGGCGATGAAGCCGATCAGCATCGCGGCAACGATAATCGCTACTTTGAAGCCGGCCAGGATATATTCACCCAGCATTTCGAAGAAGCTCTGGCCTTCGTGCAGGTTACCGAGGTGCAGCTCTTCTTCTTTATTGGTGTCGTACGGGTTGACCAGCGACAGCACGATAAAGGTGCTGAACATGTTCAATACCAGCGCCGCCACCACGAACTTGGCGTCCAGCATGGTCATGTAGGCGCCGACGATGGACATGGACACCGTAGACATCGCGGTCGCCGCCATGGTGTACATGCGCTTTTCCGACATCTTGCCCAGGATATCCTTGTAGGCGATGAAGTTTTCGGATTGGCCCAGGATCAGCGAGCTGACGGCGTTGAACGACTCCAGCTTGCCCATGCCGTTCACTTTCGACAGCACGGTACCGATAATGCGGATGATGAAAGGCAGCACTTTGATGTACTGCAGAATACCGATCAGCGCCGAAATGAAGACGATCGGGCACAGCACCTTCAGGAAGAAGAACGCCAGGCCTTTGTCGCCCATGCCGCCGAATACGAAATCAGTCCCTTGTCCCGCAAACCCGAGCAGTTTGTCAAACAGCGCGGCAAATCCTTTTACGAAGCCCAAACCCGCTTCCGAATGCAGGAAAAAGTAGGCCAGCAGTACTTCGATAACCAGTAGTTGAATAACATAGCGAATGCGGATGCTTTTACGATCGCGGCACACCAACAGGGCCAGGATCGCCACCACCACTATCGCCAACGCAAAGTGCGCAATATGGGACATGTTTGCTCCAAATTTGAGGCAGGCTGAATTTCGGCTGTCATTTTATGTAACGCTACGTTTAAAAACGAGACTTCTATTGCAAATATGGAAAATCATAGCGGGAATTCTCCTAAAGTGTTGCGCAAAAGCATAAAAAATCAAGATGTTAAAGCAGAAATAGGAAATTCGTATTCTTGTGCTAACCTGTCTTTCAGGGGTATTGCAGCCAAAATCCCATCAGAAAAGCATGGAAATCGGCAAGCTCCGCGCTGAACCCTTCGATAAAACCATTAATGTTGGCTATTACAGAGATAAGTTTTACCGCTCTAAATGCGCTTGATAATTATTATCATTTATATAGAGTGGAGATAAACGTAATTTCAGTAAGGGTTCAACATATGCTGAACAGTCGCGTGGTTGAAACCACCTCCGGTCGCTCCGCCAGAAAAATCAAACTCTCGCTGATGGGGCCCGCCTTCATCGCCGCTATCGGCTATATCGACCCCGGCAACTTCGCTACCAACATCCAGGCCGGCGCCTCGTTTGGCTATAGCCTGTTGTGGGTCGTGGTCTGGGCCAACGTGATGGCGATGCTGATCCAGCTGTTGTCCGCCAAGCTGGGGATCGCCACCGGAAAAAACCTGGCTGAGCATATTCGCGATCGCTTTCCGCGGCCGGCGGTATGGGCCTATTGGATTCAGGCGGAGATTATCGCCATGGCGACCGATCTGGCCGAATTCATCGGCGCGGCAATCGGCTTCAAACTGCTGCTCGGCGTCTCCTTGTTGCAGGGCGCGGTGCTGACCGGCATCGCCACCTTTTTAATTCTGATGCTGCAAAAGCGTGGACAAAAGCCGCTGGAATGGGTGATCGGCGGCCTGCTGCTGTTCGTCGCCGCCGCTTACATCGTCGAGCTGGCGTTTTCCCAGCCGCAGCTTGCGCCGCTGCTGAAAGGCATGGCGTTGCCCGATTTGCCCAACGGCGACGCGGTATTCCTGGCCGCCGGGGTATTGGGTGCCACCATCATGCCGCACGTGATCTATCTGCATTCGTCGCTCACCCAAGTTGGCGGTGAGCACGATAAGGCGGAGCGCTATGCTGCCACCAAAGTCGACGTCGCCGTCGCCATGACCATCGCCGGTTTCGTTAACCTGGCGATGATGGCCACTGCCGCCGCCGCGTTTCATTTCAGCGGCCACAGCGGCATCGCCGATCTTGACGTGGCCTATCTGACGCTGCAACCGCTGCTCGGGCAAGCCGCCGCCACCGTGTTTGGCCTGAGCCTGGTGGCCGCCGGTCTTTCTTCCACCGTGGTGGGCACGCTGGCGGGGCAGGTGGTGATGCAAGGGTTCGTGCATTTCCATATCCCGCTGTGGCTGCGCCGAGCGGTGACCATGCTGCCGTCGTTTATCGTCATCATGCTGGGAGTGGACGCCACGCGCATTCTGGTGCTGAGCCAGGTGCTGCTCAGCTTCGGCATTGCGCTGGCGCTGGTGCCGCTGCTGGCTTTCACCGGCAATCGGGCGCTGATGGGGGAGATGGTTAACGGCCCCGTGGTGCAAAACCTGGGCAAGCTGATCGTGTTGGTGGTGGTGGGGTTGAATGGCTACTTGCTGATCGGCAGTGTGGTGTAGGCGAAAACAGTGCGGGCCGGCGTTGCGCCGGCCCGTTGTCGTTAATCGCGGTCGTCATCGCCGTGGCGGCGCCAGCGATCGCGGTCATGATCGTGGTGGTGTTTTTTCTCTTTCTTCCAATGGTGCTTATCGTAATGCTTGTCGTATTTACGATAGCGTCCTTCATGATAGTAATAGTGTTTGCGCCAGTAGTCGCGGTCGCGCCAGCGATAGCCATCCCAGTAATAGCCGCGCGGGCTGCGATCGCCGAGATAGCGTCCCTGATGGCCTTGCCACCAGTCGCGATCGCGCCAGTCGTAACCGTCCCAGTAACGGCCGCGATTGTCCTGATCGCCGATGCGCAATGAAACGCCCGGCATCAGATCGATGCTGATCCCTTCGGCGTGCGCCTGCTGTGCGGCGGGCAGTACCGTCGCCGCCAAGATGGCGGCCAAGAGCAGAGGTTTAAACATGACTTCTCCTTTCCGCTTGCGCGGCCTGGCCGTTGATCACTTTATGAAGCGCGTTCATCAGTTTAAAAAAACGGCCTTATCGTTATTTTTACTGCAATATCGGCATCATAGCGCCGGCGCATGGGGTTGAATCTGAGAGCCACTCTGAAAAGGGCGCCGGAGGCCGAGATTTGAGATTTTTCTGGGGCATCGCCGCTCAATTGAGCGGCGGAATTTGTAAGCGATTACAATAAAATGTTCTCGATCTGCGCAAGCTCTTCTTCAGTGAAGTGACGATTGGCCAGCATGCCCACCGCGTCTTCTATCTGCGCAGTCTTGCTGGCGCCGATCAGCACCGAGGTGACGCGATCGCCGCGCAGCACCCAGGCCAGCGCCATCTGCGACAGCTTCTGCCCGCGTTGCCGCGCCAGCGCATCGAGGCGGCGCACCTTGTCCAGTCGGTCGGCGGTCAGCTGTTCCGGCTGCAGGAAACGGCTGCCGCTGGCGGCGCGGGAATCTTGCGGGACGCCGTGCAGATAACGATCGGTCAGCAGGCCGCCCGCCAGCGGGGAGAAGGCGATCGCGCCGACGCCATGATTCGCCAGTGTATCCAGCAATTCCGCCTCCGGCCCGCGTTCCAACATCGAATACTTGGGCTGGTGGATCACGCACGGCGTACCGAGCCGCTGCAGGATGTCGAACGCCTGGCGCGCGCGCTCGGCCGGGTAGTTGGACAAACCGACATACAGCGCTTTGCCCTGGCGCACCAACAGATCCAGCGCCGCCATGGTTTCTTCCAGCGGCGTGTCCGGGTCCGGCCGATGGTGATAAAAGATATCCACATACTCCAATCCCATGCGCCTGAGGCTCTGATCGAGGCTGGCGACCAGGTACTTTTTCGAGCCCCAATCGCCGTAGGGGCCGGGCCACATGGTGTAACCGGCTTTGGATGAGACGATCAGCTCGTCGCGCCAGGCCCGCAGATCGGCGTTGAGAATGCGGCCAAAGTTTTCCTCGGCGGCGCCGGGCGGCGGGCCGTAGTTGTTGGCCAGATCGAAGTGGGTTATGCCGCGATCGAAGGCGCAGCGGATCAGGGCGCGGGCGTTGTCGTACAGCGTGGCGTCGCCAAAGTTGTGCCATAGCCCGAGCGAGACGGCGGGCAGCTTCAATCCGCTGCGGCCGCAGCGCCGGTATTCCATATCTTGATAACGCGAGGGGGAGGCTGAGTAGGACATTGTGATCCTTTGTCGGCGAAGAAGTGGCGTGTTTTGAGTGTATGCGTTTTCACAACGTGCCGTCGAGGGGGGCGATCACAAGGCCGGCATGTAACGCCAGGTTGCCGCTCGACACGGAAAGCGCTGTTCGAAAATTAACCGGCATCTTCGATACTTAAAGATAATCGCTTCAGCTGCAGACAGGTGATGATCATGACTCAGATCTACACGGTGGCCGATTATCTGCTCGGTCGTCTGGCCCAGATTGGCATCCGCCACGTCTTCGGCGTGCCGGGGGATTACAACCTGCAATTCCTCGATCACGTCATCGCTCATCCGCAAATCACCTGGGTAGGCTGCGCCAACGAACTGAACGCCGCCTACGCCGCCGACGGCTATGCGCGTTGCAAACCGGCCGCGGCGCTGCTCACCACCTTCGGCGTCGGGGAGCTGAGCGCGCTGAACGGCGTGGCCGGCAGTTATGCCGAATACCTGCCGGTGATCCACGTGGTGGGCACACCGGCGCAGCGTGCCCAGCGCGCCGGCGATTTGCTGCACCATTCGCTGGGCGATGGCGACTTCACTCACTTTGCGCGGATAGCCAAAGAAGTCAGCGTCGCACAGGCCAATCTGACCGCCGACAACGCCGCCAGGGAGATCGACCGCCTGATCGACGCCGCCTTGCTGGAGCATCGTCCGGTTTATCTGATGCTGCCCAGCGACGTAGCGGAAGCGCCGCTGCCGGCCAAACCGGCGCCGCTGATGCTGCGCCAGGCCAGGCTGTCGCGGAGCGCATTGCAGGCGTTTATCGCCGCAGCGCGTGAAAAGCTGCAATCGGCGCGGCAAGTGTCATTGCTGGCGGACTTTCTGGCGGACCGCTTTGGCGTTGAAACAGCGCTGGATAACTGGATGCAGGAGGTGGCTATCCCGCACGCCACGCTGCTGCTCGGCAAGGGCGTGCTGGATGAGAACCGCGACGGTTTTGTCGGCACCTACAGCGGCGGCGCCAGCGCTGCGGCGACCAAAGCGCTGATTGAAAATGCCGATGTCGTGATCACCGTTGGCGTGCGTCTCACCGACACCATTACCGGAGGATTCACGCATCATCTGCCGGCGGAAAAATGCATCGATATCCAACCGTTCGAAGCCTGGGTCGGTCGTCAACGGTTCAGCCGCATCCCGATGTGCGCCGCCGTGCAGGCGCTGCACCGCCTGACTCTGTCGCTGGCGTCGCGCTGGCCGTTGCCGACGATCGGCCGTCCGGCGCTGCCGGAAGGCGATGGGGAAGGGTTGGATCAGCACGCCTTCTGGCGGCAGATACAGGATTTCCTGCGGCCGGGGGATATCGTGCTGGCCGAGCAGGGCACGGCCTGTTTCGGCGCCGCGACCTTGACGCTGCCGCGCGGCAGCCGGATGATCGTGCAGTCGCTCTGGGGCTCGATCGGCTATACCTTACCGGCGACCTTCGGGGTGCAAACCGCCGAACCACAGCGCCGGGTGGTGCTGTTGATCGGCGACGGCGCCGCGCAATTGACCGTGCAGGAGCTGGGATCGATGCTGCGCGACGGGCTTAAACCGGTGATTTTCGTGCTGAATAATCAGGGCTACACGATTGAACGCGCTATCCACGGGCCGGAGCAGAGTTACAACGACATCGCCCGGTGGAACTGGACGCAGCTGCCAACGGCATTGGCCGGTGGGCGGCCGGTGACGGCGTTGCGGGTCAGTCAGCCGGAGGCGCTGCGCCAGGCGCTGAGTGAGGCGGCGCAGGGCGACCGGCTGGCTTTCATCGAAGTGATGCTGCCGAAGATGGATATTCCCGAACTGCTCGATACGATCTCGCGCGTCATTCAGTCGCGCAACGCCGCCGCCTGAGCCGCGTCGTCTTCCAGCAATCGCTCCAGCATCCAGTACCCCGCCGGGCCCGGCGGGGTCAGTTTGGACCATACCGCATCCACCGAAATCAGTTTGGGCCAGCCGCGCGGGCGCAGCTGGGTGAGCCTGCCGTGGCCGTATTGTTGCACCAGCCAGTGCGGCAGCACCGCCCAACCGAATCCCTGTTCCGCCATCTCCAGCAACAGCAGATAGCTGGGCGCCGACCAGACCAGCCCGCCTTGTCTGGCCGCTTCGGCGCCGGTGTAAGTGTTCAGGATCAGCTGACGGGTGCTGGATAATTGCTCCGGGGTCGGCGCGGCGACCTGCGCCAGCGGATGCCCATGCGCGACGAACAACCCCATTTCGGTCTGCTCAGGCAGGCGGGAGAAGGCGATATCCGGCGGATAGGTTTTTTGCACTTCCACCATGCCCAAATGCGCGCGGCCGCTTTGCAGTAGATCGATAACGTCGCCTTCCTCGGCGATCATCCATTCCAGCTCAATCTCCGGGTAACGTTGTTCAAACCGCTGCATCAGGCTGTCGTGATGCTTCGGCTGGTAGGTATCGGAAAATACCATGCTCAGGCGCGGTTCGACATTGCCCGCCAGCTGAATGCTCAGCGCGTCGAGTCGCTCGCTGGCGGCGAGGATCTCCTGCACGTGCCCCAGTACCTTGCGGCCAGCGGCGGTGAGCACCGGTTGGCGCGCGCTGCGATCGAACAGCGTCAATGCCAGGTCGGCTTCCAGATTGGCGATGGCGGTGCTGACGGTGGATTGGCTTTTGCGCAGCTTGCGCGCGGCGGCGGAAAATGAGCCGAGGGCGGCGGCTTCAACGAACGCCTGTAACGCTTCCGGTGAATAGTGCATATATCTACTTTATCGATGGAACCTATTTTTAATCTACCCAAAAAAGCGATGATAATCACCTGGCTTTCGCAACAACTGTTGAAAAAAAGGTGATGTATGCAACTGCAAAACAAGTCTCTCATTGAACGTATCGTCCACGCCGTCGGTTTCGAGGCCATCGCCGTGATGGTTTGCGCCCCGCTGGGCGCGTGGTTGTTGAACCGCTCAATGGTGCAGGTCGGTGCGTTGGCGGTGATGCTCTCCACCGTCGCGATGCTGTGGAACATGGTTTACAACACGGTGTTCGACCGCCTGTGGCCGGTCAGCCGGGTGGTGCGTAACCTGAAGGTGCGTGCGCTGCACGCCGTCGGCTTTGAAGCCGGTTTTATCCTGATCGGCGTGCCGATCGCCGCCTGGATGCTGAGTATCTCCTGGGCGCAGGCGTTTATGCTGGAAATCGGTTTCTTCCTGTTCTTCCTGCCGTACACCATGGCCTATAACTGGCTGTACGACACGCTGCGCCAGCGCTGGTTCGAAGCGCGCCAGCCGATCAATTCCGGCGCCAAATAAGGCGTCGTCAGCCCGGCGATTCTCAGGTAAGGTCAGAGGATCGTCGGAAAATGCTGAGGAACGAAGGATGAAAGTGTTGGGTCTGCTGGGCGGCATGAGTTGGGAATCCACCATTCCGTATTACCGCACCATCAACGAGCAGGTAAAGGCGCGCCTCGGTGGGCTGCATTCGGCCAAAATCGTGCTCTACAGCGTCGATTTTCAGGAGGTTGAACGCTTGCAGCACCAGGGCGATTGGGACGGCGCCGGTCGGCTGCTGGCCGCCGCCGCGGTGGCTTTGCGCGCCGCCGGCGCCGAAGCTATCGTGATCTGCACCAACACCATGCACAAGGTGGCGGAGGCGGTCGAGCAGGCCAGCGGCCTGCCGCTGATTCACATCGCCGACGCCACGGCGCTGCAGGTGCGGGAAAAAAACATTCGCCGCGTCGGGCTGCTGGGCACGCGTTTTACCATGGAGCAGACCTTCTACCGCGGCCGCCTGCAGGAATTGCATGGCATCGACGTGGTGACGCCGGCCAGCGCCGATCGCGACATCGTACACCGCATCATCTATGACGAGCTGTGCCTCGGTAACATTCGCGACGCCTCGCGCGACGAGTATCGCCGGATCATCAGCGATCTGGAACAACAGGGCGCGCAGGGGATCATTTTCGGTTGCACCGAGATAGGCTTGCTGGTGAGCGAGCGGGATGCGTCGGTGCCGGTGTTCGACACCACCGCGATCCATGCCCGCGCCGCCGCGGCGTTCGCGCTGGCCTAATCGTCGTGCGGCGGTTGCCGGCGGTTCACCAGCATCAGCGGTTTGCCCGCCAGCGCCAGCCAGGCGGGCAGCATCACGATGCACAAGACCGGCAGCAGGTGCAGATCCGGCACTACCGCTACCGCCATGAACAGGCTGAGCCAGCCGTCGCGCGTGACCACCAGCACCAGCCCCATGATGGCGCAGGAGACCGTGATCGCCGCCGGCACCGCCGGAACGTGCTGGTGCAGCATCAGCCCCAGCGCCACGCCGACGAACACTGCCGGGAAGATGCGCCCGCCGCGAAAGCCGCTGGCGGCGGCGATCACCAGCGCCGCCAGCTTGGTCAGGGTAACGGCCAACAGCGCCGGCACCGAATAGCTGCCGTCTGCCGCGAGGCGCTTCATTTCATCCAGCCCTTTGAACAGGGTAATCTCTCCGCCCACCAGCGCCAGCAGGCCCAGCACAAAGCCCCCCAGTCCTAGCATCAACACCGGATTCTTCATCGAATGGAACAGGCGGTGAACGTGCGGGAAGCACCACAGCGCCACCATGCCGAGCGCGATGGCGATCAGCGCCACGATGGCGCCGCTGAAGATGTCCGGCAGCCGGGTTACGTCATAGGCGTCGAGTTGCAGGGCGAAATTGGGCACGAAGAACAGCTGGGTGGTGACCGCGCCGGCGGCGGCGGCCACCAGCGGGGCGAACAGCCGATCCCACAGCGGCGTTTCGTTATTGCCCGCCAGGGTTTGCGAGAAAATCAGCGCGGCGGCGACCGGCGTGCCGAACATCGCGCCGATGGTGCCTGCGGCCGCCAGGATGATCCAGTCCATGCGCGGCACCTTAGGCAGCAGGCGCGCCCCCGCCGCCGCCACCAGCGCGATATTGATGGCGGTGATCGGGTTCTCCGGCCCCAGGCTGACGCCGCCGGCCAGGCCGACGGTCAGCGCCAATCCCAGCCCCGGCAGGGCGGAGAGCGGCAGCGGCATGCCGATCAGCGATTCCGTCGCCGGATCCGGCCCGGCATGGCCCGGCATGTAGCGCACGATCAGGCCGACCGCCACGCCGGTCAGCGTCAGCATGCCGAGCGGCCACCAGGGTGCCTGGGCGTCCAGGCTCAGTGCGTCGGGCAGCGTCACCCACAGCCATTGCTGCAGCGTAGCGGCGACTTTCATCATCAACAGCAGCACCAGACTGGAGGCGGAACCGATAATCAGCGCAGGCAAAGCAAAGGCCAACATGGCATTGGCGCGCGGATGCAGCATGGATAATCCCTTGTCGATGCCTCCATGCAGGGCAGGGAGAGCAGGTGGTTGGACAGTGACCACAGCTTGCCAGACTATCGGCGAGCAGGCACGCATTGATATTGCCCGGCGTCGATGACGGTTAACAGTCACGGCGGCGCGTTTTTTGCCGCAATTTGTTTCAAATCGCGGCTTGGCGGGCCAGCTGAAACGTTTTTTGTGATCCGGATCGCTATTGGGGCGCAGATCCGAGGCGGGTGATTGTTGTTTTCGCAGCAGGATTTTACAGTGTGGGCAGCTTTTTATTTTTCATTTTGCGGAGACGAAATCAATGACCTATGCCCTCGTAGGTGATGTTGGCGGCACCAATGCCCGCCTGGCGTTGTGCACTGTTGCGACGGGTGAGATTACCCAGGCGAAAACCTATTCCGGCCTGGAGTTCGACAGCCTGGAGGCGGTGATCCGCCACTATCTGAAAGCGTGCGATATCGAGGTGCAGGACGCCTGTATCGCGATCGCCTGCCCGGTGACGGAAGACTGGGTTGCGATGACCAACCACAGCTGGGCGTTCTCTATCAAAGAAATGAAGGCCAACCTGGGGTTGAGTCATCTGGAAGTGATCAACGATTTCACCGCCGTCTCGATGGCGATCCCGATGCTCTCGTCGGACGACGTGCTGCAGTTTGGCGGCGGCGATGCGCAGCCGGGCAAACCGATCGCGGTGTACGGCGCCGGCACTGGGCTGGGTGTTGCCCACCTGGTGCAGGTCGATCGCCGCTGGGTCAGCCTGCCGGGCGAGGGCGGCCATGTCGATTTCGCACCGAACAGCGAAGAAGAAGACATTATTCTGGAGGTGCTGCGCGGTGAAGTGGGGCACGTTTCCGCCGAGCGCGTGCTGTCCGGGCCGGGCCTGGTCAACCTGTATCGCGCCATCGTCAAGGCGGACAACCGCCTGCCGGAGAAACTGGAGCCGAAGGACATTACCGAGCGGGCGCTGGCCGACAGCTGCATCGACTGCCGCCGTGCGCTGTCGCTGTTTTGCGTGATCATGGGGCGCTTCGGCGGCAACCTGGCGCTGAATCTGGGCACCTTTGGCGGCGTGTACATCGCCGGCGGCATCGTGCCGCGCTTTATGGAATTCTTCAAGGCCTCGGGTTTCCGCGCCGCTTTCGAAGACAAAGGGCGTTTCCGTGACTATGTGCGAGACATTCCGGTGTTCATGATAACCCATGGCCAACCGGGCCTGCTGGGGGCCGGCGCGCATCTGCGCCAGACGCTGGGCATGCAGCTGTAAGCAACGCGGCGGCACGATAAAAAAAGGGGCGCAACCCGCAGGTTGCGCCCCTTGTCGTTTTCGTGGGGTATCAGGCTTTGGCCAGCTCTGCCGCCTGTGCCGTTTCTTCGCTTTCCACTTCCACGGCTTTCGGCGCTTTGATGAACAGCGTAATCAGCAAGGAGGCGGCGGACAGAACGCCAATCACCATGAAGGTGGCGTGGAAGCCGCCGAAGTATTTGGCGACGAACGAACCGGCCAGCGCGCCCAGGCCGAAGCCCTGGTAGATGATGCCGTAGTTCTTGCTGTGGTTTTTCAGACCGAAGAAGTCGCCGACAATCGCCGGGAACACGGTGATGTTGCCGCCGAAGCAGAAGGCCACCGCGCCGACGCAGATGAAGAACAGCGTGTGGTTCAGGGTCATGAAGCTCAGGGCGACAATCGCCAGCACGGTAACCAGCATGGTGAAGCTGATGACGCGCATACGGCCCACTTTATCGGACAGCGTTCCCAGGATGATGCGGCCGGCGGTGTTAAAGATGGCGACGGCGGACACGGTGTTGGCGGCGGTGGCCAAGTCCATCCCGGCCAGTTGAACGCCCATGTCTTTCACGATGCCAATCAGATACAGACCGCTCATGCAGGCGGCAAAGAAGATGGTGAACAGCAGGTAGGCTTCTTTGGTGGCCAGCATCTGGCGCACGCTGAAGTCGTTGCCCAGGCCGTTGGCGCCTGGCTGTGCGGCGTTGGTCGCCAGCACCGGCTCTTTCAGCAGCAGGGAGCCGACGACGATCAGGCCCATCACGATGGCACCCCAGTAGAAGAAGGCGCCGGAAACGCCGACGTCGGCGATCAGGGCGGCGTTGACGTATTTGAACAGCAGGCTGCCGCTGCCGAAGGCGCCGACGGAGATGCCGGAAATCAGGCCTTTGTTGGCTGGGAACCATTTGATCAGGTTGGACAGGGTGGAGATGTAGGCGATACCGACCGCAAAGCCCACCACCACGCCGGCCAGCAGGTAGATCATGTCGAGCGAGCTGACGTGGGCGCTGGCGATAAGGCCCAGGCCGACCAGGATGCCGGAGCACAGCGTCAGGTTGCGGATGCCGAAGCGTTCTTGCAGCTTACCGGCGAACAGCGTGGCGAAGGCCAGGAAGAAGCTGGTGATGGAGAAGGTGGTGGCGACGTCCGCCAGCCCCCAGTGGAACTTGTCGACCAGCGGCTGGTTGAACAGGCTCCAGGTGTAGATGGTGCCCAGACCCATCTGACAGATGATGGTGCCGAGAACGATTAAGCTGCGATTTGCCGGTTTGGTGTTCATGGCCGGTCTCCTTCCTGTGTGTGCGTTGCCGGGCGTGAGCCGTTGGCTGAAATTTGCGGGGTGAATCAGCGTTCCCGCGGTATGGGCTTATTATATGGCCGGCCCCTGCGGCGGGCGGCGGATCGGGAATGAGTTGCACGACGGAAGGAATGAAATGCATTTTATGCGGCGTGAGTTGCCGTTTTGGCGCCTGAAAGCCCGTGAAATGCCGGGGATGACACGTGATCTACATCAAAGATATCAACGATTTATTGTTAATCGTCGGTGAACGATTGTGGTGGAATTGTGAAGGATGCGTCTGAAAGGCGTAAATCGGCATTGCGCCTATAGAGCGGCGGTGAGCGCGGGGCTATGTTATCTGCGATCGGACAAGGTCCGCTCTGCAGGAGCCATGAAATGAAAAAAACGCTGTTGTTACTGGCTGCGCTGCTGGCGCTGCCGCTGGCGAGCCAGGCCGACGTCTCCATCGGCGTGAACGTGCCTGGCCTGTCGTTGCATATCGGCGATCGCGACAATCGCGGCCATTACTGGGACGGCTATCGCTGGCGCGATCCGCGCTGGTGGGCCGATCACCGCCGGTATGAACGCCCGCGCGGGTACTATTACGGCCCGCCGCCCCGGGTGATTTACTACGGGCCGCCGCGGCGCGACTGGCGCGACCGGCCGCATTACCGCATGCCGCCACCGCCGCCGCCGGGGTATTACTACCGTCCGGGCCCGCGCTGGTAAGCGCTTACAGGCGCATCAGCTTGCGGAACTCTTTCACCTTGCTGCGGCTGACCGGCACTTCAAACTCGAGATCGCTCAGCCGCAGAATGTAGGTATTGTTGAACCAGGGCACGATCTCGCGGATCTTCGCCAGGTTAACGCAGTAAGAGCGGTGGCAGCGGAAGAAATGCTCTTCCGGCAGCCGGCCGTAAAACTCGGTGATGTTCATCGGCATCACGAACTCTTCCCGGCGGGTATAGACCCGCGTCACCTTTTCATCGGCGGCGGCGTAATAGATGTCGTTGATGTCGGTAACGATGATCCGCTCGTCTTTGATCAGGTTGATGCTGTGGCTGCCGCGGCTCGGCGCGCTGGCCGGCTCCGTCGCGCCGGCGGGACGATGATGCAGCGCCTCCAGCTTTTGCAGCATGGTGACGATGCGCGCCTCGTGATAGGGCTTGAGGATATAGTCGAACGCTTCGATCTCGAACGCTTCCACCGCGTGCTCTTTATAGGCGGTGATGAACACGATAGACGGGCGATGCGCGAATTTGCTGATGTTTTGCGCCAGCAACACGCCGTCCAGCGACGGGATGTTGATGTCGAGGAAAATGGCGTCGACCTGGTGGGTCTGCAGGTATTTGAGGACGTCGAGGCCATCTTCGAAGGTGGCGACGATATCGATATTGCTGTGTTTCTTGATCAGGTAGCTGAGTTCTTCCTGCGCGAGGAATTCGTCTTCCACGATAATGGCTTTCATGAGGCCTCCCCGACCGGCGGCGCGCTCGGCTCCTGATGCAGCTTGCCGCCGTTTTTGCTGATGTAGAACGCGATTTCGGTGCCCGGCTCCAGGCGGCGGATATGCAGCCCTTCACCGTACAGCAGCGACACGCGGTGGTGTACGTTGAGCAGGCCGATATTGTGGCCCGGCATCTCGTTGCGCGCCACCCGATCGATGGTTTCCTGATTGATGCCGTGGCCGGTATCCTTCACCGATATTTTCACCCGGTCGCCCTGATCTTTCACTGCGATCACCACTACCCCTTTGCCCTTGCAGGGCTGGATGCCGTGCACGATGGCGTTCTCCACCAGCGGCTGGATCAGCAGACTCGGAATGCGCACCGAGACGTCGTCGTCGATGTCGTAAATCACCGTCAGCTTGGCGCCGAAACGCGCCTGTTCGATGGCGATGTAATCCTGGATCTGATGCAGTTCCTTGCGGATATCGATCAGTTCGTCGTTCAGCTCCAGGTTGTAGCGCAGGTAGCGCGACAGGTTGATGATCAGCTGGCGCGCGGTGTCCGGATTCAGGCGGATGGAGGAAGAGATGGCGTTCAGCGCGTTGAACAGGAAGTGCGGGTTAATCTTGCTCTGCAGCGCGCGCATTTCGGCTTTATCCGCCATCTGACGCAGGTGCTCGATGCGCGAAACCTCCATCTGGGTGGAGATGATCTGCGACAGCCCGACCGCCATCACCTTCAGCGTGTTGGTGATCTGGTGAGCGTGGCAGTAGTAAATTTTCAGCGCGCCGGTCACTTCGCCTTTTTCCCACAGCGGCACCACCAGCTGCGAATGGATCTGCGGCGCGGCCGGGTTTTCCAGGTTGTTTTTGATGATGATTTTGCCGTGGCGAATGCTTTCGCGAGTGACGCGGCTCAGCCCTTCGCGGCCGATCGGGTAGGCTTCGCGCCCTACGCCGACGTAAGCCAGCACCTGATGGGTATCGGTGATCGCCACCGCGTCGGCGCGGATATCCTGGCGGATGATATCGCAGATGGTGGCCAGCGATTCGCTGTTGATGTTGCGGAAATAGGGCAGCGTCTTGTGGGCGATATCCAGCGCCAGCTTGGCCTGGCGCGCGGCGATCACTTCTTTCTCATCCTCGACGCTCTGCACCAGCAGCACGATCAGGCCGATGCACACCGTGCCGAGGATCATCGGCAGGGCGATCTGCGACACGATGTCCAACCCGAGCTCGGTCGGCTTGGCCCACAGCACGATCAGCAGCATGGTGAGGGATTCGCACAGCATGCCGCCGACGATGCCGGCGCGCCAGCGCTGCTCTTTTTTGACCTTGAGGTTGATGTAACCGGCGCTGATGCCGGCGATGATGCTGGTGATAAGGCAGGGCACCGAGGTGATGCCGCCGATGTCGATCAGATAACGGTGCACCCCGGCGATGATGCCGGTGACGATCCCCACCCAGGGGCCGAACAGGATGCCGCCGGCCATGATGGCGATGACGCGCACGTTGACCAGCGAGCCCTCAACGTTGATGCCGGAGTAGGTGCTGAACAGCGCGAACAGCGAGAAGATTGCCGTGACGATGCCGAGCTCAAGCGGCGTATGGTCTTCTTTTTGCAGCAGTTGGCGGAACAGCCGGGTGCGGGTCAGGAAAAACAGACAGATCAACATCAGCGCGGCGCGATCAAACACCGCCAACAGCATTTCAAAAAAAGGGTGCACGACGGGTTCTCGCTGCGGCCTACGGATGACGGCAGTATACCACAGCGAGAGAGGCCCGTGGCTGGGGGCGGCGGTCAGCGCATCCCGAGCTGCGCTTTGCCCAGCGGCGTCAGCAGCTCGACGGTGGCGCGGCCCTCGAAATCGACCTCGAAATCGTCGGGGGCGAAGTCCGGCGGCGTTCTGCCGTCGATAAAGCTCGGCAGCTGGCGCTGCAGATAGGCGTCGTTTTTCTCGCAGCCCGGCGCGGCGGCGATGTACATCACGTTGCTGTCGAACTCGCCGTTATGTTCGTTCTCCACCGCGTGGATCACATCGCAGTGCCAAAAGACCGTGTCGCCCGGCTCCAGATCGGGAATAGGGGAAATCCCGCTTAATAAAAGGGGATGCCATTTTTCCGAGATCGACAGCGCGCGACCCGGCGCCGCATCGCACAGATCGTCATCGGCGACGTCGTCCTGCAGCGCGCGCAGCAGCACATAGGCCATGGCGTTGGCGATTGGCACCAGGTTCAGCGTGCCGGCGTTGGTGCGCTGCGGCGTCAGCGCCGTCCAGCCCTGGAAGGTGCGGAACATCGAGCAGACCGCCGGAGAGGCTATCTCGCGCACTTCGGTGCGGCCGTCGGCGGCGAAGGGATCGTACTGCTGCCAGTCGCCGGAGAAGACGTGGCGATATACATAGCGGAAGTTCTCGTCCAGCCAGCGCTCGATGGTGCCGCTGTCGACGTGCGGCGACAGGCCCAGCGACGAGGAGTTCGGCGGGCGGCGGCGGGTGCGATCGGCGTAGGTGGCGACGCGAGTCGGATCGAAATGCTGTTTGCCGTTGCTTTCGGTGGCCCACAGGCTGTTGAGAAACACCTGCACCGCATGCATGCGCGCGTCCTGCCGCGCTTCAACCTGCGGTTTTGACCAATAGATGCCGTAGATCTGTGGCTTGCTGGCGGCCAGCTTGCCGAAATAGTTGTCTTCGGCGGCGTTCTTCAATCGCTCGACGAAGTTGTTGCGATCGAGGTAATCGCCGATTTCTCGGTTCCAGCCCTCGGCTTTGGCGCGCGGAAACACCCCGCGAATAGCGCAGGCGCCGCGTTGTTTGATCAGCGCTTTTTGTTGTTCAGTGACGCGCTGCTGCAGGATATCTTCCGCGTCAATTTGCGGCACCGGGTTGTGGCCGGCGGCCAGTTCGCGGCGAATCTGTTCGACCTGGCCGCGGATGTTCTCTTCCAGCGCCTGGAATACGTCGCGATAGTTGGGCAATGCCTGGCGCAGCTGACGCTTGACGTTAACGATCGCCTGCGGAATATCGTCGATGACTAAAGAGGCCATGGTGTTCTCCTGATGCCGCGTGGGTAACGGCGGCGGGCAGTTGTAGGGAATCGGGCAAGACGTTATGGTTTTGTGGTTTTAACGTAAATGATTATCGGCAACCAATCGGGGAAAATAAAGAGATATCTTTCATTCGTAAGTTCCTCTTTTTCGTTTTTCGGAGATTTTATGAAGCTGGTCACTGAACGTCTGCAGTTACAGTCGATAACCGCCGAGGATTGGCCGCTGTTTCTGCGCCTGTACCAAGATCCCGAGGTGATCCGTTACATCTCCGATCCGCGCAGCGAAGCGGAGATCCGCGCACGGTTCGAGGAGCGCCTGCCGGTCTGGGACAAACACGGCGACCAGTGGCTGTGCCTGGTGATGCGTGAGAAGCACAGCGGAGAGGCGGTGGGCATTACCGGCTTTCGCCCGCACTGGGCGCCGTATCGGCAGGCGGAAGTGGGATATGGGAGTTTGCCTTCCGGGCAGGGCAAGGGCTATGGCAAGGAGTCGCTGCGGGCGGTGCTGGATTTTGCGGTGAACGCCTGCGGTTTTCACAAGCTGACCGCCACCGTGACCGCCGGTAACGTCGCCTCGCGCGGCCTGCTGGAGTCGTGTGGTTTCCAGCTGGAGGGCACGCTGCGCGACAACTACCGTCTGGCGGATCAGTGGTGCGACGACTGGCTGTTCGGGCTGCTGGCGGCGGAGTTTCAGAGCGCTAAATAAAAATATCGCGCAGGGTATCGACAAGCTCGTCGGCGCTGCGCTATGTTCGATATTCGGTCAGTTCGCTGGCCAGCGTCGCTCGGACGGTCCGGGCGCTAACGTCTATCGAGGAATCCCCTATGGCTGATAACAGTCCACAGCGCCGTTTCACGCGCATTGAACGCCTTCCCCCTTACGTATTCAACATCACCGCCGAACTGAAGATGGCCGCACGCCGTCGCGGCGAGGATATTATCGACTTCAGCATGGGTAACCCCGACGGCCCGACGCCGCCGCACATCGTGGAAAAACTGTGCGCCGTCGCCCAGCGCGACGACACCCACGGTTATTCCACCTCGCGCGGCATTCCGCGCCTGCGCCGCGCCATTTCGCGCTGGTATGCCGATCGTTATCAGGTGGATATCGATCCGGAAAGCGAAGCCATCGTCACTATCGGTTCGAAAGAGGGGCTGGCGCACCTGATGCTGGCGACCCTCGATCACGGCGATACCGTGCTGGTGCCGAACCCCAGTTACCCGATCCACATTTACGGCGCGGTGATCGCCGGCGCTCAGGTGCGCTCGGTGCCGCTGGTGGACGGCGTGGATTTCTTCGGTGAGCTGGAGCGCGCCATTCGCGAAACCATTCCGCGCCCGAAAATGATGATCCTCGGCTTCCCGTCCAACCCGACAGCCCAGTGCGTGGAGCTGGATTTCTTCGAGCGGGTGGTGGCGCTGGCCAAGCAGTACAACGTGCTGGTGATCCACGATCTGGCCTATGCCGATATCGTCTATGACGGCTGGAAAGCGCCGTCGATCATGCAGGTGCCGGGGGCGAAAGACATTGCGGTGGAGTTCTTCACCCTGTCGAAAAGCTACAACATGGCCGGCTGGCGCATCGGTTTCATGGTCGGCAATCCCGAACTGGTCAGCGCGTTGGCGCGCATCAAGAGCTATCACGACTACGGGACCTTTACGCCGCTGCAGGTGGCGGCCATCGCCGCGCTGGAAGGCGATCAGCAGTGCGTGCGCGATATCGCCGAACAGTATCGGCAGCGCCGCAATGTGTTGGTGAAAGGGCTGCATGAGGCCGGCTGGATGGTGGAAAACCCGAAGGCGTCGATGTACGTCTGGGCGAAAATTCCCGAACCTTATGCCCATCTCGGTTCGCTGGAGTTCGCCAAACGCCTGTTGGCGGAAGCCAAGGTTTGCGTTTCGCCGGGCATCGGCTTCGGCGACTATGGCGATACCCATGTGCGCTTCGCGCTGATCGAAAATCAGGACCGTATTCGCCAGGCGGTGCGCGGCATCAAGGCCATGTTCCGCGCGGACGGGTTGCTGATGCCGGGCAAAGGCGGCGGCGCCAAATAATCCTGTCAGGCCGGACGTTTGTCCGGCCTTATTTTTTCCCGTCCCAAGGTTTTCTTCATTATTTCCCCATTATGCTCGACTACGCTGAATTTTATTTTTTGGATAGAGTGTATGAGCAACCGCTACGCGCGATCGCAAATTGTTTTACATTGGTTGACGCTGCTGATGGTGATCCTCACCTACGCGGCGATGTTGCTGAAGGATTCGGTGCCGGAGGCGTGGGCGCCGCTGGTCAAAAATCTGCACTTTAATTTTGGGGCTTCGGTTTTTGCCCTGATGCTGATTCGGCTGGCGGTGCGCACCCTCCACGCGACGCCGCCGACCACGCCGCCGCTGGAGGAATGGCAGGAAGTGGGCGCCAAGATCTTCCATTGGCTGCTGTACGTGGTATTCCTGATGTTGCCGCTGCTGGGCGTGTTAACCCTGGCCTACGGCGGGAAATCGTGGACTTTACTGGGGTGGCCGGTACCGCAATGGGTGACGCCGGATCCGGTGATGCGCAAGCTGGTTAAAACGGTTCATGAGACGCTGGCGAATATCGGCTACTTTATCATTGGCGCGCATGCGCTGGCGGCGCTGTATCACCACTACCTGCGCAAGGACGACACCCTGCGCCGCATGATGCCGGGCAAATAACGGCGAACGACGGAAACGACAAAGGGACGCTCGCGCGTCCCTTTGGCTGTGTTCCCGGTCAGGCAACCATCAACATGAAGGTGCCAACCCAGGCAACCAGCATGAATGACACGCCCATCAAAAAATATTTCACTGAACAACTCCTGTCTGGAGTCCTCGCCAGCAATGATCCCGATTGTTGTGCTGAGTGTTTTATGGGCAACCTGTTTGTCGGGCGGGTTCTTCCAAACGAAAGAACAACGTCCTCGCGCGCGGGTTGTCCGGTTGTCGCGCCTCATGCTCCGTGAGGTAAAATCCGAACCGCGACAGGATCGGCGCTAATGTACTCTCAATACTGGTCTGATTTCAATACTGTGTTTTTGATCACAATTTTTGGCTGTTTTTTGAACAGGGTGCGCTGTTTTATAACGCTTTTTATCGGCGGGCGACAGGAACTAGCCCGCCGTGGCGGGCTGTAAAATAAGGGATGAAGCAATGCAGCGGCAGGCGCTCAGGCGACGGCGTTGATGCCGGTCGCCAGAATGACCCAAAAAACGAGACAAGACAGCAGAATAACGGCCCAAATATGACGGCGACTCCACTCCATTTTTAGCCTTCGTTGTTGCGACAGAGGATTAGGTAACGATCACATCGGCGCGAATGGAGGAAAATTTAGCCCCTGCGGGTAATATTTTGCTTACCTGTTGCTAACTTATTGGCAAACTTCGCTTATTGTCACGCGCACGTCGTAGCCCAACAGATACAGCGCCTGCTCCAACGCTTCCACCTTCGAGGCGTAACCGATATCCAGCAACCGCTCCATTTGCCCGCCGTTGAAACCCAGCTTGCGCGCCAGCGCCGCTTTACCGGTGTTTTTGCGCAGCATGGCGTTGTGCAGTTCGATTTTCAGCGCCACCAGCGCCGGCAGGTGTACCCTCAACTCATCGGCTTGCAGAGGAGAAGGGGCGGGCAGGGGCAAACCTTCATCCATCGTGGCGGCGATGGCGGCCAACAGGCTTTCCTGCGCCTCCAGTTCGATGTCTTCGCGTTTATAGCAGGCGGTTTGCCACTCGGGGAAGTCGCGAAAACCGATCTGCCAGGCGTCGCTGTCGCGATCGAAGGCGTAATGGGCGAAGTAATGGCTGAACATGGCGATCCCTGATTAAAACCTGAATGAGGCGCTATTGTGACGGCACGGCCGGCGGATAGCCATAGCCTTGAGCGGAATGGCGCTCAATCGGTCTGTTCACGCGGCTTGCGTCGCAGCCCGTCGGGCGGCAACAGCAGGGCGCAGACCATGACTGCCAGACTGAACAGCGGCAGCCAGCGCGCTACCGGGCCGGGGGAGTAGTTGTTGAGCACCGAGCAAACATAGCACGCTACGGCCAACGCCCAACCGGGCAGGCCGATATCGTTGAGTCGGAATGCGGTTTTGGCCATGAACCACGTGACCAGGCCGAAACAGAACAACGCCCACACCATAATGCACAGCAGATACAGCAGCACCGAGACGAATTCGGCGCCGTCGCCGTGCGCGTGGGCGCGAAAATGGTTTTTATCCAGATAGGTCGACAGAAACGACAGCAGCACGATACCGATGGCGAAGATCGCCAGCGAGAAAATAAACGGTTTGCGCGAGATGCGCCCACGGTACAGGTCTTTGGCGAGTTGTCCGAGAGATTCCATCACAGTCCATTGTCGTGATCATTGCGGCGATAGCCGGGTGGCAAGCAGTCGGGCATTTTATCGGGGCAAACGTGGGCGTCAAGGTGATAACTTTTCTCATTTAGTTGCGGTTGAGATTCAGCGCGGCCGCACCGGGCGTTCTTTGCCCGTGCAAAACGTCACAATTTGGCACGTTTGGCTACCTGACGCGGTCATTGGCGGCATAATCCTGTTTGTTCGCGTTGAACAATGCATTAACATAACTCCCACTTATCTCTTGCATGGCTATATGGATATCCGATGCGTCACCTGGTTGCGCTTTTACCGCTGATTACCTTGCTTGCTGCCTGTAGCAGCACGCCGAAACCCAGTACCACCGCTACGCCGCAGAGCACCCCGGTAAAGGGCGGCTTTTTGCTGAGCCCGGCGCACAGCGGCGCGCCGCTGGGTGGGGATTTCGCCAATAACCCGAATACCGCGCGCTTTATCGAGAAGATGGTGCAGGAACACGGTTTTGACCGGCAGCAGCTGCACGACGTGCTGGCGCAGGCTCGGCGATTGGATTCGGTGCTGCGGCTGATGGACAGGCAGGCGCCGACGCCGTCTACCCAGGGGCCAACCGGGCCGAATGGCTCCTGGCTGCGCTACCGCAACAAGTTCATCACCCCGGATAACGTGCAAAACGGCGTAGTGTTCTGGAATCAATATCAGGATGCGCTGCAGCGCGCCTGGCAGGTGTACGGCGTGCCGCCGGAGATTATCGTGGGGATTATCGGCGTGGAAACCCGTTGGGGCCGCGTAATGGGTAAAACCCGCATTATCGATGCGCTGGCGACGCTGGCCTTCGACTACCCGCGCCGCGCCGATTACTTCGCCGGTGAGCTGGAAACCTTCCTGCTGATGTCGCGCACCGAAGGTGACGATCCGCTCGAGTTGCGCGGCTCCTTCGCCGGTGCGATGGGCTATGGGCAGTTCATGCCTTCTTCCTTCAAAAGCTACGCGGTAGACTTCAACGGCGATGGGCATATCAACCTGTGGGATCCGGTCGATGCCATCGGCAGCGTGGCCAATTACTTCAAGGCGCACGGCTGGTCCAAGGGCGAGCCGGTCGCCATTCAGGCCAACGGCCAGGCGCCGGGGTTGGAAAACGGCTTCAAGACGCGCTACTCGGTCGCCGCGCTGGCCGAAGCCGGCCTGAGCCCGCAGGGTTCGCTTGGTGATAACCAAGAGGCCAGCCTGCTGCGGCTGGATGTCGGCACCGGCTACCAGTATTGGTACGGTCTGCCGAACTTCTACGTTATCACCCGCTATAACCACAGCACCCATTACGCCATGGCGGTATGGCAACTGGGCGAAGCGGTCGGGCGCTCGGCGCGCGGCGGCTTCTGACGCTGTGTCAATAAACGAAAAAGGCCGCTTGCGCGGCCTTTTTTGCATTCTGAGCAATCAGAAATCGTAGCGCAGACGCACCACGGTCATATCGCCGAGGTTGTCGGTGCTCGATGTTAGCACGTGCTCCACGTCAACGCGGAAACCGTAGTCAAACTGTACGGTCACCCCGAGGCCGTTATCGATGCGCTGGTAGTTGCGGCCGGTGATGTATTCCAGGCGATCGCCCATAAAGTACGGCATCACCGATTTCACCGCGTACTGACCTACCGGCACGGTATAACCGGCCAGGTATTCGATACCCCACGCATCGCCGGCGAAGTAATTATTGACGTCGGCTTTCTTGGTGGTCAGGAAGTCGTTGTAGTAACCGCCGCCGAAGGTCAGGGTCCAGTTGTCCGGTTTCCAGCTGATGGCGGTGCCGAAAATGTTCTGATCGTAGCTTTTGCTGCCGCTGGTGGACGGGTTGCGCATTTCGGCGCGGGTGTAGTTCCAGGCGGTGCCCCAGGTCAGATCCGGCGTAATGTGGTAATCCACGCCCAGAGAGCCGCCGCCTTTGCGCTTGTAGCGCAGGCCGTTGCCCGGCAGGTAGTCGCTGTCGCTGAACAGGTACGAAGCGTAAACGTCCGCATCGCCGAAGCGGTTCTTGTACTTCAGCATTTTGCGTGAACGGTAAGAGCCGTCGTAGTCGCCGTTAATGCCGTTGCCCGGCGCCTGGGCCAGCATGTCGTAGTCCCAGATATCGGTCTTGGCGCCAACCACATCATAGTAAACGCTGTTCTGCTGACCGAAGGTCATCTGGCCCCAGGTGTTGCTTTTCAGGCCGGTGTACAGCATGCGGCGGCTGGTGTTTCTTGCGCCGTCGGCATAGTGATGATCCCAGTCAAACAGCGCCGGAATGTTCACGCCCAGCTCGTAGTAGCTGATCCAGCTGATATCGTCGAACAGATAGTAGTCCGCCGCGAAACGGAAGCGGGTGCCGCCGTCGAAGCCGTTACGCTTGTACGAGCCCTTGTCACCGTCGCCCGTCATGTTGTTGAACTGCGGACGAATACTGCCGCCAACGGTGAAGTTCAGGCGGCTGAGCGGATCGCCGGCCTGTGGATCTTGCTTCAGCAGGGTGATTTCCGCCTGAGCGGCGAACGACGCGCTGCCGATCGCCAGACCCAGCGCCACCGCTTGAGTCATTACGCGCAATTTCATTGCCATGTGTTATCCCTGTTTTAGGTATGACCGCCCTCATCAGCGCCGCCATGCCGATGTTTTGCGCAGAAAGCTGCGTTTTTGCGCATTTTGACGGTTTTTTTTGGTGTTTTAGCGGCGGGCGGCATTTGTAGCATAAACGGTGAAATAAATAATTACTTTTCTTGCTAATTATTGTCCGGTTTTTGACCATTTCGTGCGGTGAAAGTGGCCGCTCTGCCTCTCTCTCCACTCGGATGAATTCATTTAACGCCAAGGTTTATATTTTTCATTTGTCAGTCACCAACCCCAGCCTGTAATTTCAGCCATGCAAGAGATAATTAATTCCAGCCTGTCACCGCCGTATTAACGTGAGGCATTTTTGCGTAATCGGTTGGCAGGAATAAGCGATTGGGAGGTCGCCATGAGAAACCTGTTAATGTTGTTGGTGGGGCTGTTTTCATTACCGGCGATGGCGGCGGAGTCGCACGTCTGCCATTCTCAAGCTTATGATTATGCAGAGGTTAGTAAGCTAAGGTTGTCTGACGACACTCTGTTTTTCTGCCGCGGCGTGGGGCGCCTGACGATCCCGGAATTGGCGCGAAAAGGCTGGAAGGTGATTCACCTGGCGCAGCAAACTGAATATACCGACTCCGTCGACAGCGATGGCGAAGTTATTAAGCTTTATCAGGAAATCGTGGTGTATAAAGAATAACGCGACGGCAGCCTGTGATTATTTCAACGGCGGCGGGAACCCTATTATGAATGCAAGAATCGGTATCGACGGCAGGGCTGCCGCCGCCATGGTGATGCTATGCGCCATTTGGGGAATGCAGCAGGTGGCGATCAAGGCCGCTGAACCGGATGTGTCGGCGGTGCTGCAAATTGCCATTCGCTCCGGTCTTGCCGCGCTGGGGGTTTACCTACTGGCGCGCTGCCGCGGCGAGTGCTTCACCTGGGATCGTGCCACGCTGAGCGCCGGTTTGAGCGTAGGGGCATTGTTCGCGCTGGAGTTCTTTTTTGTCTCCGAAGGGCTGCGCTATACCAGCGCTTCGCATATGGCGGTGTTTTTGTATACCGCGCCGCTGTTTTCCGCTCTCGGCCTGCATTTTCTGATTCGCCAGGAACGCCTGTCGTCGGTGCAGTGGCTTGGCATGCTCATCGCCTTTGGCGGCGTGGTGTTGGCCATATCGGGCATGGCTGAGGGCAGCGGCGCTGCAGCTCGGTTGAAGGGCGATCTCTACGGTCTGCTGGCGGGGATCGCCTGGGGCGGTTCTACGCTGGTGATCCGTACCACGCGTCTGGCGGAGTGCCCGGCTAAACAGACGCTGCTGTTCCAGTTGACGGGCGCCTGCGTGCTGCTGTCGTTGCTGGCGATAGCGTCGGGCAATTTGCACGTCGTTCTGAGCCGGGTGGCCTGGAGTAGCCTGCTGTTCCAAACGGTGATCGTGTCGTTTTTCAGTTACCTGATCTGGTTTTCACTGTTGCGTCGTTATCAGGCGTCCTCGCTGGGCATTCTCACCTTTATGACGCCGGTATTCGGCATCCTGGCCGGCGTCGTCATGCTCGGCGAGCCGCTGCAAATTGAGTTTGTATTGGGTGCCGTGCTGATCGTGCTGGGGTTAATCGTGGTGAGTTGTTCATATCTTATTTATTTTGACCGTAGGGTGGCACCAAAAATATAAATTATGGATGTTGATGTACAGAATTACCAAATAAGCTGCGAAAGCCAATTCATTATTCAGATGCAAATATCCCGCTATGCCTGGGGCGTGCCGTTGATTACGCTCAGCGATAACGGTGACTTTACCGTGATAAGAAGCCGAGGTTGGTCGAAATTGGCTAACGGGATGCCGCTGGAGGTTTATTACTTTGCCAATAATTCCCTGCTGACCTGGGATATAAATCGCAAATATATCTCTTATTCAAAGGCCGGCCGGCTCTATGCCTGCGCGTTGCATTTTTCTTATTCTCCCAAAGTATGGCGATAACCCTCTGGCCATCAGACCAGAGGGGATATTTTCATGATCCACTGCTTAAACGCGAGGATCTTCGGCCACTGCCGCTCGGAGATGGTCGAGGTAAAATAGCAGTGTTCGCAGGGCACGGTCATATCGGCGAACGGAATGATCAGCTCGCCGCTTTTGATCCAGTCCTGCACCAGATTAAGCCGCCCCATGGCGACGCCAAGGTGCCGCGTAGCGGCCAGCACCGCGAGATCGGAACGGTCGAACTCCATACTTTTACTGTCGGTATCCAGCCCCAGCGCAAAGTGTTGTGACCAGGTTTGCCACTCATCTTCGCCGGAGTTGTAGCGATCGTGCAGCAGCGTACAGTGAGCCAGGTTTTCCGGCGCATCATACAGATTGTGTGCGGCGGCGTACTGCGGCGTGCAGATCGGCACCATCGATTCCTGCATAAAGGCTTCTTCCAGATGCCGCCCCGAGCGCAGTTTGCCGAAGTACATCGCCAGATCCACGCCGCGGTTGGCCAGGTTGATGATTTCCTGCCCGGTCAGAATGTTGAGGTGAATGGTGGGGTGCTGGGCGATAAAATCGCCGATGCGCGGCAGCAGCAGACATTGCACCAGGGACGGGTGCGAGTAGAGGGTCAAGGTCCCCGTCAACTCGCGATTTTTGATGTCCAGGATTTCCTGATTCAAGGTGTTGAAGGAGCTGTCCAGCGCCCATTGCATACGCTCGCCCTCCGGCGTCAGCGTAATTCTGCGATGAAAGCGTTGGAATAGCAGAAACCCCAATTCCTTTTCGAGCAAATTAATGCGGTGGCTCACGGCGCTGGGGGTGATCGACAATTCTTGTGCCGCCAGCGCAAAAGATAAATGACGGGCGACGCATTCGAAAGTATGCAGCCTGGAAAATTGATAGCTGGTCAGCGGGGTCGCCCGCTGCGAATGTTTTTTACTGGGGAACATGCTATTTCTCCGTGCGCATAATCCGGCAATATTAACATTTAATGGCACGGAGGATAAACCCAGCCTGATTGATATATTCGGTTTTTATGCCGAGGAATTTCGTTATGTTGAGGGTAAATTAACTTACTGGCATAACAAGCAGAAATAACAGGCACAGGGGGCGTTGATTGAGAGGGCGATGATAATCAGCAATAGGACGAATATAATAAAAGAGGTGCCGTTAAGCCGCGAGTAAAGGCGGTGTGCGACAGCCTGAACGATAAAGGCTCATGTTCCATGCGGGATATAACGGTTTCGCCATAATAATCCGTGGCATGGCGACGCAGAGCACGCGTTAAGCCCGGATGCCAACGAGAGGGAGGCAGCAATCCCCCGCCTGGCAAAGAACCGTGCCCGGTGGCCGCCCACCGGACACGGCATTCAGGGAAAAGTGGTTTGCTCGTCGGCGCCCATCAACGGCGACGCAGCAGCAGGCCGGCCAACAGACCTGCGCCGGCAACGAGTGCCAACGCGGCGAGGGGATTTTTCTTCATCATGCTGCCGGCGCAGCTCAGGGCGTCGCCGTATTTTTCTTGCAGCGCGCCCACTGCCTGGCGCGTGACGCCTTCGGCCTGCCAACGTTCGTTGCCGCTGACGTCGCCCGCGATTTCCTGCGCTTTGCCCGCCACTTTTTCCATCATGCCATTGGCTTTTTCGCTGTTCATTATGATGCGCTCCTTAGGTTCGATCCGTTTGGCGTTCGCACAGGGCGAAAGCCTGCATTTGCACCGCCATGTTATGCACTTCACTCGGTGCTCATAAGGGGCGTTTGCATCGGTATGGCTAGTGCATTTGCAGGCTACTTGCCATTCATCGAGGCTGGTCCGCCGGTAAACAGCCCGCGTTCTCTGGCCCATACGATGGCTTCGCTGCGGCTGTGCACGCCGAGTTTGGAATAGACCGTCGCGACATGATTGCGAATGGTGTTGAGCGCCAGATTGAGGCGCGCCGCGATTTTCTTGTCCGGCAGTCCCTCGCAGATCAAACCCAGCACATCGCGCTCGCGCGGGGTGAGATCGTTGGCGGCAAACCCGGTCTGGTTGGACCGATTGATGCTTTTCACATTAGCCAGTTTTTCGATCAGGGTTTGGCTAAACCACGAGGCGTCCTGCATCACTTCCTCGATGGCGTTCACCAGCTCCAGCTCCGAGCGCTTGCGTTCGGTAATGTCCATGAGCACCAACAGATAGCAGGGCGCATTATGGATGCTGACGGCATCCGCCGAGGCCACGCAGTCGATTAACTCGCTCCCTTTCTTGCGCACCCGGATGTCCATCCCTTCGACATTGCCGGTTTTTTCCAGGGCGGCAAACAAACGGCTGCCCGCCTCGGGATCGTCAAAAACCGGGATCTCGTCGACCGATTTGCCGACCAAGGCTTCGGCGTCGCATTCGATGGCGCGGACGAAGGCTTCGTTAACATCCAGCACGCGCCGCCCGTCTGCGGTGCACACCAGCGTTGGCACCGGGCTCAGGCGGAAAGATTTGGCGAACCGCTCTTCACTTTCTCGCAGCGCCGATTCAGCCTGGCGCCGGGGTTCGAGATCGGTAAACGTGAACAGCATGCAGTCGTCTTCATTGATGTCCAACGGTTGACCGGCAACCACCACCAGCTTGCTGCCTCCATCGGGCAGTTTCAGCTCGGCCTCCATCTGCGGAATGGTGGCGCCTTCCCCCAGGCGCTGCACGGCCAGCTCTTTATGCTCGGCCTGTTGCAGGACGTCCAGTTCATAAACCGAACGCCCCAAGACCTGTTCACGTTGGTAACCGGTCATATCAAGGAACCCTTGATTGACCTTGACGTAGCGCAGATCGCTGAGCCGACAGATGACCGCCGGCGCCGGATTGGCGTTAAAGGTTTTTTCAAAGCGCTGTTCGGCGCTGGCCCACTCCGTCGCGTCGCTCATGATCAGCGCCAGCAGCTCCGGCTGCCCCTGCGGATCGGTGACGATCAGGCTCCGCAGGCGGTGCACCCAGAAACTGTCCGGATCGTCGACCTGGCGAACTTCCACCACCACATCGGTGAAGGTCTCGCCATCGGCAACCCGGTTCAAAGGGTACTGCTCCAAAGCCAGCGGATGGTTGTTGCGATAGCGCAGGGCAAAACGCGCCGCGTACTCGCCGGCATTGGCCCCCAGGGCTTGCTGGTGGCTCACGCCATGCATGGCTAACGCGGCCTCGTTGGCCCATAGCAGGGTTTGATCGGTATCCGTCAGGATCACGCCGTCGGACAAGCCGGAGATGATTTGCTGCAGGTGGCCGCGGTTGGTTTCGCTGGCCAAGACGGATTGGCTCATGTGTTCTCCGCTAGACAGAAGGGGAGCGGCCTCTCTAGGGGCCGCGGGTTACGCTACTCGCTGAGCAGCTTAGTGCATAACGTGCGTATTCGCAGGGTGTGAATGCACCAGGCGTTCTGGTGCAAATGAACCGGGACGGCCGATGATGTCGCGCGGCAGACTGAATTTGTCTGCGCGGTTTTCTGCCGTGCGTGCAATCACTTGTCCAGAAAATATAAGGAACAACGATGACCACTGTCTATGAATCAAATCGCTTTGCGTTTCAGGTGTCATGGGGCTCGATATTGGCCGGGAGTGCCGTGGCGCTGGTGACTTATCTGATATTCAGCGTGCTGGGGACGGCGATCGGCGCCCAGGCCGTGGATATGATGCAAAAGGGCAACCCGCTGAGCGGATTTGGCACCAGCACCGGGATCTGGCTGCTGGTTTCAACGCTGGCGTCGTTGGCCGCAGGCGCGTTCGTCGCCGGCCGCACCGCGCCGAATCGCGGCGGCTTGCATGGCCTGTTGAGCTGGGCGATCACCACCTTGCTGACCACCTGGTTGATGGTGTCGCTGGCAAGCGGCGTGGTGGGGCTGGCTGGCAACGCGGTTGGCAAAGGGCTCTCGCTGGCGGGCAGCGGCCTGGCGGCGGCGGCGCCAAGCGTGGGCGACAGCCTGAAGCAACAGTTGGATAAAAATGGCATCAGCCTGGACTGGGGAAACCTGGAAAGCCAGTTGAACGCAACGCTTAAGCAGACCGGTAAGCCGGAGCTGGATCCGGCTCGGTTGGAGCAGAAAGCCAATCGGGCGGCCGCCGACGGCAAACAGTCGGCCGTGGATGCTGCGGCCGATCCGGCGCAGGCCGCCACCGAGCTTAAGCAGTGGTTCGAGCGCGTTAAGCAGTCCGGTGAGCCGACGTTGAGCGCCGCCGATAAGGACGCGCTGGTGAATATTGTTGCGGCACGCACCGGCAAGAGCCGTGATGAAGCGAGCCAAATCGTCGATAACTACGCCCAGGCTTATCAGCAGGCGGTGCAGAAGGTGGAAAAACTCAAGGCCGAGGCCGAGCAGAAAGCGCGTGAAGCGGCTGATGAAGCGGCCAAGCAACTCTCTCGCGCCGCGTGGGGCTCACTGCTGATACTGCTGCTGGGCGCTGCGTTGAGCGCCGGCGTGGGGCGAATTGCCGAGTCAACCCGCCGTACCGTCACGGTGAGTTGAGATGGGCAAAAACCTGTCGTGCATCTCGCTGAATTATCGAAAAGTGGCGGGAGCGTCTGCGCCCGTACTGGTCATCGATTTTTGCAACGAGAACAACGAGCGCTACACCTTGCGCTATAACTTGCCGCCGGATACCCCGGAACGGACCGAGCGACGGGTGTCCTTGCTGCTGTATCTGTTGCGTAAGCACAGAGCGGCAGAGATCGACAACCTGACGGACTAATCCGCTCATTGGATGAAAAGCCCAGCTTTGCGTGCTGGGCTTTTTTTTGAGGAGCGGGCGGTTACGGTAACAAACTATGGCGCGTATCGGCTTGGCGCTTGACGGCGGAGAGGCTGGCGCGGTGCGGGAGCATCAATGCCCCCGGGACGGGAAGGCAATATATGACCTCTAACATGATTTGTTGATGCATCCGCTTTTTCTGTGCAGGGAAAGATAAAAAAGAAACTCACTGTTGCGACACGTGATTATTAAGCCTGATGTTCAGGCTTTGCGTTTATTCCTCTCAGCTTCCTTAGTCACGGCTCAGGCTTTACCCATTAGCTGCAATAAGTGTTATCAACAATCAAGGCTATAAAATGCGATTTAATTTCTGATGATGAAATTCCTATTCGGCCATGCAATTGATGCGATAAAAAACACTTTAAGATAAAAAATTTAACAGAAAGTGTGATTCTCAGTGGCGGCGCAAGTGCTCCTTCAATAGATGCACTTTGTGCCGTTAAATTTTGTTTTTCGATTTTCTTGTGGGTGGATTTATATAACATGATCATTTTCAGTTATTTATATAATGACCTCTTGGAGGGTGTGAGAATAAAAAGAAGAGGGCGTGATTTTTTAGGATTAATCTTAATGACTTAATTTCTTCGCTTAACGATTTTAATGAAAAGGATACGGCTTTTATAAATGCAAGGAGCGCACATGGATTACAGAAGAGATATTCTTTTACAAGTGTTGGAGTATATGGAAAAGAATATTGTGGAGGGGCTTTCGGTTGAGAAGGTTTCAATTATCTCGGGTTACTCTAAATGGCATTTACAGCGGTTGTTTAAGCATTATTTTGGCATTACGCTCGGGACGTATATCAGGAATAGAAAGCTGAGCCGATCGGCTGTCTTGCTCAAACAGCATCAAGGGAACATATTGGATGTCGCCTTGGCATCGGGGTTTGCCTCTCAGCAATGCTACACCCGGGCATTCAAACGTTTCTTTGGCGAAACGCCCAACAGCTTTAGAAACAGCCGGGGATGGGATTTTTCCACGCAGATCCCCCCGTACGGCAACGATAATAAACCCTATTTCTATCATACGGTCATGCCGGATGACATCGAGATGCTGAAGCATTACAAAACATTGATTTTCCATTCTATAAGGAAATACAGAGATGCCAATGATATTGCGCAGACTAATGAGAAACGGCTAAGCAAAAATTGGGGGGCATATAATGTAGAGAAAAGCAGGGGGAATAAATGCCATGCCAACGGCAAGGAGCAGGCGGTTTTTCACTCCATCTTCAACTTCTATATCCCAATGGGCAAATATATTGTTATTCCCTTTATGGGCGAGTTGCCTGAGTACGTTAATTTTTTTGAGGGGATATATGACACTTACTTGCCGGCCATCAACGTCAAAATGAGGGAAAGCTTCTTTATCGAGCTATATAGAGATGAAAGTTCAAACAGTAAGGTTATCAATGTCGATATACTTATTCCTGTGACGTAGTGATGGAAAAGGAGACGTCATGAATAGAGAAAATCGCCCCGATTCGATGAATAAACGGCACCACGCACTCCTGCTACTGTATTTAAGGCTGTCTGCCTTTGGCCGAATCATCGTCGCCGGTTTAGGAAAACGGGCCATTCAATTCATGCTGGCATTTATTCTGTTCATGTTTTCAGGAAATGCGATGGCCAATAATCGGGAACATCAGCCAATCGCAGTAGTCGGTGCCTGGATACATATTTCAAATGCGTCGGCCGATATCCTATACATGCCACACTGAGCCCGGATGGCAAGTTTTTGGTTGCCGCCAACGACTCTGCAGTCAAGGCGTTTCAGGTCTGGCGGCGCTGCTGATTTGCAGCTACGGTAAACTGATTTAACGTGTGCAACATTATCCGTTCATACCTGGTTACGGCATCGTACAGGGGCGTTGGGGGAGAGGCATGCGTACTCCACCGCGTTCAGCCGCGATGGTAAACATCTGTACGCGGCAGATATCGACGGGGACAAACTGGACGCCTATCGCTATCGCTCGGATAACACGCAGCCGTTGCAAGCAGGTACTGTATGCGATGCCGGTTTTGTAACCGGCGCTGGTCCACGGCACATGGTGTTATCACCAGAAGGCGAATATGCGTATGTCATCACTGAAATGGTGGGCGAGATCGAGGCGATTACCGTTAACGACAATCGATTGACTCTGAGAGGGAAAGTGAAACTGAACGGCGGCCTCGATTCGGCGGAGGCGAAAAGCGGTGGAGCCGTTATTCTTAGGCCGAGCGGCAGGTATCTTATTGCCACCAATTTGCGGTACCGAAAACCAACTACGGGTATTAAAAATTGCTGAGGATAGCCTGCCGGGTATGTCGACGCGCTATCAGGCCGGCGATATTGAACCGCGCGCGTTCGCGTTCGATGCCGCCAGCCACTCTCTCTATGTTACGAATGTGTTCATTAATACCGTTATGCTGTTCGATTTCGATGATGATTCGGGGGAGTTGAAGGCCAGGGGAGAGGCCGCGACGATCTCTACCCCGACGGATATTAAGTTTTTTAATTAGTGTCAATCGGGAGCTTAAGTCTCTGGCGGCGTGTTTATTAGAGAGAGGGAATGCGTTATTTGCATCGCGTTGGATTAAAGCCGTCAACGTACTATGTGCTATTGCCTAATAATTTAGGCGCAAGGGCTCCTTGAAAGATGTTACATTAATGGCCGGAAATGTATGGAGGGGATAGCCCCTCCCTGTAAGGTTTAAGAGAGACGATGATTAGTATTATATGTTAACTGAACCGAGATAGCGCCCTAGTTCTACGTTGTCAGCATATTCGTTATCAAACTTATCATTTTGATAATTTTCACAGGAAACATAGAAATGAACTTTACGGCCGACACACTCCATAGTGACATCACCGGCACGATTCTGTGTAATTGTCTTGTAACCCGTATAGTAATGCAAATGACGAGAGGGAGCCTCGCCGATAATGATCACTTTGGGTTTAATCTTATCTAGCCAGGAATTAGGGGTTTTCCCCGAATCTCGGCCATGGTGAGAGGCGAAAACAACGGTGGTTTCCTGTAATTCTATATCATCGACGATATTTTCCATAAATTCAGTTTCTAAATCCCCTAGCCACATCACGCTTGCACCATCGTTCAGTTTATAGCGGACAACAGCAGAAATGTTATTATAACTTTCGCCGCGCTCGCTGGCGTTCAATGCGTCAGTAAAATGCGGGTTGTCTATTTTTGGCCAAAGAATAGACAGGCCTGCGCTTTTTCTTGCTTCGTCGCTAAGGTTCATCCACTTACGTTTACAGTTTTTTGAAATATAAAATGCTTTATCTCCATCTCGCAATTCACAATATTTTTTAAAGGAAACGGTTTCTTCCGCTTTGATGGCCTTATTCTTGACTACATAAAAGTTGTATATCTTGAATGCGGCATCAAGAAGCTCAATTCCGCCGAAGTGGTCTTCATCCGGATGCGTGCTGATAAAACGGCTTATTCCCTTGTCGGCAGCCTGCTTCTTTATATCTGCGATGATGCTCTCTGCATTATCGCGGTTGATATGGCAATCAATGATCGTAAAATTATCGGTGTTATGCCTAATATAGAACATATCGCCATTGCTGACGGAGAAGCTTTTTATTAATGACATGGACTTTCCTTATTCCTGAGAATGATTATTTCTTCGAAGCCTCAATGGCCAGCGCCGTGCAGACTAAGCGGATGCCCATCTGCTGAGCGGCGATTGCGCTCATGAGGTATTGAATCAGAAAGACGATGATGATCGGCCAGATCGTCACTTCCGTATGAGTAGCACGCAAGATCACTGGCAGAATAATGAGGAACAAAAACGATATTGTCGCCAGATCGCGAAAAAGCAGAAAGCGTTTATTGATATCCTGAATGGCTTCTTCTTTATGATGCTTTCTATAAATTCTATACCACTCAACGTTTTGTTCTCTGGCAGTGGAAGGCAAGGGGGTTATATTTTCTTGTAGCCATCGCTCATCAATACGATTGTCACTATACATATATTTACTGAATGCCCTGTGACCCGGCAAGGCATACTTAAACCGCCAGAAGGCGAGTGACGCCTTGGCGTCCGGCGGGATAACCGTAGATAGCAGAAGTAATAAGGGAGGAGCTAAGAATGTACTGGCTATTTTGGCTATTTCTATACTTTCCGATAACGAGACTTGCTGTATCATGACTGAAGCCAATATGCTGATATCAAAGGCCAGGAATGCGCCAAGCCAGCCAATGAGTCCTTTCTTTATCGACATTTAAATACCAATGATTTTTAAGGGGAAATGATGTATTTCGGGAATATATCAGCAGGGCGTTTTTTTTCAATTAAACAATTCGGTTTTTCTAAATTAAGTATTTAATTTTATCGCGAGCGTTTCTACTTGCTGTTTAATTTGGTTTTTATATGTTTTCTTGTTTTTTTGACTGTTTTTTATCGTGAGGGTGAAACTTAACTTTTATTTAATTTATGCTTTTTATGGTTAATTCGTTAATTAATTTAAAATTTTAATGTTTTAGCTAAATTTATTCTTTGGGGTGATTTTTACCGTGAATTTATATGTGGTTTTAATGGTTCTTTCGTTAGTCTTGGTCGATGAATTTCTATGGAGGGCTTTAGGGGACGGTGCACGATGAGTGGCACAGTGGCACAGTGGCGATAGCCCGGCAAGAGGTAAGGAAAAATGGCGTCCCCGACTGGAATCGAACCAGTAACTAGCCCTTAGGAGGGGCTTGTTATATCCGTTTAACTACGGGGACGCTGCGGACCGGCAACCGAAGCTGCCGGGGCATTATACCTTTTTTTACCCGCAGAATAAGCGCTTAGCGGCGCGTTTGCTCAATACCTCGCCAGTTCGCGCCGAAATTTCCTCGGCTAACCGACGGCGATCACGGTTTTTCCCCGCCGTGGCGCCGTTTTTCCTCTTGCAGGCGCGCCGCCTTATTTTTGGCGCTCAAATCGTTGCGGATTTGCGCGTGGCTTATCAGCGCAAAGATAAAGGTGCCGCCGATGATGTTGCCCGCCAGCGTCGGCAGGGCGAACGGATAAACGAATGCTTGCCATCCCATCGCGCCGTTGAACACCAGATACAGGATCTCCACCGAGCCGACCACGATATGCGTCAAATCGCAAATCGCCACCAGGTAGGTCATCAACACGATCACCCAGATTTTCGCCGCGCCGGCGGCCGGGAACATCCATACCATGGTGGCGATGATCCAGCCGGCCAGGATGCCGTTGGCGAACATTTCTCCCGGCGTATGGCGCATCACCTCTTCGCCCAGACTGATGAAGGCGCGGCGCGTTTCGGCGTCGAACAGCGGCATATGGGTAAACGCCAGTGCCGCCAGCGCGGTGCCGATCAGATTGCCGAGCAGCACCACGCCCCACAGGCGCAGCAGGATAAGCAGGTTGCGCGGCGTGGGCTTATGCATGATCGGCAACACCGCCGTGACGGTGTTTTCGGTAAACAGCTGCTGGCGCGCCATAATGACAATGATAAAACCGAAGGTGTAGCCGAGGTTCTCAATGAAAAAGCGGCTGGGATCGTCCGGCAAGCGGGCGTGGAAAATGCCTTTCGCCGCCAGCGAGGCGCCCATCGACAGCCCGGCGGCGATCGCCGACCACAGCAGCGCCAGCCCGTCGCGCTCCAGCTCTTTTTCGCCTTCCATCCGGATCTGTTCATGCACCGCCGCCGCGCGCGAAGGCAAATTTTCTTCCCTGACTTCGATTTCGCGTTTGCCCTGTTCCTGCTCTTCGCTCTCTACCTGCATCGTCTCATCCTGCTCGTGCTCCTGGCGTTGCTGTTCGTTCATGCTGTCGCTCCTGCTCAATAAGGGTGAGGTCACGTCATTAAGCGTAGTTGCCCGGTCTAAATGCGGCGAAATACAGAAAAAGGTAACAAGAGTTAACATCCGCCGATTTTTTCCACGCATTCTTGATCCTGCTCGCCATATTGGCCCCCAGCGCGCCCGCCGTGGGCTGCGTGTGGGGAAAGGCTTATGCTATGATTCGCTATCCCAAAGAAAAATATGAGTTCCCCGATGCTGGAAGCCAAAAGTCTGAGTTGCGTGCGCGATGAGCGCATCCTGTTTAGCGAGCTAAGCTTTTCAGTTCAGCCGGGCGATATCATTCAGGTAGAAGGGCCGAACGGCGCGGGCAAGACCAGTTTGCTGCGCATCCTCGCCGGTCTGGCGCGGCCGGACGGCGGTGAGGTGTGCTGGCGCGGGCGCAACACGCTGCGCGATCGCGCGGCGTATCAGCAAGATTTGCTGTTTATCGGCCATCAACCGGGCATCAAAGCCGTATTGACACCCTTTGAAAATCTGCAGTTTTATCAGGCGGTGCGCGGCGCGGCCGAGCATCAGGCCATCTGGCGCGCGCTGGAGCAGGTGGGGTTGGTGGGGTACGAAGATCTGCCGGTGGCGCAGCTTTCGGCCGGGCAGCAGCGGCGGGTGGCGCTGGCGCGATTGCGGCTCAGCGCGGCGCCGCTGTGGATCCTCGATGAACCCTTGACGGCAATCGATAAACAGGGCGTGGCCGAGTTGATTAGCCTTTTTGAACAACATGCGCAGCGGGGCGGCATGGTATTGTTGACCACGCATCAGGATTTGGCCGGCGTCAGCCAAACGGTGGGCAAAATTCGTTTGGCGGAACACGACGCGGGGAGTTTGTGATGTTTTTGACTCTGGTGCGTCGCGAATTGAAGATCGCCTGCCGTAAAGGGTCGGAGATCGTCAACCCACTGTGGTTTTTCCTGATTGTGATCACGCTGTTCCCGCTGGGGATTGGCCCTGAACCGCAGCTGCTGGCGCGCATTGCGCCGGGCATCGTGTGGGTGGCGGCGCTGCTGGCTTCGCTGCTGTCGCTGGAGCGGCTGTTTCGCGACGACTTTCTCGACGGTTCGCTGGAGCAGCTGTTGCTGCTGCCGACGCCGCTGCCGATGACGGTGCTGGGCAAAGTGTGTGCTCACTGGGTTGTGACGGGATTGCCGCTGCTGATCCTGTCGCCGCTGGTGGCGCTGCTGCTGTCGCTCGATATGCAAACCTGGCTGGCGGTGGCGGGTACGCTGCTGCTCGGCACGCCGACGCTGAGTCTGATCGGCGCTATCGGCGTGGGGCTGACCGTCGGCCTGCGCAAAGGGGGCGTGCTGCTCAGCCTGCTGGTGCTGCCGCTGTATATCCCGGTGCTGATCTTCGCCACCGGCGCGATCGACGCCGCCTCGATGGGCATGCCGATCGACGGTTATCTGGCGATACTCGGCGCGATGCTGGCGGGCAGCGTGACATTGGCGCCGTTTGCCACCGCGGCGGCGCTGCGAGTGAGCGTGCACTAGCTAACGTATTGAATGAACAGACGGGGCAAGGCCGACAAGAGCGTACCCCGCAGAAGATTTTCGCCGTTTCGAACGCTCGGAGCGGCCGACGCATAAAAATTACCGTGAGCACTGACGACAATGTGGAAATGGTTACATCAACTGGCGCGGCCCGAACGGCTGTATCACGTCTGCGGCCGCTTTATCCCCTGGCTGGGGCTGGCGGCGGCGGCCTGCCTGCTGCTCGGCTGGGCATGGGGCTTTGGCTTCGCGCCGAAGGATTATCAGCAGGGCGACAGCTTCCGCATCATTTATATTCATGTGCCGGCGGCCATGTGGTCGATGGGCATCTACGCCTCGATGGCGGTGGCGGCGTTTATCGGCCTGGTGTGGCAGATGAAAATGTCCGATACCGTGGTGGCGGCGATGGCGCCGATCGGCGCGGTGTTCACCTTTATCGCGCTGGTGACCGGCTCCGCCTGGGGTAAGCCGATGTGGGGCACCTGGTGGGTATGGGACGCGCGGCTGACCTCCGAGCTGGTGCTGCTGTTCCTCTATATGGGCGTTATCGCGCTGTATAACGCTTTTGAAGACCGCCGCCTGGCGGGCCGGGCCGCCGGCATTCTGGTGCTGGTGGGCGTGGTGAACATTCCGATCATCCATTTCTCCGTCGAATGGTGGAATACGCTGCATCAGGGCTCGACCAACATGCAGCAATCCATCGCGCCAAGCATGCGCACCCCGCTGCGCTGGGCGATCCTCGGCTACCTGCTGTTGTTCGTCACGCTGACGCTGATGCGCCTGCGCAATCTGATCCTGTTCCAGGAGCGTCAGCGCCCGTGGGTTGCCGGGCTGGTGAATAAGGAGCGTCAGTCATGAATGCCGCGTTCGATTCCTGGCCGGCGTTTTTCGCCATGGGCGGTTATGCCTTCTATGTCTGGCTGGCGGTTGCCGTCACGCTGATTTCGCTGTTGGGGCTGGTGGCGCACACCGTCTGGCAGCGGCGGCTATTGCTCGCCGAGATCGGCCGCCGTCAGGCGCGCGAGCGGCGCATTCGCCATGCGCAACAATCAAAACAAAAATCCGCCGCACCGCGGGAGAAATCATTGTGAATCCACGTCGCAAAAGCCGCCTTTATCTGGCGATCGTTGTGCTGATCGGCATCGCGCTGACCGCAACCCTGATGCTGTACGCGCTGCGCTCCAACATCGATCTGTTCTACACCCCGGGTGAAATCCTGCAGGGTAAGGGCGAAAACCATGAGAAGCCCGAGGTCGGCCAGCGGCTGCGCATCGGCGGCATGGTGATGCCCGGCTCGGTGAAACGCGATCCCAATACGCTGCAGGTCAGCTTCAAGATTTACGATGCGCGCGGCGCGATCGGCGTGACCTACACCGGCATTCTGCCGGACCTGTTCCGCGAAGGGCAGGGCGTGGTGGCGCAGGGCGTGCTGGGCGAGGGCAACGTGGTCAACGCGCGCGAAGTGCTGGCCAAGCACGACGAGAAATACACCCCGCCGGAAGTGGCCGACGCGATGAAAGAGAATCACAAAGGGCCGGCGGAAGCGTATAACGCGCCGCAGGCGGAGGGCGCCAAGTCATGATGCCGGAACTGGGCAGTTTTCTGCTGTGCCTGGCGCTGGCGATCGCGCTGCTGCTGAGCATTTACCCGCAGTGGGGCGCGGCGCGGCAGGACAGCCGCATGATGGCGGTGGCCCGCCCGCTGACCTACGGCATGTTCGCCGCGATTGCGCTGGCCTTCCTGTGCCTGGTGCATGCCTTCGTGGTCAATGACTTTACCGTCGCCTACGTGGCCACCAACTCCAATACCCAACTGCCGGTGTATTACCGCATCGCTGCCACCTGGGGGGCGCACGAAGGTTCGTTGCTGCTGTGGGTGCTGCTGCTGAGCTGCTGGTCGCTGGCGGTGGCGTTGTGCAGCCGGGCGATGCCACAGGACGCGGTGGCGCGGGTGTTGTCGGTGATGGGCATGATCACCGCCGGCTTCCTGCTGTTCATCATCATGACCTCCAACCCGTTCACCCGCACGTTGCCTAACTTCCCGATCGACGGCAGCGATCTCAACCCGCTGCTGCAGGATATCGGCCTGATCTTCCACCCGCCGCTGCTGTACATGGGCTATGTCGGCTTCTCGGTCGCCTTCGCGTTCGCCATCGCCTCGCTGATGGCCGGCCGGCTCGACACCGCCTGGGCGCGCTGGTCGCGCCCGTGGACCACCGCCGCCTGGGTGTTCCTCACGCTGGGCATCGTGCTCGGATCGGCCTGGGCCTACTATGAGCTGGGCTGGGGCGGCTGGTGGTTCTGGGATCCGGTGGAGAACGCTTCCTTTATGCCGTGGCTGGCCGGCACCGCGCTGATGCATTCGCTGGCGGTGACCGAGAAACGCGGCACGTTCAAAGCCTGGACGGTGTTGCTGGCGATCACCGCTTTCTCGCTGTGCCTGCTGGGCACCTTCCTGGTGCGCTCCGGCGTGCTGGTCTCGGTGCACTCCTTCGCCTCCGATCCGGCGCGCGGCATGTTTATTCTCGCCTATCTGGTGATCGTCATCGGCGGTTCGCTGCTGCTGTACGCGGTCAAGGGCGGGCAGGTGCGCAGCCGGGTGCAGCACGAGACCTTCTCGCGCGAGACCTTCCTGCTGGGCAACAACGTGCTGCTGATCGCCGCCATGCTGGTGGTGCTGTTGGGCACGCTGCTGCCGCTGGTGCACAAACAGTTGGGGCTGGGCAGCATTTCGATCGGCGAGCCGTTCTTCAACACCATGTTCACCTGGCTGATGGCGCCGCTGGCGCTGCTGTTGGGCATCGGGCCGCTGGTGCGCTGGCGCCGCGATGAGCCGGGCAAGCTTTGGCGCCGCCTCGGCGTGGCGCTGCTGGTGACGCTGGTGCTGTCGATTCTGCTGCCGTGGCTGTTGCAGGACAGCATCGCCGGCATGACGGTGGTGGGCCTGATTATGGCGCTGTGGGTGATCATCCTGACGCTGATGGAGCTGCATGAGCGCGCCACCCATCGTCACGGTTTCTGGCGCGGCCTGCGGCAGCTGTCCCGCAGCCACTGGGGCATGGTGCTCGGCCACCTCGGCGTGGCGGTGACGGTGATCGGCATCGCCTTCAGCCAGAACTACAGCGTGGAGCGCGACGTGCGGATGAAGGCCGGCGACAGCGTGGATATCCACAACTATCACTTTGTGTTCCGCGACGTGCACGACATTCGCGGCCCGAACTACAGCGGCGGCGTCGGCATCATCGACGTCACGCGCAACGGCAAGCCGGAGGCGACGCTGCACGCGGAGAAACGCTATTACAGCGTGGCGCGCAGCATGATGACCGAGGCGGCGATCGACGGCGGGTTCAGCCGCGATCTGTACGCGGCGCTGGGCGAGGAGCTGGAAGACGGATCCTGGGCGGTGCGTCTGTATTACAAACCCTTCGTGCGCTGGATCTGGTTCGGCGGCGTCTTTATGGCGATCGGCGGCCTGCTGTGCATTCTCGATCCGCGTTATCGCATGAGCAAAAAGCTCAAGCGCGAAGGCAAGCTGGAGGCGCAATCATGAAGCGTAAGCTGCTGTTTATCCCGTTGGTGCTCTTCCTGCTGCTGGTGGCGGCCCTGATGGTGCAACTGACGCGCAACGCCGGCGGCGAAGATCCGACCATGCTGGAGTCGGCGCTGATCGGCAAACCGGTGCCGACCTTCAGGCTGGAATCGTTGGATCAGCCGGGCAAAACCTACGATCAGGCGGTGCTGCGTGACGGCAAGCCGATATTGCTCAACGTCTGGGCCACCTGGTGCCCGACCTGCCGCGCGGAGCACCAGTATCTCAATACGCTGGCGGCGCGCGGCGTGCGGGTGGTCGGCCTGAACTATAAAGACGATCGCGCCAAGGCGGTGACCTGGCTCAATTCCCTCGGTAATCCCTATGCGCTCAGCCTGTACGACGGCGACGGCATGCTGGGGTTGGATCTCGGGGTGTACGGCGCGCCTGAGACCTTCCTTATCGACGGTCAGGGGATCATTCGCTATCGCCACGCCGGCGACATGAACGAGCGCGTCTGGCAGCAGGAAGTGCTGCCGCTGTATAGAAAGTACGGGGGTGAGGCATGAGGCTGATTGCCCTGCTGTTCGCCGCATTGCTGAGCTGGAGCGCCGCTGCGGCGATCGATACCTATCGCTTCAACTCCGTTGAGCAGGAGCAACAGTATCGCGAGTTGACCGAACAGCTGCGCTGCCCGAAATGCCAGAACAACAGCATTGCCGATTCCAACGCCATTATCGCCGCAGACATGCGCACCAAGGTGTACGAGCTGATGATGCAGGGGCAAAGCAAGCAGCAGATCATCGACTACATGGTGGCGCGTTATGGCAATTTCGTCACCTACGAACCGCCGGTAACGCCGGCGACGCTGATCTTGTGGATCGGCCCGCTGCTGTTCGTGCTGATAGGCGGGGCGGTGGTGATCCTGCGCACCCGTCGCCGGCCCGATGCGGCGGTGGACGATGAATTCTCCGAACGGGAACGGCAGCGCCTGGCGGCGTTGTTGCAAGAGACTGACAGGAAGAAACCCTAATGGCTTTTTGGCTGATTATTTGCGTGTTGCTGGCCGGCGCCGCCGCGTTGCTGGTGGTGCCGGCGATGCGCCACGGCAAGCAGAGCGCCGCTACGCGCGATGCGCTGAACAAGGCGTTCTATCAGGATCGCCTCAGCGAACTGGAGCAGGACGAGCAGCAGGGCGTGGTGGCCGAGCGCCCGGAGCTGGTTAAAGAGCTGCAACAGAACCTGTTGAACGACATCCCCGTCGAACAGGCAGAGCAGGCGAAACCGATCAACCGTTGGGCGTTAGTGCCGGGCGTGCTGTTATTGCTGGCGGTGACCGTTGGCTTTTATCTGAAAACCGGCGGGTTGGCGCAGGTGCTGGATTGGCGTCTGGTGCAGGCGCAAATGCCGGAATTGCGTGAGCGCGTCGCCAATGAGCGCGCCAAACCGCTGAGCATGGAAGAGATCGCTCGCCTCGGGCTGGGGCTGCGCACCGAGCTGCAGCAGGACGATCGCAATATCAATGACTGGATGATGCTGGGGCGCGTCGGCATGGCGTTGAACAACGCCACCACCGCCACGCAGGCATTTGCTCATGCCTATCAATTGGATCCGAATAGTCTGGAAGTGCGGCTCGGCTATGCCGAGGTCTTGACGCGATCCAACGATCCGGAGGATAACAAGCAGGCGACGCAGCTGTTGCGGCGCATGATCGCGGAAAATCACAGCGATCCGCGGGTGCTCAGCCTGTTGGCGTTCAACGCTTTCGAACAGGGCGATTTCAAACAGGCGATCGGCGCCTGGCAAGTGATGCTGCAGCTGCTGCCGGCTAACGATCCGCGCGCGGAAGTGATAAAGCGCAGTATTGCACAAGCAAAAGCCCAGGCCGGCGGAGAAACTGTTAAACTGAATGTGACTGTTTCGCTGTCACCGCAGGCGGCGAAAGCCATGCCGCCGCAGGGGACGCTGGTTATCTCGGTGACCGACGGCGTCAGCCCGGTGCCGGTCGCGGTAAAACAATTGCCGCTGAGCCGTTTTCCGCTGTCTTTCTCTCTGGACGACAGCAACGCCATGATGCCCGAGCGTCTACTCTCGGCACAGCATCAGGTGCAGGTGCGTGTGCGCCTCTCACAGGACGGATTGGCCACGCCGCAGCCGGGGGACTGGTTCGGCGAAAGCTCGCTGCAGACATTCAGCGGCAAAGAGCAGGTTAGCGTTCAGATAAACAAGCAGGTCCCTGAAAAATAAGACCGAACGTGTTTTTATGGAGAAAAATATGAACTTTCGCCTGACTGGGGTGGCATTCGCAGCGGCATTACTGGTGGGCTGTGCCAGCGCGCCAGACAATGAGCCGCAAGGGCGTTCCGATCCTCTGGAAGGATTTAACCGGACGATGTTCGACTTCAACTACAACGTCCTGGATCCTTATATCCTGCGTCCGGTCGCGGTGGCCTGGCGTGACTACGTGCCGATGCCGGCGCGTAACGGCATCAGCAACTTCACCTCCAACCTGGAAGAGCCGGCCAGCATGGTCAACGCCTTCCTGAAGGGGGATCCTTACCGCGGGATGATCCACTTCAACCGTTTCTTCCTGAACACCCTGCTCGGGATGGGCGGCCTGATCGACGTGGCCGGCATGGCCAACCCGAAACTGGCGCGCGAAGAGCCGAACCGTTTCGGCAGCACGTTGGGGCATTACGATGTGGGCTACGGTCCGTACGTGATGCTGCCGGGCTACGGCAGCTTTACCCTGCGTGAAGACGGCGGCGACTTTGCGGATACGCTGTATCCGATGCTGAGCTACCTGACTTTCTGGATGTCGGCGGGCAAATGGGTGGTCGAGGGTATCGAAACTCGCGCTCAACTGCTGGATTCCGACGGCCTGCTGCGCAACTCCTCCGATCCTTATGTCATGGTGCGCGAAGCTTACTTCCAGCGCCACGACTTCATCGCCAACGGCGGTTCGCTCAAGCCGGAAGAGAACCCGAACGCCAAGGCGATTCAGGGCGATCTGGACGAGATCGACTCGCAGTAACCGCCGGCCTTATGCCCATGAAAACCCGCCGTCTGGCGGGTTTTTTTTACGCCCGTGCGAGCGACAGGCAAAGAAAAAGCGCCCCGCGGGGCGCTTTGGCATCCATCTCAAGCGAGATTAGAAGCGGTAGTTGAAGTTGGCGCCGTACAGCCAGGCCTTGCCTTCGGAGGTGAAGGTGTAAGGACCTTCATTGATGGTGACTTTCTGGCCGTGCATGTAGGACACGCCGACGTCAACCGAGGCGTCTTTGTTGAACGCATAGGTAGTACCGGCACTCAGCCAGAAACGGTCCTGATCGGGAATGGAGATCGAACGGTTTTGGGCAGGCACCGGGCTGTCATCGAAGGCGATACCGGTACGGAAGGTCCAGTTATCGTCGTAGAAGTAGGTGGTGCCCAGCGCGATGCGGTAAGCGTCTTTGAAGCCTTCATGCTTCTGGAACAGCGTCTGGCCGTTGTTGCCGGTGGCTTTCAGCTCCTGGAACTGGCTCCAGCTGGTGTAGGCCAGGCTGTAGTGAACGGCCCACTGCGGCGCCACTTTGTTGTAACCGGACAGCTCCCACATTTCAGGCAGGTGCAGGCTCAGAGAACCCGGGATAGTGGTGCCGTTGGTGCCCCATGGCAGGCCTTGAGAGGCCAGCAGCGGGTTGAAGGCTGAAGGCAGGCTGCTCTTGTAATCGCCGTCGAAGTCGATTTTGACTTCAGAGCGATAGGTGAAGCCGTAACGGTTGTTTTCATCCACTTCGTAGAGAATACCGGCGTTCCAGCCGAAGCCCCATTCGTCGCCTTTCAGGTGAGAAATTTGGGTATCTGCCGGGATCTGCGAAACCGGGCCGGCCAACTGTGGCGGCAATTTGCCTGAACCGGCGATCAATTTTGGCAGATCGCCGGCGTAACGCTCGAGTTTAGCCTTGGCGTAGACGGCGTCAAAACCCAGACCGAAGCTGAAGTTTTTGTTCAGGCGATAAGCGCCGCTCAGGTTCAGGTTCAGGGTTTCCAGATCGGTTTTGCCGCCCATGGAGCCCGCCGCATAACCGTTGTTGTATTCGGTCGCCAAACCGAAGTTGCTGGTGACCGAGCCGCCTACGGCGAATTGATCGTTAATCGGGTGAACATAATGCAGGTTCGGCACCCAGGCGGTCGGCGCGATGTTTTTCGCATCCAGACTGGCGCGGGAAGGTGAGGTACCGGAAATATCGACGTCCGGATCGATGAAGACTGCGCCGAAAGAGAGTTCCGGGCGGGTATACATCATCAGCAACGCCGGGTTGCGGCTTGCGGAGGCCGCCGTATCCGCCATGGCGCCTTCGCCAGAATACGAACGTCCTAAACCAGCTGATGAGAACTCATTCAGCTGGAATCCTGCGGCAGACACGTTTGAAGAAATAATTGCCACTGCAGCTGCGAGAGCTGATTTAGTCAATAGGTTTTTCTGGCTCATGACCAAAACCTCATTATGTGTTTATTATTTAAACTATTGTTACACGAAGTAACAAGGAGCGCGGGATTGTAGGGTCCGTTATCGTTCAGACAAATCAGACCAGTGGCTGAAGTATAGGTCTGACCTGTGAAAATGTTGCAAGTTTGTTTTTGAAATATTTCCACTCTGATATCAAAAAAGAGATCTGCTTAACAAAAAGACAGTGGTAAATAACAAAATTCTTACCATTTCTTAGCAGGCGCTCATTTTTATTTGTGATTTCCATCACTTAAAACACCCAGTAAAAGTAAGTGCTAGTGATTGCCGGCTTGGGAGCGTAAAATACCCACAGAATTTCGTGGCTTTGCGCCGGTGAATAAAACGGCAATTTGGGCTGATAACAGAGGCCCTTGAGGAGAACCAATCATGTCAGATGCAATTAATAAATGCAGCGCCCAGGAAACCGCCGCGTGTTGCTGCGTGGATGTCGGCACCGTGATGGATAACACCGATTGCACCGCGTCCTACAGCCAGGTGTTCAGTAATCAACAAGATGCGGAAGCGATGCTGGCGGCCCTGAGCGAAAAGGCGCGCGCGGTCGAATCCGATCCTTGTGACATCAGCAGTAGCATTAAACCGGTTGACGGTGGCGTGCAGTTGGAGGCCGATTTCACCTTCGCCTGCCAGGCGGAAACCCTGATCTTCCAGCTCGGCCTGCGTTAATCCCCGCTTTACCCCCGGCGCCGCCTGCTGCGCGCCGGGGATTTCCTTCCCCGTGCCGCCCCGATAGAAAGTGCGCCTGCTCGCAGTTTTGATCTCTGCCGGTTTGCCAAATGTAACCGTTTGGTTAACAATGACCTCATCAGGTCAGACCTCTTTCTGCCCATTGCGCTGACGTTATTTTCTTCAGGAGCATTTATGAGTAAGGCACTGCCGTTGGTGACCCGTCATGGTGACCGCATTGCGATTGTGAATGGACTGCGTACCCCTTTTGCCAAACAGGCGACTGCCTATCACGGCATTCCGGCGGTGGATTTAGGGAAAACGGCGGTGAGCGAGCTGTTGGCGCGCAGCGGTATCGATCCGCAGCTTATCGAACAGCTGGTGTTCGGCCAGGTGGTGCAAATGCCCGAGGCGCCGAACATCGCGCGTGAAATCGTGCTCGGCACCGGCATGAGCGTCCATACTGACGCCTACAGCGTGTCGCGCGCCTGCGCCACCAGCTTCCAGGCGATCGCTAACGTGGCGGAGAGCATCATGGCCGGCAGCATCAGCGTCGGCATCGCCGGCGGGGCGGATTCGTCTTCCGTCTTGCCGATCGGCGTCAGCAAGGCGCTGGCACGCACGCTGGTGGACGTCAACAAGGCGCGCACGCTGTCGCAGCGTCTCAAACTGTTCAGCCGGCTGAAATTCCGCGATCTGATGCCGGTGCCGCCGGCGGTGGCGGAGTATTCCACCGGCTTGCGCATGGGCGATACCGCCGAACAGATGGCGAAAAGCCACGGCATCACCCGTGAAGCGCAGGATGCGCTGGCGCACCGTTCGCATGAGCTGGCGGCCAGGGCCTGGCAGGAGGGGGGGCTGCGCGATGAGGTGATGACCGCCTACGTGCCGCCGTACCGCGCACAGCTTTCTGAAGACAACAACATCCGCAAAGACTCCAGCCTGGCTTCCTACGCCAAGCTGAAACCGGCGTTCGATCGCAAGCACGGCAGCGTCACCGCGGCCAACAGCACACCGTTGACCGACGGCGCGGCGGCGGTATTGATGATGAGCGAATCGCGCGCCAAAGCGCTGGGGCTGCAGCCGCTGGGCTATTTGCGCAGCTTTGCCTTCGCCGCCATCGACGTGTGGGAAGACATGCTGCTGGGGCCTTCCTACGCTACGCCGCTGGCGCTGGATCGCGCCGGCATCGGTCTGGCCGATCTGACGCTCATCGACATGCATGAAGCCTTCGCCGCGCAAACGCTGGCCAACCTGAAGATGTTCGCCAGCGAAGCGTTCGCCCGCGAGAAGCTTGGCCGCAGCCAGGCGATCGGCGAGGTGGACATGGCAAAATTCAACGTCCTGGGCGGTTCCATCGCCTATGGCCACCCGTTCGCCGCCACCGGCGCGCGCATGATCACCCAGACGCTGCGCGAGCTGAAACGCCGCGGTGGCGGGCTGGGTCTGACCACCGCCTGCGCCGCCGGCGGGTTAGGGGCCGCGATGATCGTGGAGGTGGAATGATGAGTGCCGAAAATGCATTGCACGAACAGCGTGCCAAACCGTCGGCCTTTCAGCTGACGATCCGCCCCGACAACATCGGCGTGATCACCATCGACGTACCGGGCGACAAGGTCAATACGCTCAAGGCCGAGTTCGTCGAACAGGTGAGCGATGTGCTGATCCGGGCGCAGCAGCATACCGCGCTGGAAGGGCTGGTGATCGTTTCCGGCAAGCCGGACTCGTTTATCGCCGGCGCTGATATCACCATGATCGCCGCCTGCACCAGCGCCAAAGAGGCGGAAACGCTGGCCAAGAAAGGGCAGAGCACGCTGGCGCAGATCGCCGCCTTCCCGGTACCGGTGGTGGCGGCCATCCACGGCGCCTGCCTGGGCGGCGGGCTGGAATTAGCGCTGGCCTGCCACGGCCGCGTCTGTTCGCTGGATGACAAAACCGCGCTCGGTCTGCCGGAAGTGCAGCTGGGCCTGCTGCCGGGCTCCGGTGGCACTCAGCGCCTGCCGCGCCTGATAGGCGCCGCCAAGGCGCTGGACATGATCCTGACCGGCAAGCACATTCGCGCCCGCCAGGCGCTGCGCATGGGGCTGGTGGACGACGCCGTGCCGCAATCGATTTTGCTGCAGACCGCCATCGAGCGGGTGAAACAGGGCTGGAAGCATCAGCGCGAGCTGCCGTGGCAGGATCGTCTGCTCAACGGCCCGCTGGGCAGAAATCTGCTGTTCAGCATCGTGCGCAAGAAAACGTTGGCGAAAACGCACGGCAACTACCCGGCGGCGGAGCGCATCATTCAGGTGGTGCGCACCGGGCTGGATCACGGCAGCGCCAGCGGCTATGAAGCCGAAGCGCGCGCCTTTGGCGAGCTGGCGATGACGCCGCAATCGGCGGCGTTGCGCAGCCTGTTCTTCGCTTCCACCGCGCTGAAAAAAGAGCGGGGCGGCGATGCTCAGCCGCGCGCCTTGCATCGCGTCGGCATTCTCGGCGGCGGCCTGATGGGTGGCGGCATCGCCTGCGTCACCGCCACGCGCGGCGGTTTGCCGGTTCGCATCAAAGACATCAATGAAACTGGCATCAATCATGCGCTGAAATACAGTTGGGACGTGCTCGGCAAGCGGGTGCGCAGCAAGCGCATGCGCCCGGCGGAACGGCAAAAACAGATGATGCTGATCTCCGGCTCTACCGATTACACTGGCTTCGAACAGGTGGATATCGTGGTCGAGGCGGTGTTTGAGGATCTGGCGCTGAAGCAGAAGATGGTGGCCGAGGTCGAAGCGAACTGCGCGCCGCATACCGTGTTCGCCTCCAATACTTCCTCGCTGCCTATCGGTCAAATCGCCGAACAGGCCCAGCGGCCGCAGCAGGTGATCGGTCTGCACTACTTCAGCCCGGTGGACAAAATGCCGCTGGTGGAAGTGATCCCGCACGCTGGCACAAGCGAAGAGACTATCGCGACCACCGTGGCGCTGGCGCACAAGCAGGGCAAGACCGCCATCGTGGTGGGCGACAGCGCCGGTTTTTATGTCAACCGCATCCTGGCGCCGTACATCAACGAAGCGGCGCGCTGCCTGCTGGAAGGCGAGCCCATTGAATCGCTGGACAAAGCGCTGGTGGACTTCGGCTTCCCGGTCGGCCCCATCACCCTGTTGGACGAAGTGGGCATCGACGTCGGCACCAAGATCATTCCGGTGCTGGTCGAGGCGCTGGGGCCGCGCTTCGCCGCGCCTGCCGCGTTCGATGCGGTGCTGAAGGACGGGCGCAAAGGGCGCAAGAACGGCCGCGGCTTCTATCTTTACCCGAGCGAGGGGCAGCAGCGTCAGCGGCGTAAGCGCGCGGACACCTCATTGTATACGTTGCTCGGCGTCACGCCGAAGGCGCATATGCTGCCGGCGACCATTGCCCAGCGCTGCGTGATGATGATGCTGAACGAAGCGGCGCGCTGTCTGGATGAAGGCGTGATCCGCAGCGCGCGCGACGGCGACATCGGTGCGGTATTCGGCATCGGTTTCCCGCCGTTCCTTGGCGGCCCGTTCCGCTATATGGATGAACTCGGCGCCGAGAAAGTGGTGAAAACGCTGAACTACCTGCGTCAGCAGCACGGTGAGCACTTCGCGCCGTGCGAACGCCTGCAGCACATGGCGCAGCAGGGCGAACGTTTTTACCCGCTGGGGAGTTGAACGCAGGGCGGCCCGATTTGCACTATAGTTGCAACAGGGTCGCGTTGTGATCGCCATCACTCCTTGCGACAGCGTCAGCCCGTGAGGCTGTACAGCAAGGCTGCGGCAGCGGTAAGTTAGCTTGAGCGCCATCAATAATTTTCATGGCGAAAAGGTTAAAATTTAACCCGTTGAATTGATTGTTCTATGAGCAATCGAGGTTTGCCCGGGGAGGATTGCTGTAAAAAACAGCATTTTCTTTACGCAAACTTTCAGGCAAAATGCCCGGCCGCCATAAAGAGACGGCGCGTTATCGTTTTAAAGCTTTGGCTTTGGGGTTGTAAAACTCGGCGGTACAGCACGCACGGCGTTTCTGTATAGCGTTACTTTGTCAACAACAGCGGTGCAATATGCAAGTTTTGATTATGCGTCACGGAGAGGCGGCGCTCGAGGCAGCCAGCGATGCGGTAAGGCCCCTTACCCTGTGCGGCCGCGACGAGTCCCGTCAGATGGCGGCCTGGTTGAACACCAAGTCTGTGGATATTGAACGCGTGCTGGTCAGCCCCTATCTGCGGGCCGAACAGACGCTGGCGACGGTGCGTGAAGCCTTGACGCTGCCGGAGGGCGAAGAAGTGCTGCCCGAACTGACGCCGGGCGGGAACGCCGAACAAGTCGGCAGCTATCTTCAGGCGTTGGCGATGCAAGGGGTGAGCTCGGTGCTGATCGTGTCGCACCTGCCGCTGGTGGGGTATCTGGTGGCGGAACTGTGTCCGGGCGAGTGCCCGCCGATGTTCGCGACCTCGGCGATCGCCAACGTCGATCTGCCGGCGGACGGCAGCTACGGCAAATTTGAATGGCAGGTCAGCCCGTCGCAGGTGATGGCCAAAGTGTGAGCCGCGGATGCGGTGCGGAATAAACTCAGGGCGATGTTTGACATCGCCCTGAGTCGTTTCTGCGGGAGGCTATTCTGCCAGCTCCACCAACAGCAGGACGGCGGCGTTGCCGCCCCATTCCTTCGGCGCCTGATGGAACGCCAGCACGTCGGGATGCTGCGCCAGCCACAGCGGCGTTTGCTGTTTGAGAATGTGTTTGCCGTGCCCGTGCATCACGCAGGCACAGTGTACATGCTCGCGTTTGCAGGCGGCGATCAGCGCCCCCAATTCCTGCTTGGCCTGCAGCTGAGTCAGGCCGTGCAAATCAAGAAACAGCTCCGGCGAATAATCGCCGCGTCGCAGCTTCTTCAGCTCATACGGGCTGCTGCCGGGGCGCACGTAGCGCGTCGGGCCTTCCTCTTCCAACTGCGGCTGATATTCATCTGAAAAATAATAGCTGGCATCGACCTGCTCCTGCAGCAGCCGCTGCGGCGCGACCTGTTTGACCTTGAGCTTCGGCGGGCGGTGGACGATGGTGTCCTGGCGCAGCTTTTTTGCGCCTGCCACCGACTCTCTGAAGAGCTGTTGTTCGTCTTTGCTCAGAGGGGGCTTGTTCTTCATGCTTCATTCACCGGAAATCGTTTATTTCGCTAGTTTACCTTGTGAATGAGCGCTGTCGACGCAAAACTCGGGCCAGAGTGAAAAGCGCGAGGGGCGCGCGTGATTTGTCGCGGGCTTCATGGCAAACTATGCGGCTAAATCATGAAACACAGCGCCTGCCGGAGGGCAAATTGGACAAAATTTTCGTCGACGAAGCAGTGAACGAACTGCACACCATTCAAGATATGCTGCGCTGGACGGTAAGCCGTTTCAACGCCGCCAATATCTATTATGGTCACGGAACCGACAATCCGTGGGACGAAGCGGTGCAATTGGTGCTGCCAAGCCTGTTTCTGCCGTTGGACATTCCGGAGGACATGCATACCGCTCGTCTGACTTCCAGCGAGCGCCATCGCATCGTTGAGCGCGTGATCCGCCGCGTCAACGAGCGTATCCCGGTCGCCTACCTGACCAACAAGGCCTGGTTCTGCGGCATGGAATTCTACGTCGACGAACGCGTGCTGGTGCCGCGCTCGCCGATCGGCGAGTTGATCAACGATCGTTTCAGCGCGCTGATCCCGCACCCGCCGCGCCATATTCTCGACATGTGCACCGGCAGCGGCTGCATCGCCATCGCCTGTGGCTACGCTTTCCCGGAAGCGGAAGTGGACGCGGTGGACATCTCCAGCGAAGTGCTGGCGGTGACCGAGCGCAATATTCAGGCGCACGGCGTCGAGCACCAGGTGATCCCGATCCGTTCCGATCTGTTCCGCGACGTTCCCGCGATCCAGTACGATCTGATCGTCACCAACCCGCCGTACGTCGATGCGGAAGACATGTCGGATCTGCCGCAGGAGTTCCGCTTTGAGCCGGAACTGGGGTTGGCGGCGGGCAGCGACGGCCTGAAGCTGGTGCGCCGCATCCTGGCGTGCGCGCCGGACTACCTGACCGACGACGGCGTGCTGATTTGTGAAGTGGGCAACAGCATGGTACATCTGATGGAACAATATCCGGACATCCCGTTCACCTGGCTGGAATTCGAAAACGGCGGCGACGGCGTGTTCATGCTGACCAAACAGCAGCTGGTGGATTGCAAGGATCACTTCAGCCTCTATCGCAGCTAAGCCGCATTTCCAAGGCCCGCATGGCGGGCCTCATAACGATAAAAGACTAACGGTAAGGAGCCGTGATGGCAGGAAACAGTATTGGGCAGATTTTCCGCGTCACCACCTTCGGTGAATCTCACGGGGTGGCGCTGGGTTGTATCGTCGACGGCGTGCCGCCCGGCATCCCGCTCACCGAAGCCGATTTGCAACACGATCTGGACCGCCGTCGTCCGGGCACCTCGCGTTACACCACCCAGCGTCGCGAACCGGATCAGGTGCGCATTCTCTCCGGCGTATTCGAAGGCGTGACCACCGGCACCAGCATCGGTCTGATCATTGAAAACACCGATCAGCGCTCGCAAGACTACAGCGCCATCAAAGACGTGTTCCGTCCCGGGCATGCCGACTACACCTACGAACAGAAATACGGTCTGCGCGACTATCGCGGCGGCGGCCGCTCTTCGGCGCGTGAAACCGCCATGCGCGTCGCGGCGGGCGCTATCGCCAAGAAATACCTGCAGCAGAAGTTCGGCGTGCAGGTGCGCGGCTATCTGGCGCAGATCGGCGACGTGACCTGCGAGCTGAAAGACTGGGATCAGGTCGAACAGAACCCGTTCTTCTGCCCGGATCCGGACAAGCTGGAAGCGCTGGACGAACTGATGCGCGCGCTGAAAAAAGAGGGTGACTCCATCGGCGCCAAGGTCAGCGTGATTGCGGAAAACGTGCCGGTTGGCCTGGGCGAGCCGGTGTTTGACCGCCTCGATGCCGATCTGGCGCACGCGCTGATGAGCATCAACGCGGTGAAAGGCGTGGAGATCGGCGACGGATTCGCCGTGGTGACCAAACGCGGCAGCGAAAACCGCGATGAAATCACCCCGGAAGGCTTCCAAAGCAACCATGCCGGCGGCATTCTCGGCGGCATCAGCAGCGGCCAACCGGTGATCGCGCATCTGGCGCTGAAGCCGACCTCCAGCATCATGGTGCCGGGCCGCACCATCAATCGCCACGGGGAAGCGGTGGAAATGGTGACCCGCGGTCGCCACGATCCGTGCGTGGGCATCCGCGCCGTACCGATCGCCGAAGCGATGATGGCGATCGTGTTGATGGATCACCTGCTGCGCCAGCGTGCGCAAAACGGTGATGTGGTTTCCGACGTGCCTCGCTGGTAATCGCTATGAAAAACTGGATGTTGGGCCTGGTGGCCCTGACGGCCTCCGCTTCCGCCATGGCGCTGACGCCGTGGCAGAAAATCGACCATCCGGTGGCCGGCGCGCCGCAGGCGGTGGGCGGTTTCGCCAACGGCTGCATCATCGGCGCGCAGCCGTTGCCGCTGAATTCACCGGACTATCAGGTGATGCGTACCGACCAGCGCCGCTATTTCGGCCATCCGGATCTGCTGGCGTTCATACAGCGCCTCAGCAGCAAAGCGAACCAGAAAGCGCTGGGCACGGTGCTGATCGGCGACATGGCGATGCCGGCCGGCGGGCGCTTCAGCAGCGGCCACGCCAGCCACCAGTCTGGGCTCGACGTCGACATCTGGCTGCAGCTGCCGCGCCAACGCTGGAGCGCGCAGCAATTGCTCAAGCCGCAGCCGATCGACCTGGTGTCGGGCGACGGCAAACAGGTGGTGGCGAGCCAATGGCAACCGCAGATTGAGTCGCTGATCAAACTGGCGGCGCAGGATGCGGACGTGACGCGCATCTTCGTCAACCCGGCGATCAAGCAGCGTCTGTGCCTGGACGCCGGCGCCGATCGCGCCTGGCTGCACAAGGTGCGGCCGTGGTTCGGCCACCGTGCGCACATGCACGTGCGTCTGCGTTGTCCGGCCGGCAGCCTGGAGTGCCAGGAGCAGGATACGCCGCCGCCGGGCGATGGCTGCGGCGCCGAACTGGCGAGCTGGTTCGTACCGCATCAGCCGAACGCGAAGCCGGGCAAACCCGTGCCGCCGCCGTTACCGCCTACCTGTCAGGCATTGCTGGATCACCATTTCTCAGCGGAATAACACATGGACTGGTTCGTCATTGGCCCCGAGATGCTCGGGGTGTTGTTTGCGGTAGCGCTGCTGGCGGGGTTTATCGACTCCATCGCCGGCGGCGGCGGATTACTGACGGTGCCGGCCTTGCTGGCAGTGGGGGTTCCTCCGGCGCAGGCGCTGGCGACCAATAAGCTGCAGTCGGTCGGCGGCTCTTTCTCCGCCAGTCTGTACTTCATTCGTCGGCGAGCGGTGAACCTCAACGACCAGAAGCTGACGATTTTTCTGACGCTGATCGGCTCGATCGCCGGTGCGATTCTGGTGCAGCACATGCGCGCCGATTTGCTGCGTCAGATGTTGCCGCTGCTGGTGATCGGCATTGGTCTCTATTTCTTGTTGATGCCGCGACTGGGTGAGGAAGATCGTCAACGCCGCCTCGGCGCCTTGCCGTTCGGGCTGGTAGCCGGCGGTTGCGTCGGGTTTTACGACGGTTTCTTCGGCCCCGGCGCCGGCTCATTCTACGCGCTGGCCTATGTGACGCTGTGCGGTTTTAACCTCGCCAAGTCCACGGCGCATGCCAAGGTGCTGAACTTCACCTCCAACGTCGGCGGGTTGGCGCTGTTCATCATCGGCGGCAAGGTGGTGTGGAGCATCGGTCTGGTGATGCTGGTGGGGCAGGTGCTGGGGGCGCGTCTGGGGGCGCACATGGTGCTGACCCGCGGGCAGAAGCTGATTCGGCCGATGATCGTGATCGTCTCGCTGGTGATGAGCCTCAAGCTGCTGTACGACAATCACGGCGCGGAAATTCAGCAGTGGTTGACCGCCTTGGTGCACGGTTAAAGATGAAGAGGGGGCGTTGCTTACGCGCCCTGTCTTATCGGGTATAATGGCCTCTTTATTTTTGTGGTTATAGAGTTTTTATGTCAGACACGCAGACCCGTCATCGCTATGAACAGCTGATCGAGATCTTCAATCAGTGCTTCAGCGATGACTACAACACCCGCCTGGTGAAGGGCGACGACGAACCTATCTACCTGCCGGCCGACGACGAATTGCCGTATCACCGCATCGTGTTCGCCCACGGCTTCTACGCCAGCGGCCTGCACGAAATTTCGCACTGGTGCATCGCCGGCGAAGCGCGCCGCCAACTGGTGGACTTCGGTTACTGGTATTGCCCGGACGGGCGCGACGCGCAAACCCAGAGTGAATTCGAAGCGGTGGAGATCAAACCGCAGGCGCTGGAATGGATGTTCTGCGTGGCGGCCGGTTTCCCGTTCAACGTCAGCTGCGACAACCTGAACGGCGACTGCGAGCCGGATCGCATCGCGTTCCAACGCAAGGTGCGCGCCCGGGTATTGGCGCTGCTGGAGCAGGGAATACCCACAAGGCCTGCGCGCTTTATTCAGGCGTTGCAATCGTTCTACAATACGCCACCGTTGGCGGCCGAGCACTTTCCCTATCCGGAAGATCTCAACTGACGCCACAGCCCGTTATTTAATGAGGAAATTTGATGATCGCAGAATTTGAAGCGCGCATTTTGGCGCTGATTGATGACATGGTAGAGCACGCCAGCGATGATGAACTGTTTGCCGGTGGCTACCTGCGCGGTCATCTGACGCTGGCGGTGGCCGAGGCGGAAGAGCAGGGCGAACACACCGCCGAAGCGCTGAAAGCGCGGGTGGAGGAGAGCCTGCACAAAGCGATCGCCGCCGGGGAACTCTCGCCGCCGGATCAGATCCTGGTGCGCGGCATGTGGGAAAACCTCTATCAGGCTGCAACCCCTGCCGCCTGATCGTCATGCCGGGGCGCGTCGCCGCGCCCCTCAAGGTTGATTAAACCGCACGTCCTTTCAGCAATTTCCGCACCCACATCCGATTCGGATTCAACGCCGCCAGCAGGCGCGCATCACCCGGCAACGGTTCGCCGAACAGCTGCGCCGCCAAAATTTCCGCCGCCAACGGCGCCGAGCACAAGCCGCGCGAGCCTAACCCGCCGATAGCGAACAGACCGGGATAGACCGGCGCATCGGCGACGGTTTCGCCGCGCTGGTTCTGCCGCTGCAAATCCTGATACTGTGCCAGCGTGGCCTGATAGTCCGGCAGCGCGCCGACCATCGGCAAATGATCGCGGGTGGCGCTGCGCACGCCGCAGCGCGCCTGATGAGCGCTGACGTCCACCTGCTGCGGCCAGGACTGCTCCGGTAGACAGCGCAGCAGGCGCTCGCGGTTCTCCTGTTGCTCCTGCTCGCGGTAGTCGGTGGCGATGTCGCCGCGCTGGTAGCTGGCGCCAATGCAGTGGTGGCCGTTGTTGGCATTAACCGGCGTCAGGTAGCCGTCGTAACACAATACCTGTTTCAATTGACCGAGGGCCGGCGAGCTTGGGATATGCGACACCTGCCCGCGTACCGAATACAGCGGCAGGGCTTCCGTCGGCGCCAGTTCGGCCAACCGATGGCCGTTGGCCAGGATCACCGTCGCATGGCATCGGCTGTCGCCGTTGGCGAAATCGATGCGCCAGCCGTTTTCTTCCTGCGTCAGCCTCTGTGCATCGTGCCGGTAGTGGCAGACCAAGCCCTGACGCTGCGCCAGCGCGATAGCGCCGCGCGTCAGCTCGGCCGGGCAGAGCCAGCCGCCTAGCGGGTAGGTGATGCCGCCAAAGCCGGTATCAACACCGCACCGTTCGCTGAGCGTCTCGCGGTCGGCCGCCATCGCCAAGGCCTGCGGCCAGTCGGTTTTCAGCATATTGGCGATCTTGGCGCCGCTCTTTTCGTCATAGGCCAACTGGCTGACGCCGCACCACTGGTGATCAAAGGCGACGCCTTGTTGCAACAGGGCATCGTACTGGCGGCGGGCGAAGGGAAACGCGGCGCTGAAAAAGCTCTCCAGCGCGTCGCCGCTGCCGTTCAGCAAAGGATAAATCGCGCCCTGGCGGTTGCCGGATGCGCCCTCGGCCGCCTGCTCATCGGCGCAGTACAGCGTGACGGTGGCGCCGCGGCGCAGCAAGGCCAGCGCGGTGAGCGCGCTGGCGACGCCGCCGCCGATCAGGGCGATGTCGGCGGTGTTGTCCGTCGCCGGGCGTCGATACCAGGGCGCCGGATGTGCGGCGGGCTGCGCATCGGCCGGGAGCTCGCCGGCGAGCATCTCACGCTTTTGGCCGAAGCCTTTGCAGCGGTTGACCTGAAAACCGGCCTGTTGCAAGCCGCGGCGCACGAAGCCGGCGGCGGTAAAGGTGGCGAAGCTGCCTCCCGGCCGGGCGAAGCGCGCCATGGCGACGAACAGTTGATCGGTCCACATGTCGGGGTTTTTTGCCGGCGCGAAACCGTCGAGGAACCAGGCATCCACCTGGTTATTCATGCTGGCGTCAAACTGCGGCAGCAGATCGTTGACGTCGCCGAACCACAGATCGAGCGTAATGCGGCCTTCGGCTAACAGCAGGCGATGGCAACCCGGCAACGGCAGCGGCCACTGGGCGCGCAGCTCGTCGGCATAAGGCGCCAACTCCGGCCAGCGTGCATGCGCCGCCGCCAGGTCAGCCTGCTGCAGGGGGAATTTTTCGAAGCTGATAAAGTGCAGGCGCTGCAGCGTCGCGTCCGGCTCGGCTTGACGGAAGCCGGCGAAGGCCTGCCACAGCGTGAGGAAATTGAGCCCGGTGCCGAACCCGGTTTCCGCCACGACAAACAGCGAACGCGGATGGGCGGCGAAACGTTGCGGCAGCCGATTGCCGTGCAGGAAGACGTAGCGAGTTTCTTCCAGCCCATCCTGATTGGAAAAATAGACGTCATCAAACTGTTTCGAAACAGGTGTACCCTGTTCGTTCCAGGTTAGCGTTGCGGTTTGGATGGGGGCGTGGTTCACGGTCAATGGCTCGAAATTCAAGGGATGCCGCGAATTCTAACGGCGCTGGCGCCCCGGCGCAAACTGGACAACAATAAAGCTGAAAAACGCTGATCGGACTTGTTCGGCTTACATCTGTACGCTAAAGTGCGATGCAAAATCCCGTAGGTAAATAGTGGAAGAGGTATTGAATGAAACGTGCAGTGATTACTGGCCTGGGAGTTGTCTCCAGCATTGGTAATAACCAGCAGGAGGTCCTGGCAAGCCTGCAGGAAGGACGTTCTGGGATCACTTTCTCCCAGGAGCTGAAAGATTCCGGCATGCGTAGTCACGTATGGGGGCAAGTTAAGCTCGACACTACCGGCCTGATCGACCGCAAGGCGGTGCGTTTCATGAGCGACGCTTCCATTTATGCCTTCCTGGCGATGCAAGAAGCGATCGCGTCTTCCGGCCTGAAGGAAGAAGAGTATCAAAACAACCCGCGCGTAGGCCTGATCGCCGGTTCCGGCGGCGGTTCTCCGCGCTTCCAGGTGTTCGGCGCCGATGCGATGCGCAGCCCGCGCGGCCTGAAAGCGGTTGGCCCGTACGTGGTGACCAAGGCCATGGCTTCCGGCGTTTCCGCCTGCCTGGCAACGCCGTTCAAAATCCACGGCGTGAACTACTCTATCAGCTCCGCTTGCGCCACCTCCGCGCACTGCATCGGCAACGCGGTTGAGCAAATCCAGCTGGGCAAACAGGACATCGTGTTCGCCGGCGGCGGCGAAGAGCTGTGCTGGGAAATGGCCTGCGAGTTCGATGCGATGGGCGCGTTGTCCACCAAATACAACGACACGCCGGAAAAAGCGTCCCGCACCTATGACGCCGATCGTGACGGTTTCGTCATCGCCGGCGGCGGCGGCATGGTGGTGGTTGAAGAGCTGGAGCACGCGCTGGCGCGCGGCGCGCACATCTATGCGGAAATCGTCGGCTACGGCGCGACTTCCGACGGCGCCGACATGGTTGCCCCTTCGGGTGAAGGCGCAGTGCGCTGCATGAAGATGGCGATGCAGGATCTGGATGCGCCGATCGATTACATCAACGTGCACGGCACCTCTACGCCGGTAGGCGACGTGAAAGAGCTGGGCGCCATTCGTGAAGTGTTCGGCGACAATACCCCGGCCATCTCCTCCACCAAGGCGATGACCGGCCACTCGCTGGGCGCCGCGGGCGTGCAGGAAGCGATCTACAGCCTGCTGATGCTGGAGCACGGCTTTATCGCACCGAGCATCAACATCGAAACCCTGGATGAACAGGCGGCCGGCATGAACATCGTGACTCAGCCGACCCAGCGCGAGCTGACCACCGTGATGTCCAACAGCTTCGGCTTCGGCGGTACCAACGCCACGCTGGTGATGCGCAAACTGGCGAAATAATCCCGCCGGCACGTCATTCCGCCAAAAAGCCCGCGTTTTCGCGGGCTTTTTACTGCCCGAAGCCCACCGGCCGGGCGCTCGGAGTTTTCCCAAATCACATCCCCTGACACATCATTACCTCGCCATTACACGCGTTGGGCATACAATAGCCAGGTAGCGTGATTATCGCTCGGCGTAGCTTTCTAAAGTGATCGAACATTGAGGCAAGAAGTATGAAAAAGTTAATTGCGGTTGGGTTACTGTCGGCCGTGTTGGCCGGATGCGCCACCGATTCTCCCT
>Ga0256408_1000240_pt1 | contig 60275 bp, 66 predicted proteins | sample PhyAR1_FD_185998 | JGI IMG/M metagenome (GOLD analysis project Ga0256408, IMG submission 185998) | Leaf surface microbial communities from alfalfa plants in UC Gill Tract Community Farm, Albany, California, United States - DLSL A.R1 | ecosystem: Host-associated > Plants > Phyllosphere >...
ACGTGGTGAGATTAGAAAACGCTACCGTGAAGGTCAGGAAGATCAACTGGGTGCTCTGGGCCTGGTGACCAATGCGGTTGTGCTGTGGAATACACTTTACATGCAGGAGGCGTTGTCACATCTTCGCAAATCGGGGGAAGCGCCTGAGGAGGAGCACCTGGCAAGATTATCGCCGCTGATACATGGCCATATAAATATGCTGGGGCATTATACGTTTTCGTTACCAGAAGATATTTTGAAGGGCGAGTTAAGGCCGTTAAATTTCAATACAAACAATGGATTAACCTCTTAGCGTGGTTTTTTACATCATTGGACCTCGAACCCCGATATTTAATGAGATGGTAACTCCCTCCTTCCCGGTACAATGTTAATGTTTAGGATAGGCTTTCATTCGGAGAACTATCATGGGAAACATTGCGTTCATTGGTATCGATTTGGGTAAAAAATCTTTCCATATTCATTGCCAAGATCGTCGCGGCAAGGCTGTTTACCGTAAAAAATTTACACGGCCAAAGTTAATCGAATTTTTGGCGACATGCCCCGCTACAACCATCGCAATGGAAGCCTGTGGTGGCTCTCACTTTATGGCACGCAAGTTGGAAGAGTTCGGACATTTTCCTAAGCTGATATCACCACAATTTGTCCGTTCATTCGTTAAAAGTAACATAAACTACTTTGTCGACGCCGAAGCTATTTGTGAAGCTGCATCGCGTCCGTCTATGCGTTTTGTGCACCTAGAACGGAATCTCAGCAGGCAATGCGGGCTCAGCATCGTGTCCGTGAATCCCTGGTTCAGGATAAGGTAAAAACAACCAATCAGATGCATGCTTTTCTGCTGGAATTTGGCATTAGCGTTCCACGAGGATCCGCCGTTATTAGCCGACTGAGTACCGTTCTTGAGGACAATAGTTTGCCTCTTTACCTCAGCCAGTTATTGCTGAAATTACAACAGCATTATCACTATCTTGTTGAGCAGATTAGAGATTTGGAATCCTAGTTGGAACGAAAGTTGTACGAAGATGAGATTGGCGACGGGAAGCAGTACGCCAGCAGTCGTGACTTTGCGGCGGCAACAGGGCTAGTGCCTCGACAGTACAGCACGAGAGGCCGGACGGCATTGCTAGGAATTAGTAAGCGAGGTAACAAAAAGATCCGAACTTTGTTAGTTCAATGTACCAGGGTATTCATACAAAAACTGGAATACCAGTCTGGTAAATTGGCCGATTGGGTCAGGGATCTACTGTGTAGGAAAAGCAACTTTGTCCTCACTTGTGCTCTGGCAAACAAGCTAGGCAGAATAGCCTGGGCCATAACGGCACGACAGCAAACTTGTGTAGCTAAACGGCAGAAATACACCGGTTTAAAGGATCACTTATCTGGTTTTGCGAATATTGATATTAATATTGATGATACTAACGGCTTACCGGCCTGTTGAGGAACCTATAAAACGGAAAGGCTCATTGAAGCCTTATATTTTCTGGAGGTTCATCAGGCGCGGAACTCATCGAGGCGCGGGAATAAAATCCCATTCAGACGCCGGATAGATTCAAGCAAGCCAACTTATCGTCAAAATCGGTGTTGCAAAAACGGGAGTGACCATGGATTCCGTTTTCCAAGCGGCCCCCTAATTGGACGCAGTGATGCGTATTTAACCATTAATTTTCGTATCAAACTACATGGCCTACACCGAACGGGGGAATTTTAGAGACAGGAAAGTATTGTACGGAATTGGTGTTTAGTCTGAACAGGCTAGACGGGTAACCAGCACTTGCGGGATTTTCAGGGAATTTGGTCAAATCGGATAATCTTATGAGGCCAAATAAATCCTTTATGCACCTTGGATGGTTAAATAATGCGCTCAGAGAACAAATTTATCCGGTCCCCAATCCTTTCCCTTTCGATAAAGCAAAAAAAAGCACCTAAAATGGTGCTTTTCTATAAAAATAATTTTAATTATTAAAATTTAGCTTAAGATGGTCTTTAGTACTTGTTTCCCTGGTATTGGCCGTACATTGGCCTCCTCACACATTGTTCGGAGCAGTGTGTGAGGTTTCTTTTGCAGGTGTGAAAGTATCACTTATCATAATGTCTCGTAAGTTGTACTTAAGTACTGAAAAAACCTGTACTTAAAGTGCATCAGGACTCGTCAAAGGATAAGCCGACCATTGGGGAACCGACGATATGTTTAGCGCTTTTGCTCACAGTCACACCATCACAGAGACATTAAAAGATTATATCGACCGGAAACTGAGTCCCCTTGGACACCCCGACTACGCCTATACGGTCGTAAGAAAGAAAAATCCTTCTGAAGTCCTTATCATCTCAAGTTACCCCGATGAGTGGGTCAACCTCTATCGGGCCAACAATTTTCAGCTTACCGATCCGGTAATACTGACCGCCTCTAAAAGAACGTCGCCCTTTGCGTGGGATGAAAACATCACGCTGATGTCAGATCTGAAGCTTACCAAAATCTTTTCCCTTTCCAGTCAGTACAACATTCTCAATGGCTATACTTTTGTGCTGCATGACCAGATGGGAAACTTGGCAACGCTATCTTTTATCATCGCTGACCAGAGGCAAGCGGAACTGGAAGAGCTGCTTTCTTTTGAGCGCGGGAACTTGCAGATGCTTCTCATCAATATCAATGAGCAGATGTACCGGCTGGTGGGAGGAATATCAGCGCACGGGCGCCAAACAACGTCAAGAAAGGATACAGCCATTTTCACACTCCGTGAAAATGAGGCTCTTTATTGGGCCAGCATGGGAAAGACGTATGCGGAGATCGCGGTGATTATTGGTGTCTCAGTCAGTACGATAAAATTCCATATGGGAAATGCGGTTGCTAAGCTCGGTGTGAACAACGCCCGCCAGGCAATCAGGTTGGGTGTTGAGCTTGAACTGATTATGCCGGTAGCATCAGCGGCCAGGTAAACAAATAGGCAGTCTGGCTATTAAGTTTTCTGGCCATTTTCAACTGTTCGGCCTGACCGGCAGGAAGATAGACCAGACAGATATGTTCGTGTTCAGTGAGAAAAGCTTCTTTAATAGGCTGTATTTGCCAGCAGGAGCGCTTCAGTATCGCCAGCATGGCGCGGCTTTATGAGCTCAGCTTATCATGGCAAGGGACGGGCATGGCTGACGAGATACCGTTCGCCGAGAAGCTCCCGGGCCCGCAGTTTATCGACTAAAAAACGGCTCGACTCAACGCTAGCAGCAGGAAGAGGAACCGAATCAAAACACGCACGAAACGTATGAGTTATCATATTAGGCTGGTCAAGGGGGTAAAGCGCACGCTGCAAATAAGTTTCCCCTTATACAGTCCGAGAATATAGCGTGTCGAGTCATTATCGAACTCCATATCTTGTTTACAGAGAACGCTCCATTCCAGGCGGTCACTGAAAGTGGTTTTTCTTGGTGTTCTGGTCTAATAATCGGTGACACCGACATAAGAGGATATAATCCTTGAAACGGAGGTGCCTATGGCCAGAACTACACGCAAAAATTACAGCAAAGAATTCAAGATCGAAGCCGCCAAACTTGTTTGTGAACAAGGGTTTTCATGTGTTGAAGTTGCCCGTCAGCTCAACGTCGTCGATCAGAATATCAGTCGCTGGGTGACTGCTTATGAGCAATCCCTGCAAACTGAGCTGTCGGGAGAAAGACCTCGCAGCGAACTCAAAGCCGAATTGCGCCGCCTGCGTGCTGAAAATGTAGAACTCAGCCAAAACCGGCGGGAAAATTGCTGGGGTAATGCTGTTATGGAACGTTTTTTGGTAGTCTGAAATCAGAGTGGGTGAAAGAGCGCTGCTTAATGGGGGTCAACTTTTATTAGACCAGAACATAGACGGTAAAGCTCATCCACCCGCCCCATATTGAGCTCTTCATAGTTCACGTCAAACAGTTCAAGCATCCCATCATCCTGTTTAATTAAAAATTATAAAGCGTTGTATCCTGAAATCCGTACATCATTACCCTGCAAAAACGTGGTGAGCGTTGCCCGGCAATGAAGGGAAATAACAGGATGTTATTCTAAAAAAAATATCACCTCCATACTCACTAAAAACGGCAGAGACATTCCCGTAACCACATCCGCAACAATAGTGTCGTGTTAATTGATTTGACTCAACTTTGAGCACGGCGGCAGTGCGACTGCGCATCTAAAATTAACTCATGCGCTGATTTGACTAAACGATATAGGGAGGAAGCCCGGATGCAACGAGCGATAAAAGAGAGCATAGCCTGCTACAGGGACGGGGATTTTTCAAAGATGAGAGAGGATGCCAGGGAGGCAATATTGAGTCTTTACAAAAACGATGACGAAAAACCTGCCCACATGGCCAGAATTCAAATATCCACAAATTTACTGCTCATGGGGAAGGCGCTTCAGGACAACCGGTTGTTAAGGATGGCCGTAGAAGTGCTCATGGTGAATGAAAAAGTTGAAGCGATTGATATCCTGCTACGTACCCAGGAAATTCTCAGGGAAAACGGGCTCAGCTGAGCTGATGTAATAAACAGTCAACAACAGCCTGCTTGCTCTGTGGAGGGGTGACCGCGATAGAATTTCGTATGCGGGCCTCATAAACGTTGGCTCGTGTACCATCAGAGGATGCAGGTTGAAACGATCAACAAACTTTGGCCACGATTTTAGAGCGTTCCCAAAACAATCTTTCTGATTGGGGTTGTAAAGCCTGATTATAACAGCTCGCAATCGAAACTTCATCGACTCGCAACAATCCCGTTTTCGGCTCTAAATAAATGCAAATTGGGTTCTGCGCCGGAACCGACGAAATTTCCGACGTTAGGATTCCTGCTCTTTTGTAAGTAATTTGTATGCATTACTGCATCCGATTATGGTGCCTTCAATGAAAATCGATGTGTACCTGTTATGTGAGACGTTGCAATCCGTGATTTTTCGCTACAAATTGGTTATTCCTTTGCTGTCAGATCAACGATCGGTATTACGTACAGGCCGCCGAATGCCACAACTTATGCTTCACGAAAATTTCGGCGATTCCGACGTACAACCCCAAGTGGAACACAAATGTATTACACACGAAATGCATTTGTGTTCCACTTTCACTTAAAAACTTATCAGTCGCTTAAATAGTAGCTGCTGGATATCCTGCTTTTGCGACAAAACCGCATGAGCGGTAATGGTTTTATCTTCGACCGAATACAGGACACGATAGCCATCTGCCGTATTGCATTCACGGTATTTAGCACATCCTATTTTCAGCAATTCCGGGCAGACCTGACAGCCAAGAGGAAAATCACTCACTCGTTTTTCGAATTGCTCAATAATGGCGGTGATCACCTCTTTGGGTTCAGCTTCTGTACGACGTAAATAGTTGGCTATATCATCGATACAAACTTTTACGGTATGAGTGTATTGAAATACAAAGCTCATTTTACAACCCTTCCAGCAGTTGGTCCCTTGAGTAAACCTTGCCGTCAGTTTTATCCTTCTCAGAGAGGGTAAGCAACTTAAGTAACGCAATTGCGTTTTCACGCTCCTGCTGAACATCGTATGATTCAATCACATATGCAGGAACGCCATTCTGAGTAACCAGGATCGGCTCTGCCAGATCAAGCGTTGCAGCGTTTTTTTTCACATAACTGATAGTTTCGACTCTCATGATATATACTCTTTTACGAAAAGAGTTTAAATTTAGTCTAAATATAGTTTCATTGCAAGGGCCGCTTAGCAGGGGTTACCTATGTGTTCTAATGGCGGATACATTCCCCAAGGCTAACCAACTTTGCTGGATGCACACCGAAAACAGGAGGATGACAGGCAGGTGATATGTTTATTTACCGACAGTAAAATAAAATGATATAGAACTACATATGTAATTCATTTGTGTTACATAATAAGTATTATTGATCACCTTTCAATAGCGCAGAGGCCATGAGCTGAAAAAGGAAAGGTTCAGCATTTTTCGGACATGGTTCGGTCTGCCAACCGCACCGATCCAGCAGTTTATTCAGATTAGCCACACTACCGGTAGCTCTGGCCAAAAGCGGCGTAATCTGTTTTCCATCATCATTAAAAGCTGTATCGAGAGAAGAACGGGACAGGTATATCGCGTTAACACTAGCATTCATTGGTACGGCATTGCGGCCACCCCATTCCCTGTCAGTGAGGAGTCGGTATATCCAGTGCATTTCTTTTGCGGTTTCGAGCGCGTAAGTAAGCCGGAACAAATCATTCTGCTCCAGCAGCTCGCCGGTGCAGGAACGCCACAGGTAATCAAGCTTGTGAAGCATCTTTGCTCTGGCTCCCAGAGTTCGCCCCTGCTTTAGCAACCATTCGATATCCGGGGCCACATCGCGGGGAAATCGGTGCTGTTTAAGCGCGGTGGCCAGCCAGCGGGTCAGGAATAGATTTTCCTGGGATTCAGAACTGACCAGGCCGTCACGCTTTGCCAGCTGAAGGGCGACCATGGCACACCATGCAAGATGGCCGGATTTTCTCGTCAACGATTCAGTGCTCACAGATATTTACTTCTCCCTGGCGTTATCCATTTTGTACGTATTACACATATGGTTAATTATACCGCGATATTTAATCTAACTAAATGTTTTAAAAGATTTTTCATTTATGCGTTTACGCATGAAGGCGACAAAAATGGCTTCATACAACGCAGTTGTTTAGGGTCGCCGGTGACCCGGCGAAGCCGGTTCAGGTTTGATAGGTTCTGCCTAACCCACCCCTCCCCCTGTAGAGCCAAACCCGCTTTAAGCAATGCAGAAGCTTTTGTGCGCGGTCGGAGTGGTCCCGACAAGGCCTTTGGCCGCAGTAGGGGCGTATCTCCGCGTGCGAGCGTTAGCGAAGCTACGAGCGTGTACTGAGAACATTCAGCAACGCTACTTCCAGCGACACCATTTCTCTAGTTACAACATCCATTGTAAAGCCACTCTGTTCCCGGCCTTTGGCCGGGGGCGGGGCGGCTTTTTAGTGGGTAAGGCAGTTATCGTTTTTCTCGCTGGCTCAGAGCTGTAGTTTGCCCACCGGAGGTGGGAGCTATCATAAGGCGCGTAGCGACTTTCCGAACCGGCGCGAGCTTTGCTCGCTGCAAGGGCGGTCACTTATGTCCTTAATCCATAGGAAATGCCTGATGGAGTAAGATCTTTTTAATTAGTTTACTAATTAAAAGAAAAAGACCTCTGGGTTATGAATGTATTGCAGGTAAGAAATTGTTGGTTTCCGGGTAAGGTTCAGATCTCGATTGCGGGTAATTGTGGATTAGAAAAGAAAATAGGCCGGTTTGCCTTCGGGAACATGATTGGGGTTGTCAGTGAGTGTTTTAAATGTGCTTTTTTTGAGCGAACCCCGTACTGTGAGCAGTACGAAAACCGCCAGCGGCGGTTAGAGGGGATTTTTCAGTAGATTAAGGGGTCAGTGAACGCTGTCCGGCGGGGCATGTTCCAGCCCGAGGTCCAGTTGATACAGTCGCATGTGCGCAAGCCGCTCGAATTCATCCGGCGTCATTTGATAAAGCTCGTCGGCTGGAAGCGTTTTCGTTAAATGATCGGCCATAGCATAGAGCCTGTCGTCAAACTCCAGCTTGCCCAGTTTTTTCGCACGCTTCTGCTTCAGGGCATTCTCTCGCCGACGCACAAGTGTTGCGTGTCGCATACGTTCATACCAACGCTTACGGGCAGCACTGACGCTAATTTCCTCTCCGGGAGCAAGAAGGCCATCAGCTTCGGCCATCAGCCGTTCCTGCTGCTGCGCATACAGTTTATCGATATTGACGCCAACCAGCTTCCAGAACTGCTCCGACAACACGACATGCTTCGGATACCAGTAGCGATTAAAACTGTCCCACTGGACACCCTCAGGTAGTTCCAGTAGACCGAAGCGTATGAGCTCCTGTATCAGAGTGCATACCCGGCGAACGGTTACGGCCGTTTCCGGGATGACGTTCCCGTCTTCGTCTTTTGGACTGAGTTCGTTGGCCAGCCGGCTGACATTCATCGTAACGATGTTCGTTGCTCTGTCAGCGACGCTGATAAGCAGGGGAAAAATCGCATCAAGCAGGTTTTGCCGATCAGGACGAAAATCACGGGAACGTCCCACAACCCGACGCATCTGAACAAAGTAGGGGTGACGGGAGATACGTATGCGCAGCGATACACGGCCACTTTGCTTGTCACGTTTAACTAACCGACGATAGCCGTGGCCAAACTCACCGGACAACGGTTTGTATTGCTCCGGCCGGATATATAAAGGGTTAGGGCATTTACACGCAGTAGAATGCTCACCTCTTCGGCGTTTGGTAGGTTTTGGTGGGGACTGCGTCTGGGGTTCGTCAATCCATTGCGAATAGGTGTCATCTGTCGCGGCACGCTCGAGCGCATCGAAATTGATGTTTTCCCAGGTTGGATCGGTAGATAGGTTGTTTGGACTTTTGCTAGTCACACCCGCCGACACTTATGGCGGTCTTCGGGTATTGTTTTCTGAATTGCATGAGTTATAATCTCTTACAGGCCAGCGCCTGCTTTGTGACCCCCTGATATCTGACGCCTTCCGCCAAGTTGATGACAGATATCGGGGGGTTTTTGCATTCAAGGCCCACTGTCCCGGTACCTTTTCCCTTTGAGCATTTCAGGATATGCCCATCCAACTACACTATGCCGCCTAAAGCCACATAGCCTTTTATTCCTCTGCACTCGGCCCCGCCTCTTACAAGTCGATGACTTCAGCAGAAATCTTTGCAAATATTACCCGTTTTTTATCCGCTTGCAACAAATGGATCCTAGCCGAACGATCCCCATCACCTTAACCAAATAAAATATCCTTATAAATCATAGCGCTAACTCATGGATCTGAAGGATCATGCACGCGCACTCTCAAAACGCTGTCTACGCAGCACTTAAGGCTAGTTGGCTCCCTAAATATTGATCCACATCAACATTTAGGGAGCTATAATTAACAATGCCAACACCATGTTCACTTAAGAGTGGGGAAACGATGACTACTCTTTGCACACCAGACAAACCGACTCCAATAAAAATATCCAAACAGGCTATGCATTTTTTCAAGCAAAGTGAGGAACCATGAGGAGTTAAAGATGCCCAAAGTCGCTATATTTACGCCAAACAGGCATACTTTAATTTTCTTGAAATTCATGAGGATATAGTCAAAGACATTACGAAATTCAGCTATGAAGCCGTCCCAGCGCTTGCCTCTTTAGCTGGCAGGTTGATCGATCACGACCAAAAAGTTATGCAGACAGGTCAGCGCCTCGAAGCTGTAGGGACGCTGTTAATTGGTGATAATTATCGTTCTTTTGTGTTTGAAAAATATCCACTTTTTGAAGATAGCGGGCGTATCGTTGGTACGGTGTTCCATCTGAAGCCATTCGAAAGGCTTTCCATGGGGTACTTTTTAGAAAACCATTCTATGGTGAAGCGACTTTCACTCCCCCACGGACATCTTCACAAAACGGGAATGGGATGTTCTGTTCCTGCTGTTTCGCAGTTCACTAAGAAATCAAGCAGCTGTATTCTTGGGGATTTCTGAAATTTCAGTGAGGAATGTTATCTCGCGATTATTTCTGAGGACAGGCGCATCATCGAAAGATGCACTGCTGGAACTTGGCGTCAACAAAGGATGGTACTTATACGTACCGCCCAGACTTGCGTCGATCGGTTACGATATCTTGTTTAAAGACAACATATAACTATACCACTTTAGCCTGGATGGAAATAGGTACAATTTGTACCGGTTCATTTTGCACCTATTTTTAATTACCCGTCTTCATATAATCCCCCTATACCACGGATTACCACCCCGTATTGATTTACCTTAGTCTGCAACTATTGGGCTTATTGTCAGTTACTCCCATAAATTCGAGAGCCTAAGGCACAAAGACTAATAAAACGCCTTCGAAAATCTATATATTCTATTTTCCTTCTGACTAATTAAGGAGAAAATATGTCACGGAAAATAAATAACGAATTTGTCAATCAAGACACCACGCAATTAGAAATACCACTCGTCCTCCAAAGATATATGGATAATCTGGATGAACCTTACGGAATAAAAGATAAGTCATCAATATTTGTATATGCTAACAAGGCATATCATGATTTACTCAACTTGCCCAAGGGATACAATGTCGCAGGTCGACTGGATAGCGAACTTCCTGCCACGACATCTGAGTATGCCTCTATGTTTAAGGCACATGATCGTCTTGTTGAGAACACAGGGAAACGGCGAAGCTCACTAGAAATCCACCCTTTCGGAAGAGACCAAAAGTTAAGAGCCTATTTTTTTGATAAAACGCCTTTCCCTGATTCGTCTGGAAAAACCGTTGGGACTTTTTTCCATGGACGCAAAGCGGAACATTTATCCCTACGCTTTTATACAAAAGGGGATAAGGCTGAATCATTATTACTTACACTCCCAAGTAATATCTTCTCTGAAATAGAATGGATGATTATATTTTATTTACGCTCTCATTTATGCCGAAAGGAAATTGCTTTAAAGTTAAATCGATCTGAAGGATATATAAAAAACCTAATCGCTATGATATATGATAAAGCGGGAGTAACAAATACACGGATGCTTATCGATTTTATAAGAGAGAATGGTTGGCATCGATATGTGCCAGAACAACTTCTGACACATCATCACCGTATATTACCTTAGCAGAGGTCATCCAAAACAATTCTGTCTGTGCTCAGGTGTGAATCTGGGCATAAGAAAATAAAATCGAGCTGTGTCTTCGCATACAGCTGATGCGCAGTATTACCGGAGATGCAGAATGTATCTCCTTTTTTAACCGGATAGTGCCGTTTGTTCTTCAACCCGCCATCGACCAGATCCGCAAGGTAGATAACGCCTTCTCCATCCAGCATGGAATACCACTCGTCACCCTTCGTATGCACATGACAACTAACCTTTGTTCCCTCATCCATGCGGGTACCAAAGCTGTTCAGCGCAGTTCCCTTTTGCAAAGGCGCAATTCGGATGCCGGCAACAGGGTCATAAACCGCGTTACCAATTTCTTCATAAAAACCTTTCATAATGCCATCCCTTTTTAAAAATTAATAGTGCCGAGACGGCACTATATTGCCCATTCCTGTTCTCGTATGATTCAACGCGTTGAATCGGTACACGTCTCTTCTCCCCGCCAAGAGCAGAGATAAATAAACTCAGACGCATATATAAAATGTTCGTTAACCTGCTGATTTACTGATGAATTCAAGAAGACGCTCAACCATTTTTTTTGCTTCATCCAGCGATGTTTTGTACTTACGTGCATCATCGTGAGCGTCATAAAACGGGTTGAGGGCATCGCTATTCTTATCCCTATGGTATTTCAGGATAGCTTCCGCCACATCATCATCAATTGTGTAGAAGTAGCTTTCCGGATAATCCAATGCTTTTGCGATGCGGACGATAACGTCAAAAGAAGGGGTGAACCGACCAACTTCATAATTGGATAGTCGAGAGCGAGGATTGCTGCCATCTACATCAATTAGTTCAGCCAGCTTTTTTTGTGATAGCCCTGCGGCTTTTCTTGCTGCTTTTAGTCGCTTAGGGACCATGCTGTCTCACCTCGTTATGTAGAGGACATGATACAAACCACTTGGGCATCTGGAATCAATATCCATCCATCAAATCAAACATGCTTGACTTGATGTCCCCGATTAAATAATATGCATGACGTTCCCCGTCCTACCGCCAAGAGGACAGAGTGAACAATTATCAAGAATAGACTGAGCGATGCCGCTGTCTGAACTGCATAGAGCTGAGTGAGACAGCCACTGTTTCAGCGTTATCGCCCAGTGTATTCGGCCCCCGCCGGATACAGAGAATGGCCCCTAAGGGGGATCGGTTCGGGCGAGAGCATGATGGATATTGAAGAACTTAACGGACAATCCTGGTATCTAGCGCAGTACATTACCGGTGGCAAAAACCGCGAGAAACTTTTTAGCTGGCTTAGCGAGCAGCACATCACCCCCTGGACGCCACTGACAATCAAAACCATTCGGCGCACGGATAAAATCAACTGTATACGTAAGCGCATTTCACCTTTATTCCCCGGCTATTTTTTTCTGAAAGCAAATCTGGCCACTCAGACCGTTGATAATATCCGTCGTCACACAGCCTTTTGTGGTTTTGTTATGAATGGTTCTCAAATTGCACCACTTCGCCCATTGATCGTGGAAGGTTTGATGAAGCGTCATCCCGACCCGGCTCTTAGTCCAGAGGCGCAGGATGAGCTGGAATCCGCGTCCCGGGTATGGCTCACAACAACACAGTACCAGTACCTTCTCCGTATAGAGCAAGATTCCCAACCGGTGTCGAGAATGACGCTGCTAATGAAGCTTGTCTTCGAGCCCAGCTTGCTGGGGTTCTAATCACTCTCCCGGCATTTACCAGTTAACCCGACCTTGTGTCGGGTTCTTTTTTCACCCAGATGCGTTATTGCAATACCGGATGCCGGCAATGGTGTCTGAGCCGGTCCTGCCACGGACATCCCCCCTGTTCCTTTACCGGCTGGTCATTTATGGCGTACTCCTTCTGGCGGAAGGAGATACAGACACCATTGCCGACATTCGGTACACCAACTCATTTAAAGGAGATAGCCTTTGTCCTCCGCAGATAATACCGTTCACAATCTGCTTTGGTGCATTCTGATTGCCCTTCGTACCGCCGATCAGGAAAAACCCTTCACCTCGGAAATAGCTCGCCGACGTTTTATCGCGAACTGGTTGGACACGGCGCGCGGTAATCCCAGTTTTCGTGGCATGAACGCCGAATTCACCACGCTGCGTCAATTGCTGGAAACCAGTGATAAAGCAGTTCCAGTTGACTCAACCCTTAGCGTTCTACTGAGTCACGCCACCGCCGTAGAACAATGCGACCTCTTCCGCTTCCGTTCCACACTTAATATCCTGATGCAGAAAGGCTGGCGTCTAGTCATTTGTCGATTCCCAGAGAACATAACGACGGAACTGATGCAACGCAGGCAGGACCGCCGTAAACATGCGCTCCAACTGACACGCATGGAAAATGCATTCCAACCTACCGGGTATATGGTACTGCCTGTCACATTCCAACTTTTGCTAAATCGGACAGCAGAAAACAATGACGACGCGGAACTGATATTCCATACGGAAGGATTTCAGGTGGTTGTGGCTAATGAACTGGAGCTGGATAACCGGCGTCTCATCCGCACTCTGCACATCGGTACCCCTTCTTTACCTACCGGTGAATGGAGTCCCAGCATGGATAGGATTTGGCAACCTCCGCGAAACTCAGCCCCCTCGAAGAAGGAGAGTTATCACTGATAATGCGCACATCTTATTTGGTCAGAAAAGAATCGCCAATCGAAAGAGTAAGGAAAACCACTATGTGTATCACCGTCACCGAAAAGGATCTGCGAGAATTGCATATCCGCCGGGCAGCACGGGTTATTCAGTTCAAACGGGCCTGCCGGCTAAGAGCCAGAGCCCCGGATAAAATGCCACTCAGTACGTTGTCTTCTTTGCGTAATTTAATCGATGAAGCGGAGGAGCAAATCGCAGAATTTCAGCAAGACTATCTCCGCTAACACCCTTCTCGTCACCCTGGCAATACCGTCTCCACACGCATCACGCGGTACGGCTATTCCATTACCTGATGAAACCTATGAAAATCATTCACACAACCATGCTGATCCCCGTTTTATTGGGCGGTTGCAGCTTGTCGCATAATCGACCAGCCGACAGTAATGCTCAGCAATTCGTGGATACACAGATAAGCACAAACCTGCGGCTTATCGAACTGGCTCAGAAAGGTCTGAAGCAAGCCAGCGGAACGGCACTTTCCGCAAGCCCTCCACCTGCAAAACCCGCCATAAACACATCATCGGCCCCGGAAGCAAAAAGCTTGCCTGGCACGCTACGGGGATTAACCAGTATTAAATCTCTCGGCACACCAGAAGCATTTACGCTGGTCAACGTCAGGTCTCGCAACCTGGATCTGGAGGCAACTCTGTATAAAGTTATCCCGGCAGGCTGGACCGCGATTATCTCTGCTGACCTTAAAGCGAAATTCAGGCAACGGCTCACCCTGGAAGCTAACGATCAGTGGCCGTACGTTCTCGACGGTTTGCTACGCCAGCATGGATGGGTTGCGCTGATTGACTGGCCCAAAAAACAGGTTTCCGTTGCCTGGAGTACGCCGGCATTCACAACTCAACCGGTCAGCGCGGTGCCAGCGATCAAGTCAACCATCCCAGCGGCTAACAAAGCTACGTCTCCAACAGCAACAACACCGACAGGCCCGCGCAATCCATTCAGTGGTTCCCGTGATAAAGCGGTTCCCGCCCAGCCTGTTAAGATCGCAGCACCGACAGTGAAAGCAGTGCCATCGCCGAAAATCTGGCGTGCCATTCAGGGTTCAACGCTGAAGGACACCCTTTATTCATGGGCTGCAGAAGAAAAATGTACTGGCGGGCAAAGCGGTAACTGGAGCGTGGCCTGGCTGACTGACGTCAATTATCGTATCGATGCACCGTTGTCATTCTCCGGCTCGTTTAAAGATGCCCTCAATGGCGTTTTCCGCCTCTACACCACCGCAGCTGTTCCTCTTTATGCCGGTATCAGTGCCTCACAATGCCTGCTCAAAGTGGATGCTAAGGAGGTGCGCTGATGGGTCTGGGCTACTGGCTTTTATCCATGTTCCTGGCGTTATTCCTGTTTACGTCCGATATGACGCACCGCGATGCAAACCAGGCTTCGGAAAATGCGGTCAGTGAAAACCTGCAGCGGGCCAGGCAGACCGTGCAATACATCAATACGATCAATGACTATCTCTATGACCATCCGCAAACCAGCGGCGTGATCAGCGACAGCGTGCTGGGATTCACATCAGTGCCGTCACTGACGCACATCATTCAGAGCAACAGGGTGTTTGTATACCAGCCAGACCGCCTCGGTTTGATGGGCGCCCTGGCAATAGTGACACGCAACTCTGCGTTGTTGGGCCATGTGAAAAATCGCCGCCTAATTGATAACCAGGGTAACGATATGCAGGTCACCGTGCCTGACGTTATTCCCGACACATACCTCGTTTATCTCAACTGACCTTCCGGATCTCCTATGCATAAAACTCAAACGGCGCTGGCATCTGCCATCGCGCTCAGCCTTTTGCTGTCCGGCTGTTCCAGCATGAACAGAATTAACCAGACAATGGCACAGTCTGATAGCGACTATGGCACTGCAAAAGGCCATCTCGGCCAGCTTTCATCGGGTTCACCGGTGCAGGACCTCACTTCGCAGTGGATTAATCCCGTTCCCCTAAACAGCCCTTCCCAGACGCAGGCACAACTTCCCGGTTGCGCGCTGACACTGACGCGCCCGGGTGATGTTTCTCTCGCAGAAATCAGCGCCTTCATTACCCGCACATGCAAGCTGCCGGTCGTTGTTACACCGGATGCACAGGCGGCAATGACGACAGGGCAGGGGAAAACAGAAAAGATTCAGGGGAGCGTCCCGGCACCTGATGCCAGCGGCATGGTACCGCTCAACGCCATCGGAGGCGGTGCCCCGGTAACACGCGATGCCGGAAGCATGGGCAATACGTTACGCGGTGTTTACTGGCAGGGCTCTTTGTCCGGATTACTCGATAACGTCACCACGCGGCTCGGGCTGTCCTGGCGTTACGAGCAGGGCCGCATCTCGATTTTCTATGTCAATACAAAAACCTTCCCCGTGATGTTCATGGACTCCAAAACCGCCTTCAGCTCGAAGGTTGTCAGCGGAACCACCACGTCATCAGGCACATCGGGCGGCAGCAGCGGTGGAGGAATGTCAGGGGACGTTAATACATCTCAGACGACTACGATGGAAATGACCTCAGGACTCTATAACGACCTGCAAAACACCATCAAAGCCATGTTGACACCGGGTGTTGGCCGTCTGTTCCTGGCTGCAGGCATGTTGACAGTCACTGATACACCGCGCGTACTCGATGCCGTGGGCCACTACATTGACGACAGAAATATGGAGCTCAACCGGCAGGTTGTGCTGAACGTCAAAGTATTCTCCGTCGAAAAACGACGCCAGGATCAGTTGGGTATTGACTGGAATGCCGTATTTACTTCCGGCAGCGTCGGTGGCTCGCTGACCAGTGCATTTACCGATGCATCGACCAGTGCCATGACGGGAGGGTTATCCATCCTGGACGGTAAGTTTGCGAACTCGAAAGCCTTTGTGAACGCACTGGCAGAGCAGGCCAACGTGTCGTTGGTCACGCAACAGGCCAGTACAACCACCAACATGTCGGCGGTTCCTGTTCAGGTGGGCACCCAACAAGACTACGCCAGTCAGGTCAATACGGATTCAACGGCCAATGTCGGTACCTCTACGTCCATAACTAAATCGACGATCACCACCGGCTTTAACATGACCATGTTGCCGTACATCATGCCCAACTCACCCAAAATCGAGCTGCAATTCTCTATCAACATGAGCGACGACCCGACATCGCGCACCTTTACCAGTGGTGAAAGCAGCATTGAGCTGATGAAAACCCGGCTCAAGACCTTTAATCAGCGTGTGATCCTCAGCTCTGGCCAGACGCTGGTACTGAGTGGCTTCCAGCAAGTCAATAACACCAGTGGTAAGCAAGGTGTTGGCTCCGCATCTTTCTTTGGTCTGGGTGGGGGTGCTAACGGTCAGAAAGACGACACCATGCTGGTGATCCTTATCACACCAACGCTGCTGAGGTGAGCATGACGGATAATGACAATGCACTTTACGTTGTCCGCACGGGTCCACGTACGCTGGTTGCAGGGTTACGATGGGAGCTGGTTGACGGTCGGCGCAAGTCAGCTGCCCGACGTGCGGCCAGAAGCCGAGATGCAGACAGGTTTGCGGTGGTGCCGGCGGGTAAATCTCAGTTACTGACCGGCTCAGGCAATCTGACCGAATGCGGCATCACTGCGCGTGAAGCCAAAAACTCAGCCTCCCTGGCGTTAAGCGTTCTTCCTCTACTGGGTTCTCACGGTTGGGGTATCTTCGCGCTCGATGATGGCCGTTACTGGTTTATCGCCACGCAGGAAGGACAACTTTCCGTACTGTCGGATGTGGTTGGTAACCATGACACGGTCAGGCAGGCACTTGAAACGTTCCTGAGTTTTGACACCTTTACAGCTGATGACCGCACCATCTTTTGTCCTGCAGGTTTTCTGCCGGGGGTGAACGGGGACGATAAAACGCTAGATGTGTTGTTAAGCCGTCTGGCGGTTCCCCGTTTCGCCAGACTTCATCCGGTATCAAATCGTCTGGCACTGATCACATGGTCAGCACTGCTGGTCGTTATCTTCGGCGGCTACTTTGGCGTGACACAATATCAGTCACACCTTGAAACTCAGCGTATTGCAGCTGCAAGAGCGGCTTACCTGAAAACCAAAGAGCAAATCAAGTCAGCTACGCCGGCCTCGTTACAGCCCTGGAAAACCCAGCCTGTCCTGACTGACTTCCTGACCCAGTGCAGTCAGCAATGGAAGATTGCACCGCTGAGTATCGCAGGATGGCGTTTTAATACCGCCGACTGCTCACAGGAAGGTATCAGACTGGCCTGGAGCAAACCGGCTGGCGGCACTATTGGTGATTTCACCTGGCGTCTGGCCCATTGGTATCCGGGGCTTAAACCGCTATTTAACATCCCCGGGGGGGCCGATACCGGCGGCGTTTCAGTGGCACTGCACATGCCGCTGCCCGACGCTCCCGAAACCGTCGCCAGCGTGGACACTCAGACACAAAGGCTGACTAATTACGCACAGCAGCTGCGTGCCCGCCTGAACCTGACTGAAGACGGAGCATTATCAACCCGCGTTGACGGACAGGTTATTCCTCTGCCCTGGCGGAGCTTCAGCTTTACATTCACCACCGACATTCCCCCCGACAGACTCTTTGCACCGGCACAGTTTGATGCCTCGGGTGTACGTCTGACGCGGATAACGGTCAGCCTGAGTAACGCAAGGCTGCATTACTCTCTGGAAGGAAAATTGTATGCCCAACGCTAGATTATACGGCTCTCTGATGGGGGTCATTTTTGCCGGGATCGCAGTGAGCGCACACGCTGCACCCACGACGGCACTACCCAAAATTGAAGAAAACGCGTCAAAGACCGTCGATAGCATCCCCGCCGTGAATGAAAGGCCTGGCGACATGCTTAATCTGGCGAGAATTGAACGCATCCAGGGCGATACGTTGTTGTTTGAAGCTCAGGCAGCACGCGCAAAAGCGCTCCAGTCCCTGCAGCAAAACAATGGATATGACGCATCCCTTCCTACGCCACTGACACAAACCCTGATTGCACCGGCTCCCGGAGTCACGCCGCCAACCGATACACCACCACCGGCGCGTACCAGTCTGCCACGTATTGTTGAGATCGCGGGCAGCGGAAAAGCGTTGCGTACCCGCCTGGCATTATCTGACGGTGCCAGTGTCGAGGTCACCATTGGCCAGCGCATTCCGGGTACCGGTGACACGGTCAAGAACATTACCGCGCAGGAAGTGCAAATCACGACCGCCGCCGGTGAAGTCCACACCCTTCCGTTCACCGAATGAGGTTTCTATGCTCGACACCCTTATTCCTGCTGACATCGAGAACTGGCTGCACCCCGTTACGACCGAGGGTGGCCAGCTTTCGTTGATGATCGCAGAACATCATCGCGCTGACGTACGTGTGCAGTCGTTTGTTAACTCACTGCGTCAGAAACACCAAAAACCCATAGCCATTAATTTTCTTCCGCTGGACCAGATACGGGAATTAAAGGCTAAACAACCCAGAGACACGCTCAATCAGGACTTCAGCGACAACCAGAAAAAGGTTGTCGCTTACTTTCGTCAGGCTGCAAAGCTGCAGGCTTCAGATATTCATCTGGAGATAGGAAAGGGTGGTACCACACATGTGATGATGCGTATCCACGGAGACTTGATCAAAGTCGATGCCATCTCGAAAGAAGATGGCGAAGATCTGGCCTCCACCATCGTACTGTCGATGTGCGATGTTGCAGAATCTCAGTTCAACCCCAACAGGCAACAGGATGGGCGCTTACGAAAAGATTTTCTGCAGGGCCTGAACCTGTTCGGCGCCCGTTATGCCCATACCCCTGCCGTATATGGATTGTACGTGGTCATGCGCGTTATTCCCGACGACAGTGCAGCACCGCCTACGCTGGATATGTTGGGATTTCTGCCAGCACAGCAAAAGCTCCTGCGAAGAATGCTGCAACGCACGGAAGGCATTGTCATTCTTTCCGGCCCTACGGGTTCAGGGAAAAGCACAACGCTACGCACATTTAGCGCGATGTATCTGGACAGTACCCGGCACCTGCGTCGGTTGATGACCATCGAAGACCCACCTGAGGGGCACATCGAAGACGCAGTACAAACCGCCATTATTGCTGACAAAAACAATCCAGCCGCCGTATCAACGGCATGGGTTCGAGCCATTTCAGCCGCACTGCGTTTAGATCCCGATGCACTGGTAGTCGGTGAAATGCGTGATAACAACTCAGCGCAAACCAGCATAACCGCAGCGATGACCGGCCACCTGCTGCTGTCAACGCTGCACGCCAATGACCCGATTAATATTCTGGAACGTCTGGTGACGATGGGCATTAACCCAGCGCTCCTGACGGATCCGCAATTGATGATCGGTCTTATCAGTCAGCGTCTGGTCCAGCTGCTCTGTCCGGAGTGCAAAAAGCCCTGGTCTGCCGTTGAGAGCACACTGACCGACGACGAACGTGACCTGTTAACGCAGGAACTGTTAGCGGCAGACAATCTGTATTTCCGCAATACAGAGGGGTGTGAGTGCTGTCATATGGGCATTGTGGGCCGAACGGTGATTGCTGAAGTAATTAGTCCCGACGCTACCTTTATGCAGATATATCGCGAAAAAGGAAAGCTGGCAGCCCGTAGCTACTGGCACCGCACGCTTGGCGGGATCACCCGAAATACGCACCTGTTACATCACATCAATGCTGGTCTGGTAGACCCGCTGGCCGCCGACCGTATTAGTCCGCTGGACGAAGACCGCTGGCTGGACCTAAATAAGGAGGACGTCAGCCGATGAAAAGACTGAACGTACTGCGGGCGAAACTGGCTACGGGAGGAAAGAGTAAGCATGGGCTGGCGGTTTACCGCCAGGCAGCGACCCGCTGGCTTTATCGACATACCTTTTCTACCGGTGACCGGCTTTCACTTTATGAGGATTTGGCTTTTTTACTGGACAACAACCGTACGCTGGAAGTTGCGCTGACCAATATGCGCGACAGCGCGACCGACTTTGGTAAACGCACCTCCCCTTCTGCAGTCTGGCTGGATGACTGCCTGAAGGCTATTCGTAACGGCCAGTCTCTCGACGTTGCCCTTGCCGATTGGATCCCCCGCCAGGAGGCCGCGATTATCAGCGCCGGCGTCATGGATGGACGGATATCAGAGGCGCTTCGGCGGGCAATGACGGTGGTTCAGGGCGTTGATGAAATGAAATCGTCGGTGTTTAGCACACTGGGTTATCCACTGGCGCTAATTTCCACGGTAATTGGCATCATGGTACTGGTCAGTAAACATTTTATACCTCAGCTGACCAAAATCGTGCCACGGGAAACCTGGGAGGGCGGCATTTGGTGGCTGGGCGCAACGTCGGATTTTGTCGTTATTCATGGCGTCCTGCTTTCGCTTTCGGTCGCGTTATTGATTGCCTGGATAACCTGGTCATTCAACAACCTGACCGGCAAGGTTCGGCGCTGGCTTGACTATCTTGTTCCCTGGTCGGTGTACAAAGATTTTCAGGGCGTTGCCTTTCTGCTCAATATTTCAGCCCTGCTGCGGGCAGATGTTAAGACACTCGATGCTCTGGATATCCTGTCGCGTAACGCATCTCCGTGGTTGCTGGAACGTCTGAACGCAACACGCCGTCTGGTTCGTCAGGGGCAGCATCTGGGGCTGGCACTGCGTAATGCCGGCTACCAGTTCCCCTCAAAAGATTGCGTCAACAAACTGGTCCTGCTCACTGATGGTGATAATGCCGACCTCATCATTGAAAACTACGCCAGGCACTGGCTAATCCGCGCAGTGAAAATCATTAAACGGCGTGCAACACGCTTATCCACCTTTTTGTTCCTGATCGTCAGTAGCTACATGATCCTGTTAGTTCAGGTCATACAGCAGCTTAACGATATGGCTGGCCAGATGGGCCAGTAACACGCTTTACCCACCCACACTCACTGGCATTTCAGCCATTCACAGTAATTAAGGAAAACTCATGAAGAACTCAGCTTCACAGGCACTGCCGCGTCCTGTTCACCGTGGCGTACTGAGCATTGAACTGGTCATTATCCTCGCCGTTATTGTCATTATGGTGATTTACATCTTTGCCAACAGCGGCAGTTTGTTCCGCAAGAATGACACCACGATGGAACTCGGCAATGCGCAGGAAATCATGACTCAGACACGCACCCTGCTGAAAACGCAGGGAGGATATGAATTCAGCGACGCGGCCAAAATGACCGGCACGCTGGTACAGTTCGGTGGCGTACCCAACTCGATGACGCTCGTTGGTGATAAGAGCTCAGGCAGTGCGACCGTTATCAATACTTGGGGCGGAAGCGTAACGGTACAGGCAGAAGCCTCATCCGGTGGTAATAACACTGGATTCTCTCTGACCTATGAAAGCATCCCACAGGAAGCCTGTGTGACGATGGCCACCAAAATGTCACAAACCACGGTCGTCTCTGAAACCTCCATCAACGGCACCGCAACGGTCGGCGCAGTCACGGCCGCTAACGCCGGCTCTCAGTGTAAGGCCGATACCGGTTCTAACGGTAACAACACGCTGAAATTCAAAAGCAATACGTAACGCAGTGTGACTTCACGCTAACCACTGACCGGGCAGGCAAAATGTCTGCCCTTTTTACGGACTGATGATATGGAAACTATTCTGTCACGTACCGTGCTGCTGCTCTTGCTCCTGCTGACTTCCAGCTCTTCTTTTGCATTCTGCTTTCAGGCGGCCGGCGCACGTTATCAGATTGATCCCGTGCTGCTTGAAGCCATGGCTATTCAGGAAAGTGGAGGACATCCCCAAATTACCAATACCAACCGCAATAAGGCAGGCAAAGTCCTCAGCACCGATTACGGTTTAATGGGAATCAACTCCATACATATTCCCAAACTGATCTCAATGGGGGTGATTCGTTCGAAGGATGACTTGCTCAATAATCCCTGCCTTAACGTGCAGATCGGTGCCTGGATACTGGCGAAACATTTACAGACCTGCGGTGTGAGCTGGAGCTGTCTGGGTTCATACAACGCAGGTTTTGCTGATAATAATGAAAAGCGGAGGATGATTTACGCCAGACTCATATACGGTCACTACAACCGGCTATTGGTACGAAGACAATGATGTCCGTCCTGACCTTTTGCGTATTTTTACCGGTATTTGCTCTCATGGGCCGCAGTCTAGTAAGGCAAGCTTCCGGATTTATTCGTGAAACGGAAGGGGTGGCACCGACGCACCTGCCTTTATCTTCTTTCCTGGTGTTACTTTTTGCCGTTCTGGCAAGTGTCGTCGCTACCCGGGGACTTTCGCTGTGTTTGCCCTGGCATGTTGTACTACGCGACCTGATCTTACTCGGATGGTGCGTTCTGCTTACCCAGCTGGACCTCGCCCGGCAATGGTTGCCATTGCGGTTCACTAACAGCCTTCTCTTCAGCGGCCTGCTGTTCTCCCTGTTATCACAGTCGGGCATATCAACATTGATGGCGATCAGTGATGGGCTGGCAATGTTTGGAGTGATTTTTCTCTTCCGGCTCTGGGCAAACCGACATGGCAGGGAGCGATTCGGACTGGGTGATGTGTATTTGCTCACAGGGCTGAGCGTCTGGCTAACTTTGCCCACTGCCGCCGTAATTGCCCTTGCAGCGCTTGGCCTCATTTTGCTGCAACAGCTTTCCAGCATGGTTGGCTTACTCTCCAAACAACAGGAAATCCCCTTCGCCCCATACCTTTGTCTCTGCCTCAGCGTGGCCATTCTGGCGCAGAGGTTTCCTTTATCTACAGGCTAAATCGCATGAATAAACAGATACCGTCCCCCGTTAACCGGGGGATGCTGACAATAGAAATACTCGTTGCGCTGGTCGTCATCATGCTCGCCGTCATATATGGCTACCCGCGCTATACCAACTACATGCAGGAAATGGAATGGGGTGTGGAAGCAAGCAACATGACTGCCGTAGGCAGCGCTGCGAAAAGCTATATCCGCGATAACCGCGATGCGTTGGTGAGTCAGGTCAGCGGAGGAGCCCCCGTGACCGTGACAGGCGCACAACTGCAACAGGCTGGGTATTTACCGACAGGATTCTCACTGCGTAATACGGCCGCACAGACTTATCTAGTGGGTATTGCCCGGGACCCTAAGTTCAATCAAAAACTGGTGGCCTTCGTTCTGACCACCGGCGGTCAGGAGATTGCCTATAAAGGTTTGCGCTACATCTCACAGAAAGTAGATGGTTCGGGTGGATACGTCTGGCCAGACAATGTGGCGATAGGTGCATTTGCCGGCTGGGAATTGAACCTGGACAGCTATGGCCTGAGCGCAGCCAAAGGACGGCTGGCCACCTGGCTTTCGTCGGATGTACTGGGCACCGACCTGCAGGAAAGTGACCGTTTGTATCGCTATCAGGTCAGCGGTCGTCCCGACCTGAACCGGATGCACACTGCCATTGATATGGGCAGTAATGATCTCAACAACGCTAAGGCAGTTAACGGTGAAACAGGAAACTTCAGTAACACTGTCACAGCCGAAAACGATGTCAAAAGCAAAAGCGGATGGCTCATCACAGGCACAGGCAAAGGCTGGCTGAATGAAGCGCACGGCGGCGGTCTTTATATGGATGACAATGACTGGATCAAATCAGTAAACGGCAAAGGAATTTATACCAGTGGCCAGCTCAAAGGTGGAACAGTACGTTCTGATGGTCGTATAGCCGGCGGCGAGTACCTGCAGTTGGACGGCATAGCCACCGAAGGTGCGGTATGCTCCCCGGACAGATTAATCGGGTTTAATGCTTCTGGTAACGTCCTTTCCTGTCAGTCCAGTCGATGGGCGATAGTTGGTGAAGCAACAGGCTCATATGCATCCCTAGGCTCATACATCTCCACGTACTCAGGTGTTAACTCCGGTAATAAAAATATCGTCATCTACGCTAACGGCGGCGAATCAACGGTTAACCGAGGAATCAGAGAAGGCGACAACTGCAAAAATACATGGGCTTTGGCTGGTTATGTTGGTGGGACTTATGTCACAGGGGCACAAACAGCGAACTCGAACTGGAGTAAATCAGGGGCTATAAATTTTATTGTTCCCCCAGGCGCGGCATACCAAGTAACTTCCAACCCCTTACCTTCTTACGGATGTTCACCCGGTTCATTTAGTTTGATGGTATATCGATAACATTGAGTCTTGAGTCCACATCCTTTTCCTCGAACACATCTCCGTCCTCAAACATGGGAATGCTAATAATGAAAACCACGTATCTTGCCGCGCTGGCAGGCATTCTGCTGTCCGGTTGTCAGGCGCAGCAACCGCATAATACTGTCCCGCTGACTCAGGCATCAGACGATGCCTCACGTATCCGCAACACACAGCAGCAGCTTTACCTTGATGGTTCGCTAAACCAGAAGGCCACGCGGCTTCCTGGTAGTTTCGCGGCAAACAGCGACAGACTTTCACTGAACTGGGAGGGAGATGCTATTGAACTGCTCGCCCAACTAGCCCGTCAACGCGGACTTAATTTTGCATACAGCGGGGTTCGGCTACCGCTGCCCGTCAGCGTTCATGTCGACAACATCACGTTTGAGAACCTGCTCCGCCAGCTGGAAACGCAGATAGGATGGCGTGCCAACCTGAAACAGCAACCACTGGAGCTGCACCTGTACTTTGCGCTTCCGGATAAAGGAGGTCGCCTCGCATGAAACGACAGCTACTTGCGGGCCTGTTGCTGTGTTGCACGCTGCCTGCATTCGCAGAAGATGCCCCGCCTGCAGATATGGCGGACTACCTCAATCCGACCGTCAATGATTTTAACGGGCTGAGTGATACCGTCTGGCAGATGCTCAACGATGCTGGCCAGACCGTAGGGTTTCAGGGAGGGAAGGCCCAACGAGCCTGGGAACTTCGTCAGATACTGACGGCCCGCGACACCACGCTCAACAATATGTACGACTTCCGACCGCTTATCAGCCGGCAGGGCTATATGCCGCCGGTGATAGCCACCGCGACCGACATGGCACATATCACACCGGATCAGATACGCACGGCGTATCGCACCTATAACATTCTGGTTCCGGCTCGCTTTGTCAGCAACCCACCGGGCTGGCGAACCTGGCTGCTACCAGGGCTTGCCAGCAAACGTATTGACGCACCGGATGCCAGCGTCCGTCCCAAAAACAGCAAGGAGAAGGCCGTCTGGGAAAAAGCCGTGCGTCGTGGCTGGGAGGAAGGCCGTCTCAGTGCCGATCGCACGCTGGAAGCCAATTTCAACCGTTTGACCCGTGATTACACCGGCATGCTCCGTTATTCCACGCTGCTACAGCAGGGCATTATTCATGCACCGGATGTCAAAGAGACCCAGCAGAGCGTCACCGGCACACGTGATGAACTGATGATTGGTGACAAGGTGAAACGCATTCAGGATCCGGCAGGCTTTGTCGTGGATAAAAAACAGTGGAAACCTGTCATACGTAAGGAGGCGCAATGATGTTACCGGCATTTGATTTCCATAAGCACGGTGGCATCACCGGCGATGCCTTGCGGTCCTTTCTTGTCCACAGTTCTCGCAACAATGTTTCCGATATTTTTCTGCAGGGTGGCGGGCCGCTGGTTGTTGATTTGTATGGTCGTAAGGTCAGGGCCAGCGAGTTCCGCATTGAACCGCCTCAGCTGGCCCGCTTAATGGATGATGTTTTTTCTGAACAAATCAAAGGTGATCTCAAATCAGGCAAAGGGGTCGACCGCGCCCTTCAGCTGACCGGTGATATTTACTACCGTTACGGACTAGGACGAGGTGAGCGCCTGCGCTTTCGCTGTAACTTCGTGCAGGCCACCATCGGTGACTATGACATGGTGCCGGCACTCACGCTGAGAACCATCCCGACCGTTATTCCGCAGCTTGAAAGCCTTGGACTAGAAGATGATTTATTCCCGGCGTTACTTCCTCACAAGGGCATAGGTCTGGTTGTCGGCGAAACAGGTTCGGGAAAATCCACGCTCCTGGCTTCTATCTATCAGTACTGCGCCCAGCATTATCCCGACCGCAAAATTGTCACAGCGGAAGACCCGATTGAATTTCTGCTGAACTTTCCGGATGCCATCCTGATGCCGGAACAGTCGCAGATTGGTCGCGATGTGGCTTCCTTCGCTGAACACCTGCGGCTGTCACTGCGTCGCGCACCGGGCGTGATTGGCGTGGGCGAAATACGCGATCTCGAAACACTTTACGGTGCCGTCATGAACGGTCAGTCCGGGCACCTCTGCCTGTCTACCATGCACACCGACTCCCCGGGAGAGACCATTCCCCGCGCGTTGATGCTGGTTCCGACAGAACTTCGGGAAGCGATGGCACACAACCTGCTGAGTAATCTGCAGTACATCATTGCCCAGCGATTGTTACGCACCACCGACGGCAAGCGTCAGGCGGTGAGGGAATATCTGGTGTTTGATGATGATGTTCGTGAAGCGCTGGGCCGTCTGGATCATACCCGTTGGCGTGACTGGATCGATAACCATCTCAGTGAACGTCAAGCTCGCATGAGTGATAAGGCATGGGCTCTCTATCAGCAGGGCCGTATCAGCCAGCATGAGTTGCTGACCGTTATTACCCGTCGCGAACTGGAGCGGAGGATGTCCATGTGAATATTTGCCCCTGGCGGGATGCCGGGCGACGACTGGAAATAATAGGTATTCCGGTCGTGCTTTTTGCCCTGTATGCCGCATGGTTTCAGTGGCCGGAAACGACCACGCTCTACATCATCACCGGCATCATCCTCTTCTTTCGGCTTCTCTCCTTCTTTGGTTTCACCATCACGGTGCTCTGGCAGCGCCTCATCTACCTTCTTCGCGGACAGCGCCTGACTGGCCGTCCGTGGTGGTATCGCAAGTTCTTTGAATAAGGGAACGTCAAACACTCATGGGTGAAGGTGAATGACAAATTTGTGCCCTGTCCTGTGGACTTTGAAGCCGTTTGCGTGTTTGTTGAAGGAATACATGCGATAGCGGGTTTTTCCTCCATAGTTAAGGTTCAGGGCTAGTACTTCAAACCAGGGAGTCGGTCGTTCATTACAGGTAAACCTGACCCCATTATTACTCAATGACTTTTCTATTATTTTTCTTGCCAATGGTGTTATTAAATGAGATTTAAGAACCACCGTTGAAGGAAAAGGCTTGGGGACATTTACCAGCTGATTAATGAATGAATCGATTCGGGTTTTGTACTTCTCCCTATCAATACCCTGAGGTATAAAACCCTTATTGATATGTATAAAGACCTTTCTGTTAATCACAGTCAAATATGTTCCTAAGATAATTCCTCTAACCGCCCCCTCCGTTAGAAGGATTACAAGTAAAGTAATCGTCAGACTAATGAACAAGACATTCATTAACAGATCATTTTCTAAAATGAATGAACGGTATTTAAAGAAATAGACACCTTCAACGGCACACGATAAGAACAATGACAGAAGAAGAGTCACTCCAGGAGTTCGCAAAAACACAAAAATAGGAGATGATTTTATAAAACGCCTTCTAATAAAACAAACATACGCACAGAGAAGAAATAACAGCACTGTTAAATACAACATATTGTCCCTCAACACAATAAATCCCCATTACATGCCGTGAGGATATCATGCTTAACGACAGCTCTAAAATGAAAGAACAAACACTGCTGGAACAAGTTACGGCTATCTGCCAGCAACTCGAATTCACGCAACGTTTCTCTAATGCGCCTGACAAACTGTCACTTCTACGGGCATTGTTACCACGTATTCACTCCTCTGGCTTTCCAAAACCAATCGAGTTCGTGCGTGCTATCGATATGCTTAGGGAAGAAAAATTTAGTATGGTCCGCGAGGCCAAAGGAGATTCAGCTGAAATTTGTCACATTCAGAATGCGATTGACAAGCTGAAAAAACTAAAACTGCAGGCAGAGCTTATGCATACTCCAGTGGCGGTGCAGCGTGATTGGGGGGTTTCACTAGAAGGCATTGCATTCTGGATTTTCTGGTTGTGTCTACAAATGGTTATTATTGGTTTCAGCTATTTCTTTCTGCCGTCCCCTGGTAGTTGCATTAATTACCTAACTGTAGCGAATGCCGTCTTACTATTGATTTCAGTTCTCTGTAAAAGTTACATCGGGCTAACCATTACTTCAGCACAGATAGTCATGCATTTTATTTCACTAGTAATCAACCACCTCATGCACCATTAACAAATTAATTCGTAGCGAAAAGCATTTTCATCAAGAAGGATATTTCAATATTAAACCCACTGGAATGTGCCATTACATTATTATTTATATTTAACACTGCCGGATATTTAATTTATTTCTCCCTCAAATTATTGCCACTCCTTCCAGGGTTTTAATATATCAACTACCTCGTTAAGAGGTGGGAATCATAGTTACTGAGACAACAGTTACGGAGGTAATAATGGAAAAACGCACCTATCTCACCATCATGCCGGACAACAAAAAGGACGCGCTACGTGCGGCTGGCCGGCTTCCGGATGGGGGTTATCCCCTTGAATACGACAGGTCACAAAAACTCTGGTTTGCGAAGGAAGAGGCGGACCTTGAGAAAATTAAGCCCTGGCTGCCTGAAACTACCATTACAGGGCAGACTCATACCGTCGCGGAAAACCTGACACCTGTTGAGGAGTTTGCACAGGTACTACGCGAGGCCGGGTTCGTTCTGCCCGATAACGGCCTGCCAGAGATGGATGGCAAACGGCACCGCGTTGCGGCGGAAGGTGATAAAGCCGGCAGTAAATCCGGCGTCTATCAGGGATTCATGGATGGTCGTCCTGCTGGCTGGTACCAAAATCATCGTGCAAGCGAAGGAAAAGTGAACTGGACCTCCACCGGCGCCTATCAGTATGACCCCGCAGAATCTATAAAACAGCGAGCGCTGGCGGCCCAGAAGCGCTGGGACAGAGAAATAAAGGCGCAGGATGATTATGCGCGCATAGCGAAAACACTGACAGGTCAGTGGTCGAAAATGCCAGCCGCGCCCGACTCGCATGCATATCTGTCACGTAAGAGCGTGCCCGCTGCTGCGGGCGTCAAGCTGGATAAATATGACAATCTGGTCATTCCGCTGCGCAATACCGCCGGCGAACTTCGCACGCTGCAATACATCAAGCCCGACGGTACCAAAAACCTGAAGAAGGATGCCGAGAAAACCGGTAATTACTTTGTCGTTGGCGGCGAACTAAGCCCACAACGGCCCATTCTCTATGCCGAAGGATATGCCACGGCGGCAAGCCTGCATCAGGCCACCGGGATTCCGGTTGTGATGACGGTCGACGCGGGCAACATGGTGACGGTGTCACGAAACCTTAAAGCTCTTCATCCCGATACGGCTCACATCATCCTTGGCGAAGATGACTTCACGAAAACCGACAACAAAGGACTCAATAAAGCCCGGGAGGCCGCAGCGGCCATTGATGGTACGTATATCATTCCGCAATTTACTGAAAGCGAACGCGCACAGGCATTCGCCGGCACGGGTTCATTCAGCGATTTCAACGACATTCATTCATCACGGGGACTCGATGCCGTGCGCGACCAGCTGTCTCCCGTTCTTGACCCTTTACTCCCTGACTGGCGTCAGACCTTCACAGAGGAACATCCCATGCCAGAAACCAACCTCAGACAGGACGATCCTGAAGAGCAATTACCGGAACCTGCTGATATCGCAGAATATGCGGCTTACATGCAGCAGGAGTCATCTTCACAGTCTCCGGAAAGTGAAGACCACCTCGTCGGGCAGAACAGCAGTGAACCGGCAGAAGCTGTATCAGCACCTGCTGAAGCCACACCTGCACCATCTGATGCAGAAATACCCCCGGTTAACGCAGAAAACGAACCAGAAATAGCAATTTCACAACCATCTGATGCAGAAATTGCGTCGATTGATGCGACATTGCAGCCCGGCGATACCGAATCTGCACCAACTGAAAACAGTCAACATCCGATAGATACCGACGTTCTTGCTGAGCCGGCAACCGCCTTACCTGACGCGAATATTTCAACGCCAGATGCATTGCCGACATCCCCAGAACCATCACCACAGCAGAAGCCCGAAAGCCCTGCTGATATGACGCCGGTCGCAGATATCACACAACAGGGTCCCGAAGTGCCACCCGTGCACGCTGACAGGGATACTCCAGAGGTGAAGGCTGAAGCATCTGAGGCAGAATCTGCCGAGAAAGAAGGTTTTAACTTCACGTTTGGTCGTATGCCTGGTGATGCAAGCCCGCCAGAAGAAACAATCCTCCCGATTAATACGGGTGAATTACTGCAAAGTCTGGTCAGTCGCCTGGACGGGCGAGCCTGGGTATATGCGCTTGATGGCCAGGACGCCTTCCGCGATTACGGCGATCGCATCGAGATGGCCACCCCTGAAGCCAGTGAGAACGACCGCATGATCCTGGCGGCTTTACTGTCTGCGAAAGCCAATCAGCGCGGCGCGATAGAAATTACCGGCAGCGAAGCGTTTATTCAGCGAACAATGACGCTGATCGCTGACTATAAGATTGAGGTACACCTTAAAAATCCACAGCAACGTGAACAGTTCGAAGCCCTGTTGAAAGCACGGGCAGAGAATACCGTGCCACAGAACGGACTGGATATCGACCCCGCAAATCCCGCAGTTGAGCCAGCCCCGGCACAAGCTGCAGCTGACTCGCCGGTGGTCCCCCCATCTGCCTCAGCGGCCAGTGAAATACCTGCCCAACCTGCTGCACCGGAGCTGACCACGATTGAAAAAGAGACGCTGCGCACCGGTCTCACAGGCAAGCTACTGGATGTCGGCAAAGCGCCGTACCAGTTTGATAAAACCAAAACCGACAGCTTTTATGTACAGATGCGCACCAAAGGCGGTAATAAAACCTTCTGGGGTGTCGAGCTTGAGCAGGCGTTGAAGGACAGCGGTAAGCAGCCCGGCGATATAGTTAAGCTGCAATTCCTTGGTAAGAAGCCGGTCACCGTGAACGTGCCGGTGAAAGATGCCGACGGTAAGGTTACCGGTTTTGAACGGCTCGAAACCCATCGCAACCACTGGACGGTCTCCCAGGCCATGGACAACCGGCTGCTTGTTGACGACAGAAACGCCGTCGCACCGGCGGAACTTGCCGCCTACGACGGTAACGCTTTCTGGAAGTTACAACAGCAGATGGTTCAGGCCGCAAATCTGCCGCTTACCACGCCTGACGCCAGCGGCCACGGGTTGCTGTACACCGGTCCGGATGGCAAAGGTCAGTCCGCCCCGGACACGCACCCGGTTGATGCTCCCGTACCTTCTCATTCCAAAGCAGCTGGATCCGTTGTGATGCATGCGCTCGCCGCCGATGGAGAACTGCTGGCTCATCTGGTGAAAGGGCATGGTGATTATCTTCAGGGCATTATTCGCCATGAGGGTGAGCTTAGAAACGTACTGGCCCGCATCTGCACTGGCAATAATGGCAACACCTATCTTGCACTCAACTCCGTTCAGGATAACGGCGCTCTGCAGCTCATCGGGCACGCTTCAGCAGTAAACACGGTGAAAAATAGCACGGCTAATTTCGACACTTTTGCATTTCAAATGAAGGGGAAAGACGCGCCTAAATTTGCCGTACCGCTGGTTACCCCGGAAAAGATCCCGCCGGCCCTGCACAGCAAACTGGGGTTCTCTCAGGCATATACGCCACCGAAGGCTGAAGAAACTGCTCAGTCTCCCCGGGCGCAGGTAAAGCCGGCTATCCAACCACAGCCAATGTGAGGTCATGATGCGACGTACACTCTGTTTCACACTTTTATTCCTGGCGTGCCTTCCCGCTGCTGATGCTGCTTCCTGCCGTGCAGGTACCGCAGCTCATCTGGGCAGTGAGGCGGGCTACAATCGGGCAAAAGCCGCAGCTGAGGCCTGGTCACAGCGTCAGAACAATGTTTCGGCGTCACTGGGCGACTGTCTGGGCAATATTTCCACCACAATCACAGCCCCCACATTTCCTAATCTGGCGGATATAATGAATCAGATTGGCCAGAAAATCTGCAAGGCCGCACGAGACAAAATTAATGACTATGTCCCGTCCACTATTGACCCATGGGGAGATTTACCCTCCTCCGCCAATCTGGCGTCATATAGCTCTTACATGCCCGCTCCACAGAGTCAGTCTGTCACTTCTGCACCGATAAGTTCCGCGACCAGTGGCAGCAGTTCCTCTTTCATTTCCCTGAACTGACGGAAGTAATTCAACGATGAAAAAGAATCCAGCCTCCCCTGCGGAGGCTTCTTCGGGTGCGTCTGAAGACAGACGCCCGCCAGACGACGCCATGATCCCTTTCATGGCATCGCTTGAGCTACAACAAAGAAACATGCTCAACGCAGGCTTTGCCCGCAAGGCGCTACAGGTTGCACTGATCGCCGCCACGATGAGCCTGCTGCAATGGCCGGTTAACGCCTGGCTGGTCTGGAAAGTCGCCAACCCGCCGACAAAATACTTCGCTACCTATAAAGGCAGCGTACTGGAGCAACACCCCACTTCAGAACCTGCATATTCTGATGATGACGTTATCGCATTTGGCGATAAGTTGATCCGCGATGCTTTCCAGCTCGATTTTAAAAATTACCGCACGCAGATTAGCGACCAACAGCAGAAATTTTCTGAAGCGGGCTTTACCAACTACTACAGCGCTCTCACCAGTTCAAACCTGTTCGCTAAAGTCAAAACAGACAAGATGATCATGTCAGCCAACACCACCCGCAAGGGCATGATTTACCGGCGCGGCAGGGAAGGCGAAAATGGCCCCTACATGTGGGACATACAGTATCCGGTCACACTGAGCCTGGACGGTCAGACCCGCAGCCTGCCCCCACAGAACTTTATCTTCACCGTGCGCGTCCAGCGAACCGACGTCAGCGTTAAACCGGAAGGTATTGAAGGCGCATCAATCGTCACCCGCGATGCCCGCTAATTTTACTCAGGTACTCTCATGAAAAAACACACTCTCACTGCAGTGGTTATGCTGCTGTCAGCGGTTCCGGCACTGGCGGCAGACTGGGCACCCGCCCGCACGGGGAATACACCAACCGCCGCGACTCCCGCAGCGCCGACATCCACAGCACCTCAGAGCGAACCCACGGCCCCCCAGTCAAGCACAGTACCGCAGACCGATATCACCGCGCCGTTACGTCAGACACCACCGCCCGCCCCGCCCACTGCAGCCCAGGCATGGGCAATGAGTCAGGCCAACCCTCTGGATAATCGTCAGGGTGTTGAAATGGTGGGCAAAGTGATGGACGAAGCAAGCAGAGGCCGGGCGTGGCAACCTGCTGATGTTGTCCCCCGCATTTCCACGCTGACAGTGAATCTTTCTCCTGGTGCCTCCCTTCCCGTCCTTCGCACCACGACGAATCAGGCCAGCACCCTGATGTTTACGGATAACACGGGGGCACCATGGCCGCTGGCTGCACCGCCCTATAACGGCAATCCGGATGGTTTTGCTGTGAGCTTTATACCGGACAGCAGCGTGATGACCGTGCAGGCAAAACGCCAGTACGACCGGGGGAACGTAACGGCATATCTGAAGGGACTGGCGGTACCGGTGATTATCGACGTCAACAGCGGTGAGGCCGGCAACGACACAGGTGCCCGGGTCATCGATAGCCGTCTGGATCTGCGTATTCCACAACGCGGTCCGCAGGCCAAGAAAATGCCCGCCGGTCAGTCGAAAATTGGTCTTAATAATCCCACCCTGCAGGCCTTCCTCGATGGCGTTCCGCCTAAAGAGGCCCGGCGCCTGAAAACGCAGGGTGATTTACCGGACACACAGGTATGGCAGATGGGAGATGACCTTTATATCCGTTCCCGCAGCGAAATTCGTGACGAATTTGAGCTGACGCAAGCCTCCGGCGACGGTACCTGGCTCTACAAATTGCCCCTGACGCCAGAAGTGGCGTTCTCTCACGCCGGAAAAACGGTGTATCTGACTATTTCACTGGAGTGACTATGTCCGCCGAAAAAGACGTCAGCCGGGACGTAAAAAAAACCGGCATCATTATCGCAACCGTTGTTTTCTCGCTGATTGCAGGCGGATTCCTGCTGGTTTCCTGGATGAGCACGCCACCCCCTCCGGCCTCCCGAATAAATGTTGATAAGGTCGCGGGAGGTTCCGGCAAAGTCGCTCCGGAAAGTCCGCAATACCGGGAAATACTGCGTGAGAATAATGCTGAAGGCGCAAAGCAGGCGCAGGCGGCTAACAGCAGCTTCATCGCCTCCGTCGGCTCGGGAACGGTAAGGCAGGTTCCACCGATATCTCAGGATCCATTGCCCGTACCACAAACACCGCCGCCGTCTAGGTATTCTCAGCAATCACAGTCCACCCCGTCGGGTGTGGATCCGGACCGCAAGAAGGCTCTGGAAGCCATGTTGAAAGAGCTTGTTAACCAGCGAGCCGCTCCAGCGGGACAGATTGCCAGCATTACCGGCATGACCGGCGGTCAGGCAGGAGGCAATCCGGGAGGAACCCCGGTGAGTGTTTACGCAAGCTGGACGGACAGCCTGGCACCGACGCTAACGCCGGCGGCACTATCAGGAAGCCCGTCAGCAAATACCGATAATGTAGTGATCCCAGCAGGAAGCCGACCAGGTGGGGTTATCGATACGGCAGTCGATTCTGACAACACCAGCTCTCAGGTGCTGGCTCACATCCCTGCGGGTCCCTATGCCGGTGCAATGCTGATGGCCAATGGTGTTCAACTGGCCGGTGACGGCGTCAATATTCATTTCACCAAAATGACCTGGAATAAGGACACATGGCGCATCGATGTCTGGGCAGCAATGCCTGATACGTTGCAGTCATCGGTGGCATCCAGCGTAAATAACCGATACGGCACGCGTATTCTGCTACCCGCGCTGGCTCACGGACTCGGGCTGGGTGGACAACTTTATGCCAGCGCTAATACGCAGATCCTGAGTAATGGCTACAACACCCTCGAAGGTCGCGTCGGCATGCCAAACGGAACAGCCGTTGCCGGTACAGTCCTCGGCGGTGCCGCTCAACAGGCTGGTCAGGTCATTGCCAGCGATGCCCAGAAGCTGCCGGTTAAGCAGGTTCTCGTCGATCGCGGCCAGAGTGTCGCCCTGCTCTTTATGACCGCAGTCAAAGAGAGCGATAAAGAAACCAACACGACGGCAGATGCCGCACCAACAGGCCTGCGCATCCAGCCAGCCGGAACCTTTACCCCCGCAACACACCCCTAAAGAGACACGCCATGAAAGAAGACTATTTTGATCCGGACCTTGCTCCGGACGCTTCCCTGCTGCCCGCAGATAACACCGCCGCCGCAGAAGACCCGGCCCCCTCTTCCCCTCAGGTATCCGACGAAAAACCGAAGAAACGCCAGTTTTTCGGCTATGACCTGAGCACGCTGCTGGTTGCCGGCGCGGCCCTCATTGCGCTCTCTGTGTACGCCGTCTGGCCAGACTCACCGCCCTCCCGGGCATTCATCCCGGATGAGGGTCCACAGCAGGTGGCACCGTCACCCGCACCGGCCTCGACTTCTGAGCCAGTTACGTCAGCGCCCCCTCTCCCCATAACCACACCGGAGTCACCTGCCCTCACAATCACTGACTCAGAGGAAATGAAGCAGTACAGCGCTGCCAACCGCGAGGCGATTACGGTACTGAATGGACGCACAGGCAATGTAGAACAACGTCTGGCCGCACTGGAAGCTCAACTGCATGCGCTGGCGGTTAAACCCGTAGCACAACCACCGACCCCAACAACAGCCGGAAAAGTGACGCCGGTTAGAAAATCCTCCCGCACACCATCAACACTTTCCAAAACCACCGGTGTTACCGGCTGGCGGGTTAACACGGTGTACCCCGGCATGGCGTGGATAACACACAACGGGAGTACCTGGTCCGTTCAGGCTGGTGACGTTCTGCAAGGCATGACTATTCGCAGCATCGATACCCAGCATCGGGTTGTCGTCACTGACAAAGGCGTAATTCGCCAGGGGGGTTGATGGACGCCATTCAAATCCTTGTCCACGTGGCTGATGGCCTGAAGACCAGCGGAATACGACTTGTTCTCGCGCTTGGATTTATGTTCGGCCTGGGTGGGTGTATTGCCACGCTGGTATCCGCCGTCCGCAATTCACGCAGCGGCAAACCCTCAAGCGGCGTGAAAGTGCTGGCCTCGGTCTGTCTGGGCGGCGCACTTATCGCCCTGCAACAGATGATGAACAAGGCCGCGCACACGCTGAGCTTTGGTGATGTGTCATTCGACGCGATCGCGTATGCCCCGGACTCCATGGGGCAGGCAAAACTGGCTATTGATGCGGTTCTCACGCTGCTGCGTGCTGTGGGAGTTCTGTTCTTTTACATGGGCGTGGTTCGCGCCCGGCGTTCTCTGGTTGACGGCCATACAGGTCTGTCAGCCCGAGAAGACATCGGCACAGGCCTGGTCATGGCCATCACCGGCATCCTGCTGGCCTGTAACCCCGAATTACTTAATGCACTGCAAAAAACACTGGGTCTGACCTGGAATTAATTCAACAACAATGAGGTAGTAAAAATGCGTAATGTTTCTCTGTTTGTTTCCGTCCGTCTCTGGCTGGCACTGTCTTCCCTGCGAGTGCGTCTGACATCTGCACTCGTCGCGGGTCTGGGTACTGTGACACTGCCAGCCCATGCTGCCGACGGTATTTTCGAAATGCTGGACGGCGTAGCTGATGGTGCAGATAACTCAGGAAAAAGCCTGCTGAAACTGGCCAAGTTTGGTGGCATTGGCCTTGTAATTGTAGGGGTGATCCTTTGGGTAGCTAAAAAGAAAAATCCTCAAATCTCATGGGGCTGGGTGCTGACAGCGTTTGGTGCTGGCTTCATCCTGATTGCCATCGATCAGTTCATCAAGAAAGGCCAGAGCACTATCCAGTTGAATCCGGTTGATGTGGGCTAAATCGCCATCCCCGGTGCATCTGCACCGGGGTTTCAATCAGACAGAAGGAGTCCAAACAAGTGAACCTGTTCCCGGAAAGCGTGAGTGCCCTATTCCCCGTTACGCTGGAGCCCTGTCTGCCCGGTGATGACGGCGACACGGACACCCCAGCTATCCAGCTTGATGAACCTGATAACTTCACCCTCTGCCAGTTGCTCACACCGCTGGTCAGCCACTTTTATTACTGCGGCATGATTCGTCATGAGGAAGGCTATGACTGCGACGTTGTACTTTTACCTCTGACACCGCTCAAAGAGCACCTGAAGGCAATAAAACAGAGTGCCCAGCAGGAACCTCTGACAGAACGCCTCCTGAAGGCTTTTCGCCGCTGGGCTAATATCAATGTCGAACTGCTGCGTCTGACGCTGCCGCGCCGACAGCAAAATTTTGGCATTGAGCAGCAAATATGGGGGCATGAAAGCACGGTTCATTCTCCGCTATTAAGGCGCCGTGCCCGCAAGCTGACCGGTGACTGCTGTGACTTTTGCGGCTACACCAGTAAGCATAACGCCCTGATATTTCGCAACAGTAATCCGGAGGATACGGCAGACACCAACCTTGGCGTAGCTTGTCCGGTATGCGCCTGCAGTCGCCACCTCAATAACCTGGGGGCTAATGATGGTGTCATGGTTTACCTCCCGGAGCTTTCGCCGGCAGACATCAGTCATCTGCTCAGAACGGTGAGCATCGCCAGACAACAGGGGGATGAACGCCAAAAACAAGGCGCTACAACGATTCTCCGCTGGTTGGCAGAGCATCGCGCAGAAGCCGAAGCCTTCTGGGGAACCTGTCATCCCGGTGAGTTTGGTCAGGCGCTTATGCAGGCACGGGATCGCCTGCGAGAAGATCTGCAACAACGTCTCAGGCATATCGCACTTATCCCCAACCCTGAGCTGATTTCCGGCAATATCACCGCTGATTCGATAAAGCCATCGACCTGGCTTTCCCTGTTAAATCAGTACCGCAGTCAGAACTGACATCGTCCGAGAACAACTACCTATGAAAAATCCATTAGTCTCCGCGCTTGAATGCGTGGAAGAGGCGCTGGCTTATGCTTCCCGCTACGCGCTGGGGCAGGACTTTACGCGCTACTGCGATCTGCGTACCACAATCGGTCTCACCGACGATGACAAAAAACGCCGCCCGGATATGGCGGCACCTTATATCTTTGTGACAGAGACTGGGCATTACGCCAGCGTGTTCGAAATTGAAGGGACCTACTGTCAGTTCAACGAACAACAGGCCATTACCGAAGAAGAAAAACGCGATAATGCGCTGTTCAGTAGCTACATTGACCGGTTGCAAACATTGCTGACCAGCGAGTTTCAGACCGTAGGCCATAAGCTCAGCTTTGTGTTTGAGCGTGATCCAGACAAGGCACGCGAAGAGCTGCATAAACTGCTGGCACACCAATACCGGGGCCTCCGACGTATGAATCTCGACCTGACTGACATTCTGGACGAGCGTATTGAGAAGCTGGCACCGTTCGTCGCCCGGGAGCGTGCTTTTCTTGTGGTGTACACCTCGAAAGAAGCGCTGGCCACATCCGAACGCAGGGATGAGGAGAAACGCAGGGATGCGATACTGAAAGCAGCGCCGGGTGCGCGTTACGGCCAGAATCCGTCGTTCTATGAGCTGGAAGGCCTGAAAATCCGCCACGATACCTTCGTGACCACGCTGGAAAATCAGTTTGGCAACGGTGATTTTGGCACGCGTATTCGTTTGATGAATGCCCGCGAATTTGGCTTCCACCTGCGCGAAGAGGTTGAACGTGACAGTACCTCGCCAGACTGGAAACCCTTCCTGCCAGGCGATATAAAATGGCCACATGGGTTACCCAAAGGCCAGGATCACTCGATAATGCTGGCCCCGCACCTTAACTACCAGCTGTTTAACAGCGAACCGGAGGCTGATGGTAGCTTTGTTCATCTTGATGGCCACTGGCATGCGACGCTTGCACTGTCCCTCGGCCCGCAGCAGCCGGAAACCTTCAGCGAGTTGTTCAGTAAAATGAGTCGCCGGCTTCCCTGGCGTATTCGTATGGATCTGATGCCCAATGGGCTAAAAGTTCTCGGCGGTAAAAAAATGGTACTGGGTATGGCTGCCCTTCTACCTCCGCTTCGTTCTGTCTATAACTCCGTTCAGTGGCTGGAGCATGCAGACAAAAGCGATCCCGTGTGCGTTATGACGGTCTGTGCCAGTACGTGGGGCCGCTCAAAAGAGGTGGTTAAGCGTAACCGCACGCTGCTGCAGAAGGGTTTACAGTCCTGGGGAGTCTGCGAGGTGACCGGTACGTTTGGTGATCCCATAGGCGCATGGGTCTCAACACTCACCGGTGCCAATACGCTGAGTATTCCGTCGCTGATGTTTCCTCCGCTTTCAGCCGCACTGGCATTACTGCCTCTGCAGCGACCGGCAACCCCCTGGGCAGATGACGCCAGCATTGTATTTGCGACACCGGATGGGAAGCCTTTCCCGGTGAAGCTGGCCAGTAACCTGCAAACGAAATTTACCGAAATTGTAGCCGGTGAGCCCGGTACAGGTAAGTCCGTTGCGCTGGGCGCGCTTAGTGAAGCTATTTTGTTTTCAGGGCAAAGCAGCCTGCCGTTTCTGTCCTATGTGGACAAGGGGTTTTCCGCACAGGGACTGGTCAGACTGGTGCGCGATGCGCTGCCCCCTCATCGCAAGCATGAGGTCATCGGCCTCGTACTGGAAAACAGCCGTGAGCACTGCAAAAACCCGTTCGATGTCCAGCTGGGTATGAAATACCCCCTGACACCCGAATTAGAGTTTATGGTCAATATCTGTGAAGCGCTCTGCGTTAACCCGGAGACCGGTACCCCGCCCAACGCTCAGGATTGTCGGCAGATCCTGACGACAGTTATCGAAACCGCCTTTGACAACAACGCCGACAAGGACCCGGTACGTTATGCCCCCACGATAGAACCCATTGTAGATGCGGCACTGGAAAAAACGGGGCTGAACCATGAGTACGATGCACTCTGGTGGCAGAAGACGACCTGGTTCGAAGTCCGGGATCTGCTGTTTAAAAAAGGTGAGATAAAAGCCGCCTCACGGGCGCACTATCAGGCCATGCCTGAGCTGAGCGATCTGCAGGTCTACCTAAACGATGCCGACGTCCGTGCCCGATACGCAGCCATTACCCGTGAAGGAAGTGGCGAGTCATTGCTGGACTATATTGAGCGCTGCCTGTCTGATGCGCTGCGCACGTATAAAATGCTGGCTGGCCGCACGGTCTTTGAACTTAACCCGGATACGCGTGTGATAGCCATCGACCTGAACAACGTCGTGGGCGGCAAAACCCGCGCCGGTCAGGTGAAAACCGGACTAATGTACCTTTATGCTGGGCAGCTGGCAGCTGGCCACTTTGAACTGCCACAGTACCGCAACGAGCTGATGGGTCACCTTCCTGAAATGTACCGTTCATTTCATCATGAACGCCTGACGCAGCTGGCACAGGAGGTCAAAACCAAAATCTATGACGAACTCCATAACGCAAAAGATATTCCTTTCATTATGAGTAAGCTGGTCACCCAAGACCTGGAAAACCGTAAGTTCTTCATCCGGACGGTCCTCAGCTCACAGTACCTGAACCACTTCCCGCATGAGATCCTGAAATCCGCCAACAGTCTTTATCTGATGCAGGTAAGTCATGAAGATTTGCCGCTTCTGACGGAGCATTTTGGTGTACCGATGCACACCGCACAGGCATTCCGGCACATCGGTTCCGGCGCATCCCCCGATGGCAGCGGTACCCATTTCCTCGCGTGTTTCCGTCTGAAAACGGGCCGGGTGGTGCAAATTCTCAAAAACACGCTGGGTCCGAAAGAGCTCTGGGCACTGAACTCCACACCAAAAGATGCCGCGCTGCGCGATCAGCTGTATGACCTGCTCGACGGACGAACGGCCCGCGCCATTCTGGCCGAAGCCTTCCCAACCGGTAGTGCAATAAAGCTGATTGATTTACGCCAGAAAGAAGCCAAAGAAACCGACCACGGCAACGTGATTAACCGTTTAGCCAGCGAGCTTATTGCCGCTCGCGGCTTGCAAATCTAATACAGAGACTCCCATGAAAAAACTCATACTGGCTGCCTGCATAGGCGGTGTGATGCTACCTGTGTATCAGGCGCAAGCCTATACAGTTGAAGTGGTAAAAAGCCTCCCAATCACTACCGAAGTAGTCCCGCAGCTTTCCACTGCGAACGGCACGCTGGGCAGCATTCTGTCAACGAACCAGCAAATTGGTGGGGCAGTCAGCTCCGGAAACGACAAAATTGCAGCCATGATCCAACAGTCCACAGAGAACATGCAGCAATACGCCACTTACGCACAGCAGGTGCAAAATCTGGAGACAGCACGACGCAGCTATACCGTTCCAGAGTCCATCTGCAGTGAGTCGGCATCAGGACAAGCCTCGCAGATAGCACGACAAGCAGGAGCAAAACAAAACAGCCTGGCCAGTGGCGGCGCGGTCAGTAACACTGCGATTAAAAAAGTACTATCGTCAAAACCTGCCGCACCGGAACAGAGCCAGTTTGCCACTGCTGATATTCATCGTAATTACTGCACACGGGAAGATGCGGATGCCTGGGGGGATCTCTGCAACGGGGTTTCCAACCTCCCGGGCGGTGACAAACAGATTAGTTCCTTACTTGCCGGTGCCGGTGCTGAAGATAAGGCCCCGGAACTGACGTTCAGTCAGGAACAGACCGACGCGGCCATGATGTACCTGAAAAATTCATCGCGGCGCGATGTGGGGCGAGCGCTGAAAAAAGGAGAGGTCAAGACAGACAGCGGCCGCCAGTACATCGGCCTGATGACCGAGCATGACGCCATTCAGAGCGCGGCAGAGCAGCCACAGCTGGCGATGGTTGCCGCCAGTCAGCCCAATGAGGCGACAAAAGACGTACTGGCTGAAACCCTGCAAACTCCGTCCAGCAAGGCATGGTATGACCAGAACGCCTCCGCTGAAGCCAAACGTACCGGCATGATGTCTCTGCGTGAATTTGAGTCTTTTGAAGTGAACCGCCGCTATGCCAATACCGACTATCAAACGGACCTGCAAAATATGGACGGTGATAATCTGATGCGCGAATCCATCCGCGTTCAGAGTCTACAAAACGCCCTTCTGCTGGGCATTAAACAGCAGCTGCAGGAGAACGCCATTCTGTCTGGCCAGCAACTGAGTCTGAGTAGCGCACAGTATTATGAACCCCGCCTGGCACAGAAACTTCAGCAGGCTTCTGCAGGAGCAACCCGCTGATGAAAAAATTCACCAGGGCCACTTACCATGCTGCCAATATGTTGCTTCCCCTGTCTGAAACAGCCCGCATACTGCGGGCAATGAAATATTCGGGCACGAAGCTGGCAGAACAAGCCCGCCGTCTGAAACAGGTAAAAGATGAATCGGCAACCGAACTCTTGTCATTTGATGATGCGGTCAGAGCGAGTGGCCAGACCCGGGAGGCGCTTTTAAGCCGTTACCTTCGGAGTAAGCGCATTTGGCTTTTGCTTTTTGGCAGTGCGGCACTGCTTGCCCTGTTCCTGCCAGTCGCGATGCTCATCTCTGGCATACCTTTCTCAGGCATGCTTTTCGGCCGGACCCTGAGCATGTCGTTCATGCTGGCAGGATTTAGCGGCCTGATGTTCGTCCGTGCATTGAAAAATCAATATCACTTGTGGCAGCTGCAGACCCGCCAGCTTGGAACTTTCTCGGAATGGAAAGCCGCTGGCAACTGGCTACGGGACATTTTCAGCTGGCAGCAACGTTGATCTAAATCTCGCATTGCCTTACTCCCTCCCCGGGAACTACACCTGTCCGTATTACGGAAACTCCCCATGAAAAAAATCCTTCTCTTTATGTCAGCTATCGCGCTGGCCTGTATTGCGCTGCCAGCATTTGCTGACGGTGTTACTTTTGACACAATAAATTCTGCCGCCACACGCAGTTCAGATTTATCCCGCCAGATGTTAGTTATGGTGTTTGGCGACGTGGTAAATAATCCGCTTCAACCGGCAAACGTCAGCTTTATTGGTCAACTTTACGGCGTGTTCAATGGCATCATCGCTGGGCTCGCCTTTATCTGGTTTATGGGTGTCACACTTCGGGCTACCGTTCTGACGGGCAACCGGGGAAAGGTTTTTGGTCGTGGTACCACAATGATGGCCCCCGTATCCTCCCTGGCCGGTTTCATGGCTCTGGTTCCGACACCGTCCGGCTGGTCGATTTCCAATCTGGCGTTTTTATGGATGGCTTCTATTATGGGCGTAGGGAGCGCTAATCTTCTCACTGATAAAGCTGCCGATACGATCATGGACGGTCAGTCGATGATCATGCAGCCTGTCTCCGGTGAAACTATCTCTGCCGCCCGGGGCATCTTTGATATGTATCTTTGCAAGGCGGCATTGAATACTGAGCAGTCACAGATGCATCAGTACGGCAGTAGTAGCACACCGCCAATGTCTGTTCAGCACTCGACTGATGGGAAGGAAATCCGCATAACGAATGGTAGTGCAATCTGTGGCAGTGCGAGACTACCTGAAACAACAGAGAATAGTTCTGGGTTCTCATTTAGCGTTCCCATCAACTCAGCCCCACTGGAAAATGCACAGAACACCGCCTTTACCGCGATCAATAGTACGCTTTCAGCCAGTGCGGAAAACTTTGTTAATGCCTGGCTCAGCTATCAGGATGGCGCGCAATCCCAGCTTCCCGATGTTGAATCAGAAATCCAGCAGGCAGCAAGGCAATATGAAGACACCATCAACGCTGCAACCTCAGCCGTAAATAATGAAGGAACTATCAGGGGAGAACTTGCTAATTATCTCAAACAAAGCGGCTGGATATCTCTCGGTGCCTGGTATCAATCCTTTGCCACCGCTAACCAGAAAGTAAATGATGTCGCTCATCAGAGCCCAATAGTGACCGGGCCGTCAAGTATCGGAGAAGTAGGCGTCGGCCGACTACAAGAGGAAATAAAAACAGCACTGTTGGCGCAAAGAAAAAACTCAACGTTTACACCCCCGCTTGGGTCAGCAAATATGCCGGGGAACGATAACCTTGATGATGCACAGTCAGCTAATTCCGCATTGATAAAAGTGATGCCAGATATGCAGCAATTTACATACAAAATTGCAAATTATGTTATGACAAACGGGGATCAAGAGTCCTCAACTCAAATAAATCCATTATTGCAAATGAAAGCCATTGGTGATTATACCCTAGTCGCAGCTCAGGGAACCTTCACTGCTTTCACAATAGCCAAAGCCGCTGTTGATTGGGGTAATGGGATCGGCATAGGGAAATTGGTTAATGCTGTTTCTGGTGCAGGTTATATAGCTAAGAGTGTAATGGGCGCTATCGCTCCTGTAGTGTACTTCATACTATTAATTCTAATTAGCGTCGCATTTTCCCTGTCCATATTCCTACCATTCATTCCATTGATTTACTGGATTACTGCGTGCACTACGTGGCTAGGAAGCGTACTTATTGGTACTACAGCCGGATCATTGTGGGCTGCAACACATATTGGTACGGAAGAAGATAAAGGAAGTCGTGCAAACTACGGTTATATATTTTTGATTGATGCCGCCATTCGTCCCAGCCTGATGGTCTTCGGCTTTTTCTTCGCCAGTCTTGTTGTAGTGGCAATTGGTACCTTACTAAATATTCTGTTTTTACCAGCACTTGCAAATGTTCAGGCCAATTCAGTAACTGGTCTGGCAAGCATCCTCGGTATTTTAATGATTTATGCACGCCTCTGTACTACGTTGGTATCTTCGGCATTCAGCCTTCAGGCTTACCTGCCAGACTATGTTATCGCCTGGCTTGGTGGCCGAGAAGCTGCGCAAATGATGAAAGGTGCAGTAGAGTCTGCCCGCAACATGTTTGCCGGATTTGGTGGTAAAGCAGGCCATACTCCTGGAATTAAGAAAATGGATCAAAACAAGCCTGCAGGTGATGCTGACGGCTTTAAATAGCTTCTTTCTTCTAATGAAACTGGGCAAAACACCATCAAAGAACTTGTTAATAGGTTTTTTGATGGTAAAATAGAACCTATTAAGTGGTTTTCAATCCAGAGGTTTTATGCCTAACATCATTCATAGCAACACGACTGCCAGCATCACTGAACTAAAAACAAATCCTATGGCAACGGTTAGCGCTGGCGACGGGTATCCGGTGGCCATCCTCAATCGTAACCAACCAGCTTTTTACTGCGTACCGGCAGAGTTGTATGAACAAATGCTGGAGTATATTGACGACCGGGAGTTAGCCGCTCTTATCAAACAACGCTCAGAGCAGGCACTGCACGATGTCGATCTGGATAGCTATTTATGAGCTACAAAGTTAAGTTCAGAACAGATGCGCTTAAGGAGTGGAACAACCTTGATAAGTCTATACAACAGCAGTTTGCTAAGAAGTTGAAAAAATGCATTGAGAACCCGCATATTCCCTCGGCTAGGCTGCGTAACCTGCCAGACTGCTACAAGATTAAACTTCGGGCATCAGGTTTCAGACTGGTATATCAGATAATTAACGATGAGTTGGTTATTGCCGTGGTCGCTGTTGGTAAACGAGAGCACAATGAAGTGTACAATCTAGCAAGCAAACGCATCAGATAAAACAATATCAGGAAGATATATATATGACTGTAAAATATATTGATACATCATCCCCCACACTAAAAATAAAAACATGCAGGCTTCTATTTTTATCTAACATATTTGCTGGAATTCCATTGTCACTGTGGTTTGGTTCTTTTGGGATTATATCTTTTCTGTACGATAGTTACCCATCAGTTGCCTACAACCCTTATCGTTCAGGTTTTTTATTTAGTAATTACTTCCGCCATCCAGAAGAAGCATGGGTGGTTATTTTCACCCCACTATTAATTATAAACCTCATATGGATTATCACTTGGATAACAAAAGCCAGAAAGAACATATCAGCCTTTACACGATTCTTTAGAGATCTGGAGTTATCCGTTCCATTGGCATCAAATATTGTAAGCTCAAAAATTGGAACTCATTACTTTTCTCTTGACACAAAAAGAGGAACGATAATTTTCATTTCTCACACGGGAACCAGTGTTACAAGTTTTATTTACCCTAAAGATATCCGCGTAATGGGTTTCGGTATGTATGACTGGAAATCGATTGAAGTGGAAGGTAATACCTTAAGAATTTACACCGGCATACCTGATCTACCATCTATCGCTATATCTACTGGTAAAGCCAGCCAGCTGTATGAAAAAATCAATGCCATGCGTAACCAAACCTGGACATATGAGAACAACGTACCCGGTTACGTTGAACACCAGGCAAAACGTATTGCTGACGAGCAGGGGCTGAACCTGATCCTGCCGCCAAACTAATTTCCCTTCTGCTGTAACCCACAGTACCGACTCCGAGGCACCCTTTTCAGGGTGCCTCTTCTTTTGCATCCGCAACACCACCAGAACATTCATTCGGGTTCAGTAAAGCTGAATTTAGAGCCGTGTGAATGATGACATCTTCAATATGATACGAGGCAAAAATTCATGAGTACGCCCCATGACGAAGCAACACGTCTGAACAACGATCAGTTCATGGCCTTGCGTTCTATCGCAAGAGAGCCCTGGGATATTCAACAGGGTCGCATTCAGTGGCGTTTCAGCGGCAAATGGTTTCATCTTTTTCGCCAATATGGCATTCGCGCGTCATTAGAATCAATGGATGGTATTGGCGGGAGCAGGTCAGAAAGTGTATACGAACAGGCTTTAGATGCTGCTCGGATATTAGAGGAGCTAGGACTGGTAGAAGTATTTACCCTTCGCTGCTGCCCGAATACACCATGCCACTGCAACGATAGGTATGAGTTTAGGCTTACTGTCCGGGGTGAAAAACTGTTACGAAATGCCAACCATGTTTGCTCATAACTTCACTGAAGCGATGGCCAAACAGAGAAAGCAGAAAGAAAGTATTTCCCCCTCCCCGACTCGCCCCTCATAAGTCTAAGGCTATTCCCTATGGCGCAACCCATTCGCAATGACGTCCAGTCAGGTAATGACTGGACAATGGCCGCTGTCGGCCTGTTTATTACTCTGATGGTCGCAGCCCTGTTTTTCCGGCAGCTCACCATTGAATGCACCACTACCTTGCTCTACTGGCTGTGGAGTCTGGCAGATTTCCCCCGCTTCCATGCTGACGCTGCCTGGCGTATTAATCTTCTGGCTTCTACGCACAACAATGCGGAGGCAGTATCCTGGTCTGAATTCTTCTCAGTCATAGATGTAACGGCAGGCATCCTGCTGATTGCCCTGCTCCCGCTTGTTGTTATCGGCACGCTCTCCGTTCGCCGCCATCAGGTGAGTAGGACCCGTCGGAATATTTCCATTCACTCACTTCCCCGCATCATCGCGTCATTTTCTCCGGCCATCGTGCCGGCCCTGGCCTATGGCGATAAGAAGACCCAGCTGCTGAATGTGGATCCGGAAGAACACCGCAGCGCACAGGCCCCCGATGAATTTGCTATCGAGCACAAACTGGTAGTTAACCGCCGACTTCGCCGGGAACTGGCTGAGCAGAAGTTTATTGCTCAACTTGGTGAACCATTGCCTCATGAGAATGGCGATGTTGCGAAACAGGGCCAGTTACCCCCTGAATTTAAGCACTTCAGTGACCATGAACGTGCCATGTTCGCCATATTTGGCCTGCAGCACTTTCTGGACAAACGCAAAGAGGCAGAGCTGCTGCTGGATGCACTAAACCGCTCCACGCTGAAATCAGACCGCAAGTACCGAAACAAAATCGGCTATCCCAATCTGTCACTGGCAGACAAAGCATTTCGAAAAGTGGCCATAACGCCAGCCGCGCAATCCTGGATCAGGCAATACGGTTATGTCCGCACCGCTATCGCCGCATTGCATGATAACGACCTCCACCTTCCTATCCGCCGATACCGCTGGCTGAAAGGACTCGACCGCACGCTCTGGTACACACTGGCGTCCACCGGTCGCCCCTGGCCGTTCGTTGAAGGTGCCGGGGTGATCAGTCAGTCCCACTGGGAAAAACTGGCCGCCCGTTATCGCGTCAAACTGAGCAAACCCATTATGTCACTCGCCCTTGATGGACTCGAAACAGACCTGAGAAATATCGGGGCAGTGGTCGATGACACGCCACCGCCCATGCGACCTGTTGATGATGAAGAAGAGGACGATGACGACGAAGACAACCCGACGCAGTCGGGTACAAATTCTGATGAGCAACACGTTCACCGCCACGTACATTCCTTTCGCCCTAAAATGAGATAATCCCATGTCAGAACAAATTGTTAACGAAACCTCGACCGAAATTCATGGACAACATCTGCAGGTACGACTGAACGGCCGTAGCTTGTTTAATCTGCATCGCCCTTTAGACGATCGTTATCAGCTAACGCTTGAGCAGGATGCTGGTCAGTACACGATCTGGATGCGGCAGTCCTGCAACGGCTTCGTCAGGCTCTTTACCACCGACGACCCTGAACTTGCCAGCAACATAATGAACACCACAGCAGATGCGTTGCAGCGTATGGCTATGAACGAAACCAGAGTGAAAACGCTATACAAAAGAGGAGGCCACTGGCTCATTCCTGGCGTCATTTTTCTCTTTCTGGCGGGTGCATGGGCGTCGTGGCTCATTAACCCCCCTCATCCGACACGGCCACCGGTTCCCGTGCCCGCGTTTCAGTCTCCAGTGAAAACCACAGAATCAGCAGCAAGTACACTTCTGCCGCCGTCTGTAGTGATGCCAGCCCGAACCGAATCCGTCAGCACATCTTCAGCAGCTGCAGTGAATACGCCAGCGCAACGAGTTTCGCTATCTCCCGAAGAAGCGGCCGAAGCCCGCCACATGCTGGCCACACGTCTGAAGAACGGTGCCGCAAAACAGGAATTCACCATCCAGTTATCCTCTGGCCATCCGAGAACCCTTTATATCTTTTCTGATCCTGAATGCCCTAACTGCAGGATATTCGAGCCGACCGTGCAGGCCCTCTCCGCGCAATACAATGTGGAAATATTTCCGGTCACACTGATAAGAAAAGCCCGCACAGCAGAGCAAGTGGTCCCATTACTGTGCGCACCGGCAGCAAAACGCGCCGATATGTGGCGCAGCATTTTTGATATTGGTGCCGGTATGCTGAACCCGACCGCTAAATCAGAACCGAAGCCAGCTTCCTGCGAAGCAGGGCAGAACGCTTTGGCGCGTAATGATATGGCCTTTGAGCTCTACCATCTCCCGGGCACGCCGACCGTTATCAGCGATGACGGCCGCATGATCCCGTTGCAGGCAATGACCAGCGATGCCGCACTGCAGGCCTTCCTTAACAACGCCCAGTAAGGAGCTAGCAATGGATTTAAAAGGACGTCACGGGCCGGTAGGAAATCAGCTCATAAGCCGACAGGTACAGGGCAGACTGGCTGAACGGTTAATGCTGGCACCGTTTACTGTGCAGTTTTTATTGGTATCTTCCCTCTTGTTCGGCGTGATATGGCCGGCAACCCTCCTGTTATCCCTGCCCTTCAATATTATCCTGCTGGTCGCGTTCAGCGATCAGCGCTTTCGTTTACCGCTGCGTATCCCGATGGACGTTGGTGGGTTTGATTTGTCTACAGAACGCGAATTGAGCTGGAACATACCGCTGCTGAACCTGAATCTGCCTAAGATTGTCCGTGGGGAAGCGGCCGGTACACTGTGTCTCGGCGTTGGCCGTGGTCGTGACCGGGGAAAAGAACTGTGGCTTGAAACCTCTGATGCTCTGCGTCACATGCAAATCATGGCCACCACTGGCGGTGGTAAAACAGAAACGCTCTATTCTCTTTACCTGAACTCACTGTGCATGACCCGTGGCTGTTGTATTTCCGACGGGAAGGCACAGATTGATCTCGCAGTAGCCACCTGGTCAATGGCACGGCGTTTCGGTCAGGAAGACGACTGGCATGTGCTGAGCTTCATCACCGGCAATGATGACCGGTTTAAAAAACTGATGCTCGGAGATAAGTCCCGCCCCCAGTCAAACAGCACTAATCCGTTTGCTTACGGTAGTCCGACATTCATCATTCAGCTGATGGAATCACTGTTGCCGGCGGGGAACGGCAGCGATGAAGGCTGGAAAGACAAAGCGCGCGCCATGATGAATGCCCTGGTTTATGCCCTGTGTTATAAGCGCGCCCGCGATAATATTATGCTGACACAGGCGGTTATCCAGTCTTACCTGCCACTGGTGAAATTCGTTGGCTTGTATCGGGAAGCACTGAACGACGGGTGGCATGAAGAAGGTTACAAGCCGATGGAGAACTATCTGGCTAACCTCGCCGGCTTTGACATGAAGCTGATAAATCGTCCATCCGACTGGGCGCAAGGCGCACTGGATCAGCATGGATACCTTATCCAGCAGTTCACCCGCATGCTCAGCATGTTTAACGACACGTATGGCCACGTTTTTCCGAAAGGCGGCGGCGACATCGATATGCAAGATATTCTGCACAACGATCGCACTCTGGTGGTACTTATTCCCGCCCTGGAACTCTCTGACAACGAAGCAGCCACGCTGGGAAAGCTATATATCTCCGATATCCAGATGAATATAGCCAAAGACCTAGGGAACAAGATTGATGGCTCTCCGGAACACACGTTGACGGTGAAAAAATTTGCCAGCAAATTTCCCTTCATGATCATCTGCGATGAGGTGGGTTATTACTTTGCCCCGGGTCTGGCCAAGCTGGCCGCACAAATGCGAAGCCTGCGTTACATGTTGGTTATCCTGGCACAGGATATTCAGGCCATGCTCAAACACGGTAAAGAGGTACATTCCGTGAATGCAAACCTGGGCACTAAACACTTCATGAAAACCGAAGATACGGAAGACACGTTGAAGATGATCCGGGCCGTCGGTGGTACGGGCCAGTATGCCGAGCAAAGAACGATGGATCGCACAGGTATGGGGAGCTATCAGGACGTCGATAGAGTGGAATTCCGCGATCGGGACAATATCCAACTGTCGGAACTAAAGGCTTTAAAATCTGGCGAAGGCATCATCGTATTTGAAGACCAGCAGATACGTAGTAATTCGATATACATCCCTGATGATGAAAAAATCTCAAAGCTGAATGTGAAAATTAACCGGTATGTACCTATTCGGCATCCCGACTTCAGTGACCTTTGCCGTGAACTGCCTGCAGCTGCACGCCGGCGTCCCGTCTCTCAGGAACGTGTCTCTCATATCCTGGATATCTGCCGCTCTACCGTTCCCGGGGAGTGGAACAGCCAGCTGAATGCCCGCATAGCTGACAAAACCCTGATGGCTCTCACCACTCTGGCTGCCGATCTCGATAACCGCGATGACGTGATCTACTCCCCTGAAGAACGGGGGATTTTGTTGTTTGAAACCGCCATCGATGCGCTGAAAGAAACGGGAGGACGCTATCGCTGGCTGAAAGAGCAGGAAAATATCCGCATATCGAAGAAACGGATTGAAGAAGCACACCAGAATAATACCAGCGTGCAGGGAGCCCCGGAATCTGGCCAACCACAAAGGGCACCATCCCCGCCAACGGCACATTACGATACTCAGGACGCTTATTATGAAAATTTGGCAGACCAGTCCTTTGCTGATGATTTTGATAACACAACCGAACATCTTACCTACTGAAATAAACACTTCCCCGCCAGCTCCTCCAACCGCTGACTAAACCATTAGCTCAATAAGCTCAATTTTTAAATCATTAAGGAATGAAAATGACTATCCGTACATTACGGTCAATTACTTTGGCCGGCGTTCTGCTTTTGGCTGTCAGTTCTGCCGTTGCAACCCCGACGATCGAGGCGGGTTTCTCACCAGAAGGCAGTGCATTACGACTGGTGCTGGGGACCATAGATGATGCCCGGCAGAGTATTCGGCTGATGGGCTATTCCTTTACGTCACCAGAAGTAGTTAAAGCGCTAACGAATGCGAGGCGTCGGGGAGTTGATGTAAAAGTAGTGCTCGATGAGAAAGGCAATAGCAGTAAAGCCAGTGTGGCAGCAATGAACCTGCTGGTTAATGCCGATATTCCTGTCAGGACAGTTAACAGATATAAAATTATGCACGATAAGGTTTTAATTGTTGATAATCAGAGTGTTGAGGTAGGTAGCTTTAATTATAGCAGCGCGGCGGCACGGTCCAATTCAGAGAATGCTCTGGTCGTGCGCGAGATGCCTGAGCTGGCTCAGACGTACCTGGCTCACTGGCAGTCCCGCTGGGATTTGGGAACAGACTGGAAATCATCCTATTAATACAGAGGAAAGCCGCCCCGAAGGACGGCTACCTGGCTTACTTGCCTGCTGCGTTGATGGTCACAGTAATTGAGTTGTTGGAGATACTCCAGCCCCCTTCCCCGTGAGACAACAATGCACCAGAAACAATGAGCACAATACAAAAGTACCGTTTCATTGCGCGGTCCTTGCTCAGACCGCTTCACGCTAACATCACTGGAGATACCACCGTGAAAACAAGCACTGTTACGCGCTTGCGTTTACGGCCGTTGGATACCCTTTCCCTAGTCCAGTGCCCGCTTGCTAAGGCGGCGGAAAGGCCCGGTGATATTGTACACATCCCATATCCAGACACGACAAATTTTGTATAGTACCTCTTGACACCTTTTGTATAGTCGCCCAATATATGAACACTGTTACGCGCTTGCGTTACGTTAGTAACCAAAGCCCTGCTGGAAAGGCCGCTAACCTGACCAGCACAAAAAAACCGCCACTATGGCGGTTTTTTTGTTTCTGCAGTGTATCGAGCAAGGCTAATAGTCTAATCGTCAAGGTGCTTCTTTCTAACCTGCAACACCGGTGCCATCATCAAGATGAGAATACCGGAAGTGACCGCCACGATGGCAAGCGAAATATCCCCGACAACTCCCTCCCTGAAATTCCCCCATACAACTGCAGAAACCAGCCAGACCAGTAAAACCCACGCCAGACAAATATATTTTTTGTGCAGAGGGAGATCCAACAGGCCGCACCGTGCATATTGTTCCGCCAGCGCCGCTTTCTCTGATGCTTTATCAAGCACTTTGCGCACAGCGATGATATCGATAACCTTCCTGTGAAAGGTATCATCCTCGGAACAGTAACGCTCATTCTTAAGAAGCACATACAACGCAGGCAGATCTTTTGGCCACTCATGCGAGATAGTGACACCGTAAGCTTTGAGTAATGGCAGCGCATAAGCGTAATGGCTGACTTTTTGCACGAACCTGTTATCAAGAACTGCCCAGACATCCCTGCCGCCAGCAACGCCGATAATGTAAACTTTGAGTCTCTCAGCTTCAGGGTAATGTTCGACATAAACCTGCGCGGGTACGTGCTCAATATCGTGAAACCGGCAGAAGTTAACCCGATTCTTTCCCTCTCCGGGCAGAAATAGCCCCAACTCAGGTTTATACGTATAACCCGTGCTGCTTATCCCACGTTCTGATGTAATACGGGAAATAATTTCGTTTTTCTCTCTGGTCGGCTTGTCATTGTCAGGCCACCAGTTCCAGCTGCAGCCGAGCGAATGAGCCACTGGTACCGCCATGACGGTCGCTTTTTGTGATGTTCTGTCCCGGGGTAGAAAGGGTATTATGTTATTAAAAAATCCACTGCCATTATATGGCTCATACTCCCCTCCTCCCATTGGTCCATGTAGGTCGTCCGGAATATTTGCCGGTGCTTTCTGGCTACCGTATCAATCTGAAATTTAAGGTCCACAAAGTCTCTGGCCGCCCTGACCATAGCAGGTGTCAGATATGACAGGTCGGCAGGTTTAATATGTTCATCCATGGCTGCTGAGTTCCTTTTTTTCAGCAGGAATAAATTATCAGCGTGGTTTGGGTGGCATATGTCGCCCTGGTGTGTTCATTGACTGGGCAGGCGAACTTTGTTGCACCTTCGGCGCATCATAACCGGCCATGCTGCGCTGTGCGGGGTGAGTCAATGGTACAGTTTTTCCTGACGACGCATTAAAGTGAGGAATGTACTGCATCGTACCCTGAACAAATGATTTATCGCCCCGGACTTCCACCTTCTCGCCACTTTTCTGGCCCGAAATATGCAAAGCCATCGCCAGATTTTTACCCTTCTCTGCCGGCACATCGGCAACCTCAATAAACAATCCGCGATCGAGAAGTACAGGTTTTCCACCTGACGAATACACCACCGCACCATCACGATTCACATGCGTATCATAGCCTCGAATATGAGATGGCTTAATATCATCTGCAGGCGCATAAAGAATGAAGTTATTGGAGATTGTCGCCGTGCGGTTCTTCCGCTTTTCGCGATAAGCCCAGCCACGCAGCTGCGAGATGGCTGCAGCATCATACTGCGTTGCCTGCACTTCCACCCAGGCACGATATGACAGCGGACGAGCATCTGGTCTCTCTTTCAAAGCCTTTCTCTCATCACGAAGCTGGAGACGCAGCGCAGCCATATCTTTCATCTTCTCAACTTCCAGCGCACGGAACATCAGTTTACGCAGCAGTGGATCACGTTCACTCAGGCGGACATTATTTTTACGAATGCGATAACTGGCCGACAGTTCACGGAATCGGGTCCGGGATTCATCAGCAGAAATTCCCGGCAGGACAAAACTGGTTTTGTATGCCTTGTAGCGGGAAATTAAATCCTGTCTTGCCTCTGCACGCGCATTACGACGTTCAGCTCTCGCCCCGTTATCGCGACGGTGAAGGCGGTTGTCATACTGCGAATAAATGTTCACTGTACTCAGCAATACTTCTTTACCATCCTTGTTAACTTCACGAACAATGGATGCTGGATTAAATTTCCCGAGCAATTCCTGCTGACAGCTCAGCGTCAGTTCCGGATGTAGATCGCTAGCCTTAACTGAACATTGCTCATCATTGGCAACGTCATAGATAGCGAGGCCCTCACCTTTCTTACGTAGCTCAAGCCCGGCAGCGATCAGAATGTCATGCACGTCATCCCAGCTGTAATCACTTTGCATAAACAAAGAATTCAGCTTCTCCCTGCAATTATCTACGGCATAAGAGAACAGACTTTCCTTGTCGCCAAAGTGCTCCATCTGTCGTGCAGCGGAAGGTGCTGATTTGTAAAACTTGCGGTTCCGGGAAATCGCACCGTCGCCATTAACCATGTAAGGTCCATTGTCATGCTTCCAGCCATTTTTCAGCTCCAGCTCACGACAGCAACGGTCAAGGGTAAAATAATCATTGTAGGGGGCGGCGACTTTGTAACTAGCCGGATTGACACGATTTACGGTCAGGTGGCAGTGCACATTATCAGTGTCATCATGTATGGCGAAAACATACTGATGATCTTCCATTCCCAGACGCTTAAGACAATACCTTGCTGACTCAAAAATCTGGTCAGGCGTCGGCCGTTCTGAGGTCGGCCAGGACAGGATGGCGTGGTAGACAGGGTCATTGCAGCGCGTGTTTTGCATGGCAACCATGTCCATTTCCGTAGACGAAGTCTCCAGTGAAAAACAGTTAGTTTCGCATATGACATTATCGCAACGCACCTGCTGGCGTCCGTCCGGGAACGTTGCGATAATATCCTGCGAATCAGGCAGCGCATTACGCGTCGCGTACCCAACGAGGTCATTAAAAATTTTATCTTCCGCCCGGGACTTACGAACAAACGGTTTCTCTGGCGAGAGCGTTTCGCTCATCTCCACATCATCACGCAGGATGGTGTAAGAGATAAGTTGTACGAAACTGGATTTACCGTCACGCCTTCTTTCAGCGACTACCGCAAGCATCTTAGTCCTCAGTATTGTTCAGGCTGTCAGCTCTGAACTTCATCAAAGCAACCTTTGTCGCAATCAGAGCGTCAGAAAAGTCTTTGCTTCTTTCCGTCGTCATAACACCGTCTTTCTTCATTTCACTGTAGAGATGCTTCAACAATCCCCCCAGCTTCAGTATCTCATTCATCTGCCGTGTGTCGCCTTTAGCCACAATACGGCGACCAAGAGCAGAACGCCGAAGAAACTCACCGGTAGACAGACCGGCTGATTTGGCACTGGCCTGTATCTGTTCTTTCTCTTCAGGGAAGCATCGCACGCTGCCCAGCAAAGCCGTTCTCTGGCGTTTCTCACTCTTACTCATCTTTAATCCTGCTTAACCGCTGAGGCGGGCACTGCAACTAGGGTGTCGGGACGGAGTCCTGACCAGGTCGTTTTGTGGGCCGACTGCGTGCAGGCGGTGCTACAAAACATACCCTGTCCCACGTTTTACTTCAATATACGCCATTATGGCCGATTTTCTTTGTAAAGTCATTACGCCAGATGTGGAATGGGGTCCCTTTGATTCCTGGGCGAACACGAGGGTATAATTGGAAAGTTGACTCTGCACAAAACACAAAAGGATATGGATATGGCTGCAAACAGCTTTTACACACAGGAACAGCTTGAACTGGCAAAAATGCAGCTCGCTGAATTACCTGATTTGAATGCATCACGAATGAAAGGAAAAGATGTACTTTCACACCTGAGAGAACAGCTTATCGAACTGTCTGTGAAAAAAGGTTATTCGGTGGCTGAGATAAAATCAGCGCTGGATTTGGCTGGGATAACTGTCAGCATAAAAGCAATAAAAGAGGCAATTGATACCGGTACGGCGAAAAGTCGCAAGAAAGCGGCTGTTCAGAAATCAGCAAATGCAAAAACGCCTGAGCAGGCAGAATCAAAATCATCCTGATAGCGACATTGCTGCTAATGTGATGTGTGTTATTTCACCGCAAAGGGGTCAATCCCCTGCGTGGTGAAACGCGCTGAAAATGGTGATCGGTTTTAAAAAAAAGCACATACAGCCCGACATATTATCGTCAGGCTGTGAACAAAAATCACCACTCGAAAAATTCTTCTCCCTCAATAGCATCACCATCACGATCGAACTCAATCATGTGGACATGATGTTTTTGTATCATCTTCAGAATGAATCTCCGCAAGGACTTGGACAGACCAAAATTTTTCAAGCGAAGAAGTGTTTTCTTACCGTTGTACAATGAAATCATCAAACCATAATCAGATTCTGCAACCCAACTGGCCGTTTCCCATGAACGTTCTTTCAGAATGACTGAATCTTCCAGCATCATATGCCCGATGCTACATACCAGACATTTTTTAAACTCGGGAGAGGTACTGTACATATCGATACCCTGTATTATGAATGACGTTAAAAAATTATCGTGCTCTTTGATAACCAGCCGGTTTAACGACTGGTTATCGGCTGTGATTAACTTTTCAGGTTCTTAAAGTTTTCCGCCATTTCCCACAGGGCGCGGTTAAGTTTGACGTCCCCTGCAATGCCATTAACGCGACGGGTCGTTGAGCGTTTGCCTTTCGCAGTGCGTCCGTTCAATCCGCCTTTAATAAGGTTTTCCTGAACTTTTTGGTAGGTTGTCCACAAATCAGGACTACGGTCTTCGTGACGGCGTGTGAGCAATACATCTTCAGCGGCCACCGGTATATGTGCGCCGTCATATTTGTAGTTCAGTGCGGTAGTCGCCAGCAGGTGCTGCTCATCCGGTCGCAACGTGATAGCTTTCATTTCTTCACGGGATTCAGCAACGCTGTCAAAGACGTTGAGCACCTCATAAGCGCCCTCAATGACCTGACCAACGACGTCTCCTTTGTGCGGGACACGAATATCACCGAACGTATCGCCACACACTAAACCATTCATGCATACAAAACGGAACATGCCGGGGATCATCTGATAACTGCTTGAACCATCGTGACTGTTAAGAAGAATAATTTCAGGCACTTCTTTACCGGCGATCTGCCCTTCTCTGCGCAGCCGCAGCATATGTTTTGTATGCTCACGTTTTCCCTGATCGCGTACACGCGTCTGACACCCAAAGAAAGGCTGAAAGCCTTCACTACGCAGCTTATCGAGCAGTGTGATGGTCGGGATATAGGTGTAGCGTTCGCTGCGAGACTCATGTTTTTCTTCTGAAAATACGCTTGGCACAAAGCGGGCAAGCTCATCATTGGTCAGCGGGCGGTCACGGCGGATCACATTGGCATTACCAAAACGGGAAGCTAAACGCATAGATATTTCTCCTCTCAGGTACGATTGCCTTACGGCTTCTTTACGGTGTCTCCCCTTTGTTGTGATGAAGGCGGGGAGCCCGTTGCTGTGACAAAAGACCGGAACGGGGTATCAGCTGAACGAACAGGGGCGACTTCGAGGCCGCAGCGCAAAGGCGTGAGGAACGAGCGACTGCGAACGGGGGAGATGGCGGGCTTTAGCCTTTACCCTTGTGAGGTCAGTGCGCCGTGCAAGTGTCTGTCACTGCAAAAGGGAAACCGCTAACGGCAAAGGTGAGGCTGACACCAGAAAGAAGCCGGACAGCATGGGCGGCATCCTTAGCGGCCACGGAAGTGGCCATTTAGAGCGGCGCGCCCTGTGGGCGCTGCAAGCGGGCTGTTGTATTTCGTCGCCCTGGATGGGCTCAAAGCGCGGCCAGGGCGAGCACGCATAAAAAAGCCGCTCTGAAAAACGGCTTGTAAAGTGCAATAAATGCACTTTTAACGATGTATAATGATCAAAACCTTATCAGGCGCTTATCAGGCTCTCAGCAGGAATGCCAAACAGGCTATGCAATTTCCGGATCATGGGTAATGTCAGACCGCGTTTACCATTCAGGACTTCATAGACGCGGTTCACGCGACCAATCGCAGGTTCTAAATCTTTGGCAGTGAGTCCCATTTGCTCCATACGGAATTTGATGGCTTCAACTGCGTCAGGCGGAGAAATCGGATAGTGCTGTTCTTCGTAGGCCTCGATCAGCAACACCATCACTTCCATATAGTCGAACTCAGGCGTTCCCATTTCAGGTTGAGAGTCAAAAAGCGGTTCTATCGCCTTTAAGGCATCTTTGTAATCTTGTTCTGTTCTAATTGGTTTAATGTTCATATTTGCTCACTCCGGTTCTATCGTATTAACGTCGATTGCGTCATATTGTTTATGGGTTCCGATGAATTTCACATATACCCAACCAGCCGCATAAAAAATAGAAACCACTAACCGGTAATCATTTCCCTTTATATTAAATACCACCCGATTATTTTTCAGTATGCTCGCATTTCGATACTGAGCCTTAATATCAGCAGGAGTTTTCCAGTTGGCTTTTTTAGCCTCGTCGAACCAAGCCTTTAACGGCTGCTCGGCTTTGGGAAACTCCTCCCAAAAATCTTTCAGAGCTGTAATTGAGATTATTTTCATACAGGCATTTTAGTCCCATAACGGGACTTTGGCAACAAAAATCCCACAGCGGGACTAAAAAAAGAGTGTAATTGCGCCGATATCTTGTTATAAAAAGTGCAATTATTGCACTTTTTAGGATGATTATGACAGGTTATGAGTTACGTTTGTGGCGTAAAGGGATGGGTTGGGATCAAGAGCGTGCAGCGGAAGAACTTGGGAAATGCCTGCGAACGTATAAAGCCTACGAAAAATCACCGACTATCGACCGAGTGGTCGAACTTGCCACCCGATCGCTGACACTTTCCACACTGCTTCCCGCGCTGTCGGAGAAAAACAGCGCGGAAATCTGTCGAGTTCTCGGCACACTGGTAGACTAACAGTCCGCTACCGATGCCATTACAAAACCGTCAAAATTAAATACGTCATTGACGGCCACCGGCCATCCTTCAGCGACCCACACCATGACCCAACTTTCAGATTCCTCACAGCGATACAGCATGCCAAGCGCACCGGTGGGCAAATCTGAGGGTTCAAAATGGTTACTTCGGTTTCCGTTACGCACGACGTAACTTAATAAATCCTCAAGCTGCGCAGTCGTCAGAGCAGTTTCGGCAACGATGGTCTGAGCAGGGATTTCCTTGGGTGCCCTCGCTTTTCCTTTGCCATAATACTGGTATGTGGCGTCCAGCGGATGACTGGATGACATAAACGGTGTGGTATCAATAC
>Ga0256408_1000243_pt1 | contig 59826 bp, 48 predicted proteins | sample PhyAR1_FD_185998 | JGI IMG/M metagenome (GOLD analysis project Ga0256408, IMG submission 185998) | Leaf surface microbial communities from alfalfa plants in UC Gill Tract Community Farm, Albany, California, United States - DLSL A.R1 | ecosystem: Host-associated > Plants > Phyllosphere >...
TTCATCAAACTGGGCCTGCCAGAACTGTAAGCAGGCGGCGATAAACATAACCGAACCGCCGTATACGGACCCGTATGTACGGTGGTGTGGGAGGAGGCTGATCGTGAGGTCAGCCCCTATCCCGATTGAAGAAATTTATCAGTGCGGCGCACAACACCGTGGCAACGGCCGCCTGCGGTGAATGGCTGACGGCAGAGCCGACGTCTGCGCCTTGGGTAAGAAAGACGATGAGTGTATCCAGCATCAAAAGCCTCCTGAGTTTGCGTTTCGATCATACTGCTGCCGCATATCCGGTAAAAGCCTTAAATCGCTGGTTTTTTGTGCGCTGGATTGTATTTTTAATCATCAAGTTCCCCTCACCCCAACCCTCTCCCACAGGGAGAGGGAGCTGGTACGGAGTTGATATCAGGTATGGAGTTATTCTGTGGCACTTCTCAAGAACAATGTAGCAGTTGAGCGCAGGGGTAATTTGTAGCACGTTCGGTCCCCTCTCCCTTTGGGAGAGGGTTAGGGTGAGGGGTATTACTTACTCCATCCCTAATTCTTTCAGCTTACGCGTTAGGGTATTCCGGCCCCATCCCAACAGGCGGGCAGCTTCCTGCTTGTGCCCCTGGGTATGCCGTAGCGCGGTGGTAAGCAAGGTGCGCTCCATTTCCGGCTGAGCTTCGGACAATAGGTTTTGATGACCGGAACGTAACGCGCGGTCGGCCCACTGTGCCAACAACGTGGCCCAACTGTCCGGTAAGCCGTGGCTACTGGCTTGCGGCGCGGCAGTTTCAAACAGTTCCGAGGGCAGATCCTGGATCAGCACTTCTTGCCCGGCGGCCATCACGGTCAGCCAGCGGCAGGTGTTTTCCAACTGGCGTACGTTGCCCGGCCACGGCAGGCGAGTGAGGGCGGTTTCGGTTTCCGGATGCAGGTTCTTCGCCTCCACACCCAACTCTTTCGCGGCCACCTGTAGGAAATAGCGCGCCAGGCGTGGAATATCCTCACGGCGTTCGCGCAGCGGCGGCAGATGTACGCGGATCACGTTCAGGCGGTGGAACAGATCCTCACGGAATTTGCCCTCCTGGACGCGCAACTCCAGGTTCTGGTGGGTAGCGGCAATAATACGCACGTCTACCTTCACCGGCGCATAGCCACCCACACGATAGAACTGGCCGTCCGCCAACACCCGCAGCAAGCGGGTTTGCACATCCAGCGGCATATCCCCGATTTCATCCAGGAACAGCGTGCCTCCGTCGGCCTGTTCAAAACGGCCCTGGCGGATCTGATTAGCGCCGGTAAATGCCCCTTTCTCATGGCCGAACAGTTCAGATTCGATCAGGTCTTTGGGGATCGCGGCCATGTTCAGGGCGATAAATGGTGATTTGACGCGCGGGCTGTGGCGATGCAGCGCATGGGCAACCAGCTCTTTCCCTGTTCCCGACTCCCCGTTGATCAGCACGCTGATGGAGGAACGCGACAGGCGCCCAATAATGCGGAATACATCCTGCATCGCCGGGGCCTCACCAATAATATCGGCGACGGGATCGTTGGCGGGTTGGTTGCGAGCGGGTTGCTGCTGCTCTTGATAGTGGCTGATGGCACGCTCTACCAGCGCGACGGCCTCGTCAATATCAAAGGGTTTTGGCAGGTAATCGAACGCCCCTTGTTGATAGGCGCTAACCGCCGCGTCCAGATCCGAATGCGCCGTCATTATGATGACCGGGAGCATCGGGTGACGCTGTTTGATCTGCTTGAGCAGCGCCAGGCCATCCATACCCGGCATGCGGATATCTGACAGCAGCACGTCGGGAGTTTGCGTGGCCAATGCTTCCAACACGGCATTGCCGCTGTCGAAGGTGACGCTGTTCACCCCAGCTCCGGTGAGCGCACGTTCGAGCACCCAGCGGATGGAGCTATCGTCATCGACGATCCAGACTATCCCTCGTTGCATAGCACAAACCTCACTGGCGAATAGGCAGGAAAACCGAGAATTCGGTGTGACCTGGCCAACTGTTGAATTCAATTTTTCCGCAATGCTGATCGATTAGATTACGGGCGATGGATAACCCCAGGCCGGTACCGCCTTCGCGGCCGCTGACCATCGGGTAGAACAGAGTGTCTTGTAACAGGGCCGGTACGCCCGGGCCGTCATCCTCAACATCGATCCGTGCCGCCAGCCGGTAGCGGGTACCGTGCAGGGTGATCTGAAACGCGGTACGCGTGCGCAGCGTGATGGTGCCACCGGTTTCGCTCAGCGCCTGCAGCGCGTTGCGGGTGATATTGAGCAACACCTGCTCGATTTGATCGGGATCGTGCGCCAGTTCCGGCAGGCTAGGATCGTAATCACGCACCAGCGTGACGTTATCGGGTTTCTCCAACGACACCAGTTGGAAGACCCGTTCCGCTACCTGATGGATACTCTGGGTAATATGTTGGCCGGGGCGCTGTGGCCCTAGCAGGCGATCTACCAGATTACGCAGCCGATCGGCCTGTTCGATGATCACCTTGGTGTATTCCGTCAGCGAAGGGTCTGGCAAAGCTTTGGCCAGCAACTGCGCGGCACCCCGCAAACCGCCGAGCGGATTTTTGATTTCATGGGCCAAGCCACGCACCAGATCGCGAGCCGCAACCTGTTGGGCGTGCTGTAACTGCTCCTGGCTGAGGCGACGCTGATTGTCCATTGGGGCCAGCTCAAGCAGAATAAAGCCTTCTGGCAGCGCTTGAGCGGTCAGGGAGAGGATATGAGCACGGCTGTCGACCACCAGGGTCACTTCGTTATCGGTAAAGCCCTGGCCGGCATGCAGGCTTTCGCGCATCAGATCGATATTCAGCGAAAAATAACCGAGTAAATCGGGCAGCGGTGTACCGAAAAGTTTACGAGAACTCTGTGCCAGCAGCTGTTGTGCCGCCGGGTTGGCGTAGTGGATCGCCAGTGTGTCATCCAACAGCAAAATGCTGTTGATGAGAGAATTGAGGATCTGCCCAGCATCGGGCAGCTTGCCGGTTGCCATACAGCAGTCTCCTGCACCTTTTTAGTGCATCCATCCTACTCCATCCGCAACCATCACGGTATGAAATAGTATTGCAGAACATACGGTGGAGAAAAAAGCCCATCCGAAGATGGGCTAAAAGTTTCCACGGCAACAAAAAAACGGCTTAGATAAATAGCGAGCGATGCGCCATCCGTAGACAGCGCGGGTATGGCTTAAACGCTAAGACTTAAACGCTATAGTACAGTTCAAACTCAACCGGGTGTGGCGTCATGCGCACGCGATCCATCTCTTCTTTACGCAGTTCGATGTAGGCATCGATCGCGTCGTCGGTGAATACGCCACCGCGGGTCAGGAATTCACGGTCTTCGTTCAGTGCGGCCATTGCTTCATCCAGTGAGCCAGCCACTTTTGGAATCTCAGCTTCTTCTTCCGGCGGCAGGTCATACAGGTTTTTATCCATGGCATCGCCAGGGTGGATCTTGTTGATCACGCCATCCAGGCCAGCCATCAGCAGCGCGGCGAAGCACAGGTATGGGTTAGCCGCTGGGTCCGGGAAGCGAGCTTCGATACGGCGCGCTTTCGGGCTGGCAACCACTGGGATACGGATAGACGCAGAGCGGTTACGGGCAGAGTAAGCCAGCATAACCGGCGCTTCGTAGCCTGGGACCAGACGCTTGTATGAGTTGGTAGTCGGGTTGGCCAGGGCGTTGATTGCTTTAGCGTGCTTGATGATGCCGCCGATGTAGAACAGCGCCATTTCAGACAGGCCGCCGTACTTGTCGCCAGCGAACAGGTTGGTGCCGTTCTTGGACAGTGACATGTGGCAGTGCATACCTGAGCCGTTATCGCCGAACATCGGTTTTGGCATGAAGGTCGCGGTTTTGCCAAATGCGTGAGCCACGTTGTGAACCACGTATTTGTAGATTTGGATTTCGTCGGCTTTCTTGGTCATGGTGTTGAAGCGGGTAGCCACTTCGTTCTGACCTGCGGTAGCCACTTCGTGGTGGTGAGCTTCAACTACCAGACCCATTTCTTCCATGGTCAGACACATGGTAGAACGGATGTCCTGTGAAGAGTCGACCGGTGGCACTGGGAAGTAACCGCCTTTGACCGCTGGACGGTGGCCTTTGTTGCCGCCTTCGAGTTTGGTGCTGGAGTTCCATGCGCCTTCGATATCATCAATAGCTACCATAGAGCCACGGATGCTGCTACCGAAACGAATGTCGTCAAACAGGAAGAATTCTGGTTCTGGCCCGAACAGCACGGTATCGGCGATGCCGGAAGAGCGCAGGAAGTCTTCAGCACGCTTGGAGATTGAGCGTGGGTCACGATCGTAGCCCTGCATGGTGCCTGGCTCGAGGATGTCACAACGAATGATCAGGGTAGATTCTTCGAAGAACGGATCCAGAACCGCCGTGCTGGCGTCTGGCATCAGGACCATGTCAGATTCGTTGATGCCCTTCCAACCACCGATTGAGGAGCCGTCAAACATTTTACCTTCTTCGAAGAAGTCGGCATTTACCTGATGAGCAGGGATGGTGACGTGTTGCTCTTTACCCTTGGTGTCAGTGAAACGCAGGTCTACGAATTTCACTTCATGCTCATTCAGCATCGTCAAAACGTGTTCAGCGGACATACTTAACTCTCCCGGATTTATCGTTGTCATCGTCGTGGAACGAATCTGTGTGATGGCCTGTTTTTGCCCTGTGTAGACTAAAGCGAAAACTGTGCCAACTTTATAAAAGCGAAAAAATCGCCGGTTTGTGCGGGTTTTGCTCTTTGCCAGTATGCACCATTAGCGATGCAATGCACTATGGTGGTGCAAATAACCTGGGGTAGGGCACTGGAATGGTGCAAAACATCATCGATTGCTGCTTTTTGCACCGTGAAAGGGATCACAAACTAGCCTGTACACAGTTGTTTATAAGAGAGTGTTGTGATCTTGTTTAGTACCTCGCTTAATACGTGTACAATAGCGCGCTATTTCTAATGCCTGAGGCAAAGCTGTGATCGAAAATTTGCGTAACATCGCCATTATTGCCCACGTTGACCATGGTAAGACCACCCTGGTTGACAAGTTGCTGCAACAATCCGGTACTTTCGGAGAGCGTTCAGAAGCGACAGAACGCGTAATGGACTCCAACGATTTGGAGAAAGAGCGTGGGATTACCATCCTCGCAAAAAACACCGCCATTAATTGGAAAGACTACCGCATCAACATCGTAGACACCCCAGGACACGCCGACTTCGGCGGCGAGGTAGAGCGTGTGATGTCAATGGTCGACTCGGTGCTGCTGGTTGTGGATGCAATGGATGGCCCAATGCCGCAAACCCGTTTCGTGACCAAGAAGGCGTTTGCCAATGGTCTGAAACCGATCGTGGTAATCAACAAGGTTGACCGCCCTGGTGCGCGTCCTGACTGGGTTGTGGATCAGGTCTTCGACCTGTTCGTTAACCTGGACGCTACCGACGAACAGCTCGACTTCCCAATCATCTATGCATCCGCATTGATGGGTATCGCGGGTCTTGACCATAACGATATGTCCGAAGACATGACTCCGCTGTACCAGGCGATTGTCGATCACGTCTCTGCGCCGCAGGTTGAGCTGGAAGCACCTTTCCAGATGCAGATCTCGCAGCTGGACTACAACAACTACGTGGGCGTTATCGGCATCGGCCGTATCAAGCGTGGTAAAGTCAAGCCTAACCAGCAGATCACCCTGATCGACAGCGAAGGCAAAACCCGTAACGGTAAAATCGGTAAAGTGCTGACCCATATGGGTCTGGAACGTATCGAAGCCACCGTTGCCGAAGCGGGCGACATCGTTGCCATCACCGGTCTGGGCGAGCTGAACATCTCTGACACCATTTGTGATGTGAACGCGGTTGAAGCGTTGCCAGCACTGTCGGTTGATGAACCTACCGTAAGCATGTTCTTTAACGTCAATACCTCACCGTTCTGTGGTAAAGAAGGCAAGTTCGTGACTTCACGCCAAATCCTTGAGCGTCTGAACAAGGAACTGGTACACAACGTGGCGTTGCGCGTTGAAGAAACCGAAGATGCTGATGCATTCCGTGTTTCAGGCCGTGGTGAGCTTCACCTGTCGGTTCTGATCGAAAACATGCGTCGTGAAGGTTTTGAACTGGCGGTTTCCCGTCCGAAAGTTATCTTCCGCGAAATCGATGGTCGCAAGCAAGAGCCGTTCGAGAACGTGACGCTGGACATCGAAGAACAGCACCAGGGTTCTGTGATGCAGGCGATGGGTGAGCGTAAAGCTGACCTGAAAAACATGGATCCAGATGGCAAGGGCCGTGTGCGTCTTGACTACGTGATCCCAAGCCGTGGCCTGATCGGTTTCCGTAACGAATTCATGACCATGACCTCTGGTACCGGTCTGCTGTACTCCACCTTCAGCCACTACGACGATGTACGTCAGGGCGAAGTGGGCCAGCGTCAGAACGGCGTACTGATCTCTAACGGCCAGGGCAAAGCGGTAGCGTTCGCTCTGTACGGTCTGCAAGATCGCGGTAAGCTGTTCCTGGGCCACGGTGCTGAAGTGTATGAAGGCCAGATCATCGGTATCCACTCACGTTCTAACGACCTGACCGTGAACTGCCTGACCGGTAAGAAACTGACCAACATGCGCGCATCGGGTACCGATGAAGCGACTACCCTGGTTCCGGCCATCAAAATGTCTCTGGAGCAAGCTCTGGAATTCATCGATGATGACGAACTGGTAGAAGTGACGCCAATCTCGATCCGTATCCGTAAGCGTCACCTGACGGAAAACGATCGTAAGCGTGCCAACCGCGGTCCTAAAGAAGCTTAATTCGCCGATTTAATCCGCAATACTTAGGGCGTGTCACAGCGCCCTGAGTTTTTTCCTCTGTCTTTCCCCCTTTCTGCGGCGCGCCATGCGCTTTTCACACTGCTCCCTGTTCAGCCTTAACTTTTCCCGTTACAGTAAAATCTCACTGGCCCATGGGAGAGGACTATGCTGTATATCTTTGATTTAGGTAATGTGATTGTCGATATCGATTTCAAACGTGTACTGGGCGTGTGGAGCAACCTGAGCGGCACACCGCTAGCGACGTTGTCCGAACGTTTTAGCATGGGTGAGGTATTCCAACAGCACGAGCGCGGCGAGATTAGCGACGAAGACTTTGCGGCAAAACTCTGTGAGGAGATGGGGATAGCGCTCAGCTTCGAGCAGTTTGCCACCGGCTGGCAGGCGGTGTTTGTCGCCCTGCGCCCTGAAGTGATCGAGATTATGCACCGTCTGCGTAACGAAGGGCATCGCGTGGTGGTGTTATCGAATACCAACCGTCTGCACTGCAATTATTGGCCTCAGCACTACCCTCAGGTCGCTGAAGCTGCCGATCACATGTATCTGTCGCAGGATCTTGGCATGCGCAAACCCGATGCCAACATCTATCAGCACGTACTGAAGGCGGAAAACACCCCGGCGGATCAGGCGGTATTCTTTGACGATGTGGCGGCGAACGTAGAAGCGGCCGCGGCACTGGGGATTAAGGCGGTACACGTCATCGATCGCCAGGTCGTGCCAGCTTATTTTGCTCAATAATCACCGTACGTTAAGCTTAAGGCGTCCAGACTGACATTTAGGATGAAGCTATGTCGTTTTTCCGCCGCAAAAAGCTGCCATCGTCGATCAAACCCGGAATAACCTTCGGGCGGCTGCTGTTTAAACGTATTGATGAGGATGGCCTGACCATGTTGGCGGGCCATCTGGCCTATGTCTCGCTACTTTCCCTGGTGCCTCTGATCACCGTGGTATTTGCGCTGTTTGCCGTTTTCCCGATGTTTGCGGATATCAGCGTGCAGCTAAAAAGCTTTATTTTCTCCAACTTTATGCCTGCCGCCGGTAATGTGCTGCAACGTTACCTGGAGCAGTTTGTTGCCAACTCCAGCAAGATGACCGCCGTGGGGATCTGCGGCCTGATTGTCACCGCGCTGCTGCTGATCTATTCGGTGGATAGCGTGTTGAACACCATCTGGCGCAGTAAGAACCAACGGCCGATTGTGGTTTCCTTTGCCGTTTACTGGATGGTGCTGACCCTCGGCCCGCTGTTGGTGGGGGCCAGTATGGCGATCAGCTCCTATCTGTTGTCGCTAAACTGGTTAGCGCAAAGCGGCGTTAACAGCCTGGTGGATGAGGTGCTGCGCATCTTCCCGCTGATCCTGTCCTGGATCTCTTTCTGGTTGTTATACAGCGTGGTGCCCACGGTACGCGTGCCTGCGAAAGATGCGTTGATCGGGGCGCTGGTGGCCGGGGTGTTGTTCGAGCTGGGTAAGAAAGCTTTTGCGCTATATGTCACCATGTTCCCTTCCTACCAGCTGATCTACGGCGTGCTGGCGGTGATCCCGATTTTATTTTTATGGGTCTACTGGAGCTGGTGTATCGTGTTATTGGGTGCCGAAATCACCGTTACGCTGGGTGAGCACCGCCTTTACCAGCAGCAGAAAGCAGAACAACAGCAAAAACAGGAGCAGGAAGGATCGTTATGATTGCGTTAATTCAACGGGTATTAAACGCCAGCGTTACGGTAGAAGGTGAGACAGTAGGCAAGATTGGCCCCGGTTTGTTAGTGTTATTGGGTGTCGAGCAGGACGATAACGAGCAAAAAGCCCAACGCCTGTGTGAGCGGGTGCTGGGGTATCGCATCTTCGGCGACGAGGATGACAAGATGAATCTCAACGTTCAGCAGGCTGGCGGTAGCCTGTTGGTGGTGTCGCAGTTCACCCTGGTAGCCGATACCCAGAAAGGCATGCGGCCAAGTTTTTCGCGCGGTGCGGTGCCGCAGGAGGCCGATCGGCTATACCGCTATTTTGTTGGGCAGTGCCAGGAACGTGGTATTGAAACCCAGACCGGTGAGTTTGCCGCCGATATGCAGGTGGCATTGGTGAACGATGGCCCGGTGACGTTCTGGCTGCAGGTTTAAAGATCACAAGAGAAGGCGTCTATGTATCACCTACGAGTACCCGTTACAGAACAAGAACTGAAAGACTATTACCAGTTTCGCTGGGAGATGCTGCGTAAGCCATTACACCAGCCGGTGGGTTCGGAAAAGGATGCCTACGACGCCATGGCGCACCATCAGATGGTGGTGGATGAGAACGGCCGGATAGTGGCCATTGGCCGCCTGTATATCAATGCCGATAACGAAGCCGCTATCCGCTTCCTGGCGGTTGATCCCACAGTGCAGGACAAAGGTCTGGGAACTCTGGTGGCGATGACCCTGGAGTCCGTAGCGCGCCAGGAAGGGGTGAAGCGGGTGGTGTGTAGCGCCCGTGAGGATGCGGTAGACTTTTTTGCCAAGCTGGGCTTTATCAACCAGGGCGAAATCACTGCGCCGCAAACTACGCCGATCCGCCATTACCTGATGATCAAACCCGTGGCCACGCTGGACGATATTCTGCATCGCCCCGACTGGTGCGGGCAGCTACAACAAGCCTGGTATGAACATATCCCTCTCAGTGAAAAAATGGGGGTGCGCATCAGCCAATATACCGGCCAGCGTTTTGTTACTACCATGCCGGAGGTGGGTAATCAGAATCCACACCATACGCTGTTTGCCGGTAGCCTGTTCTCCTTGGCAACGCTGACCGCCTGGGGGCTGATCTGGCTGCTGCTGCGTGAGCGCCACCTGGGGGGCACGATTATTCTGGCAGACGCCCATATTCGCTACAGCAAACCGATCACCGGCAGGCCGAGAGCCGTTGCCGACCTGAGCTCATTGAGTGGCGATCTGGCTCGTTTGGCGCGTGGCCGCCGGGCGCGGGTGCAGGCAGAAGTGCATTTATTCGGTGACGATGACAAAGGGGCAGTATTTGAGGGCACTTATATGGTGCTGCCAGCCGAACCGGAAGAGCCGTTGGACAAGGGCGGTTCAGAGCCAATAGCGAGCTGAGCATCAAGCTCAGAATAGATTCTGTGACCTAACTTATTCTGGTGGGCGCTGCATGCTGCGCCCACTTAACGGGTTGGGCTTAATTGATGACTTAATCTGTCGTATAAATTGGGCACGGCTGCCGATTATTTTTTTAATCAGAAAAGTCCGCCTCTATTTAGCATAATTGACTGTTTAATTTGCATACATCAAATAAAGTGCAGGCATTAAAACAATTTCAGAATATTTACCCCGCCTCACTCTGAGATTTATGCCAATTACGATGCCTAGAAGTCCCGCAGAGTCACGATCTCTTGCTTGTCTGATGCCGAATTATGTCGTTAGAATGCCGCAAAATCATTAAAGCGGTTTATCTGAATGGACTCAGTAGCTCAGCGGTTGGCAGTATCATTGTTATTTCTTTCTCTCAGTTCGGCTGTTGGCGCCAATATGCTCAGCCCGGCGGATCGAGATACTATCCAACAGCAACAACGTGAATTGTTGCAGCAAAACCAACAACAACGTCAGGAATTGCAACGCAGCCTGACCCCGGTGCTGCCACAAACGCCAGCAGCCACTGCCCCCGGCGGGCCGTGCTTCACCATTACGACTATTCACCTTGATGGTGCCAGCCATCTGCCCGCCCGTGCGCGGCAAACCTTGACGCAACCCTATCTGCAACGCTGCCTGAATCTGGCCCAGATCAACACCCTGGTGCAGCAGGTTTCCGATTGGTATATCGAACGGGGATATATCACCAGCCGCGCTTTCCTGACCGAGCAAGACCTGTCCCATGGGGAATTGAAGCTGTTGGTGCTGGAAGGGCAGTTGGAAAAGATCTTGCTGGACCAACGGGATGACCGAATGCTGAAGATGGCGTTCCCCGGCCTGGTGGGCAACATCCTTAACCTGCGCGATATCGAACAAGGCATGGAGCAGATCAACCGCCTGCGCCAGCAACCGGTGCAGATTGAAATCCTGCCCGGCAGCCAACCGGGCTATTCGGTGGTCAACCTGACCGCCAAGCCAGAGTTCCCGGTGATGCTGGGGCTGGGTTTTGACAACAGTGGGCAAAAAAGTACCGGCACCGGGCAGATCAACGGCTCATTGACCGGCAATAACCTGCTGGGGCTGGCGGATCAGTGGTTTGTGACCGGCGCGCGCAGCAGCGATTTTGCCAACGACCACGATGCCCGCAGCGTCCAGGCTGGTGTCAGCTTGCCTTACGGCTACTGGCTGATGGATTACAACTACTCCTACAGCGACTATCTCTCGACGATCGACAATCAGGGTTTTGACTGGCGATCCACCGGCGACAGCCAGACCCATCGCTTCAACGTTTCGCGCGTATTGTTCCGTAACAGTGACATGAAAACCGGCCTGGCGCTGGGCCTGACCCACCGTATCAACCGCAACTATCTTAATGACACCCGGCTGGACAGCAGCAGCCGTAAACTGACCAGCGTATCTCTGGGCGTGAGCCATAGCCAAAAACTGTGGGGCGGCTTTGCCACGCTCAACCCCTCCTACAGCCGTGGCGTTCCCTGGTTAGGCGCGGAAGATGACAGCGGCAAGGCCAGCGAAGCTCCCAAGGCGGAGTTTAATAAATACACGCTCTCCAGCAGCTATTACTTGCCGTTGGCGCAGAACTGGAACTACCTCACCAGCCTGTATGGCCAGTGGACGCCCGATCGCCTTTACGGCAGTGAGCGCCTGACCCTCGGCGGTGAAAGTTCGGTGCGTGGCTTCAAGGAACAGTATCTCTCCGGCGACAAAGGCGGCTACTGGCGTAACGAGGTCAACTGGTCGCCGTTCAGCCTGCCGTATCTGGGCGATATTTCCGTATTGGCTGCTGTAGATGGCGGTTATCTGCGCCACGATTCCGTGGACGCCTACGCTTCCGGCACGTTGTGGGGCGGCGCGGTGGGGCTGGGCAGCCGTAACCGCTATTTCAGCAGCCAATTTACCGTGGGCTGGCCGCTGGCGCATCCGAGCTGGTTAGAGCCGGATCGGGTGTCGATTTACTACCGTATTAACATCGTTCTTTAATTGACAGGGAAAGGTTTCAAGGATGACGCAAAAAGACGATCGGCCCATTCATGCCAGCCAGCGTTGGTTGAGCTATACCCTGTGCAGCCTGTTAGCTTGGCAGCCGTTGCTGCCTGCCTTGGCGAACGGTGTTAACGTTGCTGAAGGGAATACCCGGCTCGATCAGGCTGGTAATGGCGTGGCGGTGGTCAATATTGCTACGCCTAATCAGGCGGGCATTTCCCATAATAAATACAATGAATTCAACGTGGGCAAAGAGGGGCTGATCCTCAACAACGCCACCGGGCAGCTCAATCAGACCCAGCTTGGCGGCCTGATCCAGAACAACCCCAATCTGAAGGCCGGGCAGGAAGCCCAAGGCATCATCAACGAGGTTGTCGCCCCGAACCGCTCCCAGCTGCAAGGCTATCTGGAGGTAGCGGGCAAGCAGGCCAACGTGATGGTTGCCAACCCTTACGGTATCACCTGCGACGGCTGCGGTTTCATCAACACCCCGAATGCGACGCTGACCACCGGTAAACCGGTGTTAGGGCCGGACGGCAAACTGCAAGCGCTGGAAGTGACACAAGGGGCCATCAGCATTCAGGGCAAAGGGCTGGATGCTAGCCAGAGCGGGAAATTTGCCCTGATTGCCCGTGCCACCGAGATCAACGCCCAGCTGTATGCCCAGGATGCCACTATTACGCTGGGTGCCAACCGTGTGGATGCACAGGGTAATGTGACCCCGATCGCGGGCCAGGGCGAAGCGCCAAAAGTGGCGGTCGATACCGGTGCGCTGGGCGGCATGTATGCTAACCGTATCCATCTGGTTTCCAGCGACAAAGGCGTCGGCGTTAACCTCGGTAACCTCAATGCCCGTGCCGGGGATATCACCTTGGATGCCAACGGCAAATTGACGCTCAATAATTCGCTGGCGCAAGGCGGTGCATTAACGGCGACAGGGCAAAGTATCAGCATGTTGGGTGACCACAAGGCCACCCAGTCCATCACGTTAAACAGCCAGGGGGACCTCTCCCAGCAGGGCGGCACGCTGGTCAGTGACCAGAATATCGCTCTCACCAGCGGCGGTACGTTGCAGATGAGCAGCGGCAAGTTGACCGCTGGCAACGATGTCACCCTGCGGGCACGTGACGCGCGGGTGGACAGTTCCAGCCAGATTGATGCAGCCCGCCATGTCGACATGACGTTGTTCAATAGCGGCATGACGCAAGGGCAAGTGACCGCCGGGCAAAACCTGACCCTCAGCGGTGCCAGCTTGGTCAACAGCGGCACGCTGGCGGCCAATGGGGCGATACAAAGCACCCTCTCCCATCTGGAGAATAGTGGAACCGTTCAGAGCCAGGGTAACCTGTCGCTGAGCGGTCAGTCGCTCACCAACAGCGGCAAGATACTGAGTGGGGGAGCGCTGGCCCTTACCAGCCAGACGTTGGATCAAGACGGCACCTTGAGTGCCAAAGGCAAAGCCGATCTTACCGTCAGCGATACGTTGCGAAATGGCCGCTACGGCGAGTTGCTGAGCGACGACAGCCTGACGCTGTGGGCTGGAACACTGCAGCAGAACGGCCTGCTCTCCGGCGCGACGGGGTTAACCCTCAACAGCGATACGCTGACCACGGCGGCAGATTCCCTCACCACTAGCCAAGGCAAGATCACGGTTAACGCGGGTAACGCCACGTTAGGCGGGGAATGGAATGCGGGTGGCGATCTGGCCTGGTATGGCACGACCTTGAACACGCAGCCGGGTGCCCAAATACAAAGCGGGGGCAATCTCACCCTCCAGGCCCAACAAGCCACGCTGGCGGGTACCCAAACGGCGAAAGGGGCATTAACGGTAGAGGCTGGCTCACTGCTGCACAGTGGTAAAAGCCATGCCGCAACCCTGGCCCTGAAGGCGGACACCCTGACCAACCAGGGTACGCTGGTCGCTCCTGTCTTGAAGATTAACAGCCAGACGCTGACCAATAGCGGCTTGCTACAAGGCAGTCAGACCCTGGAGCTTATCGCCCGCCTGATGGACAACCAGAAGGGCGGCACAGTGTATACGGCCAACGCCCTGTCGCTGGCCATCCCGACGCTGAAAAACGCCGGACTGATCACCACCGATCGGGATTTGGTGCTCAGTGGCGAACAACTGCTCAACAGCGGTGAAATCAATGCGGTGAACCTGACGGCCAAAACCCAGCGAGTCGATAACCAGCAGAGCGGTTTGCTGCTGGCGAAAGATAAGCTGTCACTGAACGGTATGGCGTTGTCCAATGCCGGGCAACTGGCTGCCGATCAACTGACCCTGAACACCAACAGCATCGCCAATAGCGGCACGTTGCAGGGCGACAACGCTCTTGCTATCAAGGCTGCGGAAGCCACCAACCGTGGGCGTGTACTTACCGGCGGTTCGCTAAACCTGATCGCAGACACCTTGACCAACGCCGGGACGATGCAGGCGGTAATGATGGTCTTGTCACTGGCCAAACAGTTCAGCAACCAGCAAAACGGCACCGTCAACGCGAGCGGCTCCCTGGCGCTGACTACCCCTCAGTTCAGTAATGATGGCCTGCTGGCCGCAACGACGCTGACCTTGGATACCACGGCCCTGTTCAATACGGGGACTCTGCAAGGCAGCCGTCAGCTCAATCTCGGTACCTCCACGTTAGACAACCAGCTCGGGGGTGTTTTACTCAGTGGCGGAGCACTGACCGTGCGGGCAGATTCGCTGACCAATAGCGGATTGCTGCAAGGCAAGACACTGGATCTGTCCACCCTAGAGTGGTTTAACAACGGCAATGCGCTGAGTGAACAAACGGCGAGCCTGGCAGTCGCTAATACGTTGACCAACCAAGGGAAGATCCTAGGCCAGCAGGGGATGAACGTCTCTGCGGGCTCAGTGGACAACGCGGGATGGCTGGCAGCCACCGTGCTCTCCGTCGTGGGCGACGTTATCAACAAGGGGCTGATACAGGGTAGTCAGTCCCTGCAACTTACCGGCACTCATCTCAATAACGCAGCCACAGGCCAGATGTTATCGAGCGGGGCGTTAGGGCTTGAAGGCCAGCAGTTGGTCAATCAGGGCGCTCTGCAGGGGCAACAGCTGGCGGTGAAAGCCCAGACCTGGCAGAACAGTGGCAGTGCCCAGGCGCAAGATCGCCTGACGGCAGACCTGACCGGGGACATGCTCAACAGCGGCCTGTTACTGAGCCAGGATCGGTTTGACCTCACGGCGGCCCATATTCTGAACCAGGGCACTCTGGCGGCAGACAAGGTGGTATTGACCGCGCCACAGCTGACCAACAGCGGCCTGCTACAAGGCAACAGCCACCTGCAACTAGCCATTCCGAGCATCAGTAACCTTGCCAGCGGGAAGCTGGTCAGCGGCGGTGCGCTGGAGCTGGCGCTCGATCAACTGGAAAACGCTGGCCTATTGCAGGTGAACGGTGATTTGTCTCTCACCGGCCTGCAATTCACCAACCAGGGCAGCATCCTGGCGAACAACCTGAACCTGAATGTGCAGGGTGGCTTGGTAAACCAACAAGGCGGCCAACTGGTGGCCCGTGAAAATGCCACCTTCCGCAGCCAATCGGTGAACAATGCCGGGGTGTTGGCGGGTAATACGCTGGCGGTAGACAGTGGCACCGTGACTCACAGCGGCATCATGCAGGGCAATGCCGGGTTGACTCTGAACAGCACAGAGCTGAACGTGCTGGCCGGTGCACAACTGCTGAGTGGGGGGGAGCTGGCAGTCAACGGTGGCGCAGTCACCAACGCCGGATCCTGGCAGGGGAATAGCCTGACCTTTGGCGTTGATAGCCTGGATAACAGCGGATCGATAAACGCGGTTGCGGGCCTGACAGGCACGGTGCTCAATACGCTGCAAAACAGCGGGCAGATGGGCAGCCTGGGGACGCTGAACCTGAGCGGCGACTATCTGACCAACAGCGGCAAGCTGGTGGCCAACCGGTTGACGCTGGATGCCGCTACGCTGAATAACACGGGATTATGGCAAGGTAGCGAGTGGCTGAATGCCCACGGTGATGCGCTGACGCTGGGTGCGTCAAGCCGCACGTTGGCCGGAGGCGCATTGTCGCTGAATGCTGGGCAACTTACCTCAGAAGGGTTGGTTCAGGGTGGACAAACCCACGTCACTGCCACTAGCTGGTTGAACAGTGGCAGCCTGCTGGGGAGCGATTCTCTGGCCGTCAACGTCACCGATGAACTGGTGAATGAAGGGTCACTGCTTAGCCAGGGTAACAGCGAAATACAGGCGCAGACGCTGACCAATGACGGTGCCGTCCTGAGCGACGGAAGTCTGTCTTTGGCGGGCGCTACGTTGAACAACCAAGGTGCCGTACAGGGAAACATCCTCAACCTGACGCAGAACTTGGTGAATAACGCAGGTACGCTGATCGGCTTGCAGTCGTTGACGTTAGGCATTCAGGCATTCTCCGTCCCGTTGTTGACGCTGGTGAACCACAGCCAGGGATCACTTCTGACGCAGGGAACGCTTTCTGTTAATGGCAGTACGGTGACCAATGACGGTCGCTGGCAGGGGCAACAGATCCTGCTGAATGCTCAGACGTTGAATAACAGTGGCGCAATCCAGAGTGCGGATGCGTTGCAAATGGTTCTGTCTGGGGCATTGAATTCGACGGCTGGCAGCAAAATTACCGCCAATGGTGCAGCTGCATTACAGGCACAGTCATTGACCAATGCCGGACAGTGGCTGGCAAAAAATCTCACCCTACGCGCTGACACCCTGAATAATCAGGGAGAAATCAGTGGCGTTGACGGCCTGACGGTCGCGCTGAGCGGAGATTTCACCCAACAGCAAGATAAAACCCTGCTGACGGCGGGTGACCTTAAATTGGATGCGGCCTCGGTCACCAACCTTGGGCGTATCCAGGGGAACGGCGTGTGGGTTAACAGCGGTACGCTAACCAACAACGGTCGTGTGCAAGGTGAAACAGGTCTAACGCTGAACTTTACCGGTGGGTTGACCAATAACGCTACGGGTACCCTTCTCAGCCAGAACGCACTCACCATTACCTCGCCGTACTGGGTCAACAGCGGCCTGATGCAAAGCGGTGCTGACACCCGGTTCGAAGGGACTATATCAGGGCGTAATGACGGTAGCCTGCTTGCTGGTTCCGATCTGTCACTCCATGGCTCGCAATTTACCAACACCGGTTGGCTACAGGCAGGCTCCCTGTTACTGAATGCGGATGCGTTGGACAACAGCGGTACCTTGCTGGCAGAACTGCAGGGAACGTTGACCGCAGGTAGCCTGAACAATCAGGGCACGATCCAGGGAAGCAACCTGGCGTTGAATACCCAGCAACTGACCAACGGTGGCACGCTGCTTGGCACCTCCGGGCTTGGCATCAATGCCAGTCAGGTGGCGCTTCAAGAGACAGGGAAAATATTCAGCGGAGGCGATTTACTGCTGAGCAGTGGCGATTTTGACCAACGTGGCCAGGTCGTGGCGTTGGGCAACCTGACGCTGCAACTGGTGAACGCCTTTACCAGCCAGAATGTGATTGCCGCAGGCCAGAGCCTGAACCTTAACAGCCAGGGGGCGTTGACCAACCAGGGCACTCTGCAGGGGCAGAGCGTCAACCTCACGGCGTACGGCATCTTGACCAACAACGGGCAAATCACCGGCGGAAGTGGGGCCAGCACCCTCAGTGGCAGCGCCATTGCCATGAATGCGGCCGGAACCCTGCAATCAGGGGGCGACGTAACCCTGAACAGCCAGAGCGATATCACCGTTGACGGGTTTACCGGCACGCTGGGCTCGATGACGCTGAATGCGGCTGGCAGCCTGATTAACACCGCCTTGCTGTATGCCGGTAACAACCTGTACTTGCTGGCCAACAGCATCAAAAACCTGCGCGGTGACATCCTGGCGGGCAACAGCCTGTGGATGCAGCGTGATATGGCGGGCAATGCCAACGCTGAAGTGGTGAACAGTTCCGGCACCATCGAGACACAAAATGGTGATATCACCATTAACACCGCCCATTTGCTGAATCAGCGCGATGGGCTGAGTGTGACCCAAACCAACAAGGATCTGACCAGCGAATACCCTTGGTTAAACGGTGCCTTGGTGAAGGTTCCGTTGGATTTCTTCGAGAAAGGTGAACTGGGTTACTACACCATAAGGGTGACCACTCAGCTAGCGGGAGATGCCGGCCGCGAAGTCACTCATATCTACACATACGCCGCGCCTTTTGAGAAAACCAAAGACCTGGCGTTATCCGTTTCCAGTATTGAGGTTAGCAGCAACGGTGGTGCAGGTCGTATTGCTTCTGGCAGAGATCTCTATCTTTCCGCGCAAGCGCTTGATAACCAGGCAAGCAATATTCTTGCTAACGGCAATGCCTACCTGACGGGTAATACGCTGAATAATCGGTCTTGGCTGGCGGGTACCGAAACGCGTTATCAAACCTATCGCACCGATGAATTACCGAAGTCCAGGCCTCAGTACGTGGTGTCCAAGTTACAACCGATGACTGACTATGCGCTTAGCAAGATCGACGATCGTTATGTGACCTATACCTCCAACGGGGAGGTACGTACTGAGCGCACAGAAGGTGAGATCTACCGTTCCGTTATTCAGGCGGGCGGTAACGTCGTGGCCAACTTTGCCAACGATCTGAGTAATACCACCACCTCACCCAACGCAGGTGGTGTAAGTCACACTATCAATGCCCCAACGCTCAATACCCTGAGCCAACAGACAATCGGTAATGCCGTAGAGAAACAGGCGTTGTCAGCCGGTGATAAGGCGGCGGTCAATTCGCCTGAATGGCAAGACAGCCTGCAAAATGCCCTGCAACAGATTAACGGAGGCAGTGGCCTGGATAACGTCACGCCTGAGCTCACTGGGTTAGGAAAATATAGCGACGCTGGCCAGAGCAGCGCCAATCTGGGGGATGGAACCGCGTTACAAAACACCGCCACCGATGGCAAGGACCTGATCGGCACGGATGGTAAGGCCTTAAACCAGTATCAAGGCAAAACGGTCGATACCAGTGCGTATCCTCTGCCTACGGGCGAGAACGGTTATTTTGTGGCGTCTACCGATCCGGACAGCCCGTATCTGATCACCACCAACCCGAAACTTAACGGGCTGGGGCAACTCGATCCGAGCCTGTTTGGCGATCTCTACGCGCTGTTGGGGATCACCCCAGGCCAGAGCCCGCGTGAAACCAACGAACAGTTCACGGTAGAAGACAAATTTATCGGCTCTTCCTATTTCCTTGACCGCCTGAACCTCCACCCGGATTACGACTACCGTTTCCTGGGGGATGCGGCCTTTGACACCCGTTACGTCAGCAATGCCATGCTGAATCAGACGGGCAGCCGTTATCTGAACGGGATAGGTTCAGACTTGGAGCAGATGCAAACCCTGATGGATAACGCCGCCAGGGCGCAACAGTCTCTTGGGCTGAAGTTTGGGGTTTCGTTGACGGCGCAGCAGATCGCCTCTTTGGATCACAGCATCTTGTGGTGGGAAGCGACCAGCATCAATGGCCAGACGGTGATGGTGCCGAAGCTCTACCTGTCACCGAAGGATGTGACGGTCAATAACGGCAGTGTGATTTCAGGGAAAAATGTCTCGCTCACCGCCGGTAATATCACCAACAGCGGCAGCACACTGACCGCACAGAACGCGCTGACGCTTGATAGCCAGAACAGCATCAGCAACCTCAATGCGGGCTTGCTCAATGCGGGCGGCAACCTGCAACTGAGCGCGATTGGCGATATCAACAATATCGGCTCAATCATCAGCGGCAAAACTGTACAGTTGGAAAGCCTTGATGGCAGCATCATCAACCAGACGCTGACGAATCAGTGGAATACCCAGGGTTCTCTGGGCGGCTGGATGCCACAAAGCCTGTCGCTGTCACGCACGGAAATCGGCGATATCGGCACTATACAGGCCTTGGACAGCTTGAGCCTGAGCGCTGGCAACAACATCGATATCCTGGGAGCCAAATTGACTTCCGGCGGTGCGATGGACCTGCTGGCGGGGGGCGATATCAACGTCCTGGCCAACACCACCTACAGCGTCGATAAATATCAGAGCTGGCGGAACGTAAGAGAGAGCGAAACTCACAGCAGCCAGGGCAGCGAAATTAGCGCTGGTGGGCCGCTGACGGCCGATGCAGGCCGTGATGTCAACGTGAAGGCCAGCCAGGTTGGCAGCCAGACTGATACTACCCTGATGGCTGGGCGCGATATCAACCTGCAAACGCAGGAAGCGAGCACCCGGCAGAAAGATAACGGTACTGAACAGCGCAGTAACGATGCCACGCGCACCACCCTCACCAGCGGCGGCGATTTAACGCTGGATGCAGGCCGGGATGTGAACTCGCAGGCTGCAGCGATGGTAGCGGACAACAACGTCAACCTGAACGCCGGGCGTGACGTGAACCTCAACACCCAGCAAACCAGCGAATACCGCGAGAGCAAGGAAGGTAAACGCCAGCAGGTGGATGAGTCTATCCGTCAGCAAGGTACTGAAATTGCCAGTGGGGGTAACACCACCATTCGCGCCGATCGAGATGCCACCTTGAATGCGGCGCAGGTGCAGGCTAGCGGTGATGTGGCGGTAAGCGCCGGACGCGATCTGACGCTCAACAGCGCCACCGAAAGCGACTACTCCTTCTTCGAAGAAACCAAGACCAAGAAAGGGTTCCTGTCGAAGACCACCACCCACACGGTGCGGGAAGATTACGCCACGCAGGAAAAAGGCACGCTGCTGAGCGGCGATAACGTGTCGCTGTCTGCGGGTAACGATCTGACGGTGAAGGGGTCTTCGGTTGTTGGTGACGGTAAAGTTAACCTGCAAGCAGGTAACAACGTCGAGATCGTCGCGGCCACGGAAGAACAGTCCAGCTATCGGTTGGATGAGAAGAAAAAGAGCGGGCTGATGGGCACCGGCGGTATCGGGGTGACGATTGGTAGCTCCAGCTCTCGCCATCAGGTGAACGAAGACGGTACGACGCAGAGCCAGAGTGTCAGCACTATCGGCTCGACCGGTGGCGATGTGAATATCGTTGCGGGCGGCAAGGCACACATTGGCGGCGCAGATCTGATTGCGAACAAGAACCTGTCGGTGACGGGGGACAGCGTGCAGATCGATCCGGGGCAGGATATTTACCGCCGGGATGAAACCTTCGAGCAGAAGCAAAGTGGTCTTACTGTGGCATTGTCCGGCCCGGTCGGCAGCGCGGTCAACACTGCCGTCACCACGGCGCAGCAGGCACAAAAAGAGACCGATGGTCGCCTGGCTGCCTTGCAGGGGACTAAAGCGGCCTTGTCGGGTGCTCAGGCCGTGCAGGCGGGGCAGTTGGTGCAGGCACAAGGGGGCGATGCGAAGAGCATGGTGGGCATCAGTGCGTCACTAGGCTCACAAAAATCATCCTCACAGCAGCATCAGGAACAGAAAACCGTCAGCGGTTCGACGCTGAATGCGGGCAACAACCTGACGCTCAGCGCGACCGGCAAGGGGCATTCCGCCGACAGCGGCGATATCCTGATCGCAGGCAGCCAGTTAAAAGCGGGTGGCGATACCACGCTAGATGCGGCCCGTGATTTACAATTGCTTGGTGCGGCCAACACGCAAAAAACCGACGGCAGTAACAGCAGCAGCGGTGGCAGTATTGGAGTCAGCCTGGGTGTGAGTGGGCCGAGCAGTGGCTTGAGCGTGTTTGCCAATGGCAACAAGAGCCAGGGCAACGAGCACGGCGACGGCACGTTCTGGAGCGAAACCACTGTCGACAGCGGTGGCACACTTTCGATGCACAGTGGTCGGGACACCACATTGGCCGGTGCGCAGGCGAGCGGCGAAACGGTAAAAGTGGATGCAGGGCGTAACCTGTCGCTGCAAAGCCAGCAGGACAGCGATAACTACGACGCGAAGCAGACCAGTATCAGCGGTGGCGTCAGCGTCGCGGTTATCGGCAGTGGCGGGTCTGCTAACCTGAGCATGAGCCGTGACAAACTGCACAGTAATTACGACAGCGTGCAGGAGCAAACCGGCCTCTATGCTGGTAAGGGCGGTTTCGATGTTAAGGTGGGTGAGCATACCCAGCTTGATGGCGCGGTGATTGCCAGTACGGCAGATGCTGATAAAAATCGGCTGGATACCGGCACGCTGGGCTTTAACGATATCCATAATCAGGCGGACTTCAAGGCCGAGCATCAAGGCGGAAGCCTGAGCAGCGGTGGCCCAGTAGGTTCAGACCTGCTGACCAATTTGGGCGGTATCGCGCTGTCTGGTCTGGGTAATAAAGGGCATGCAGAAGGCACCACCCAGGCGGCGGTGTCGGGCGGTAGCGTGGTTATTCGTGACCAGGCCAACCAGCAGCAGAATATCGCCGACCTGAGCCGGGATACGGACAATGCCAACGGCAGCATCGGGCCGATCTTCGATAAGGAGAAGGAGCAGAACCGACTTAAAGAAGCGCAGCTGATTGGTGAGATTGGCGGGCAGGTAGCGGATATTGCGCGTACGCAGGGGGAAATCCAGGGGCTGAAAGCGCAAAAAGACCCCGCCGCACTGGCAGCAGCAAAAGCAGCCTTGCAGAAGGAAGGCAAACCGGTCACAGAGAAAGATGTTGCTGACCGCGCCTATAACGATGCCATGAAGCAATACGGCACCGGGAGTGCATTGCAGCAGGGTATTCAGGCAGCCACGGCGGCTATTCAAGGGCTGGCCGGTGGTGATATGGCGAAAGCGTTGGCAGGTGCCAGTGCGCCGTATCTGGCGGAAGTCATTCATAAAATGACCACCAGTGCGGATGGCAAGACAGTGAATACCGAAGCCAACCTGATGGCGCATGCGGTACTGGGTGCAGTAACCTCCGCGATTAACGGTAACAGCGCGTTAGCGGGAGCCTCCGGTGCTGTGATGGGGGAGTATATTGCCCAGCAGATGTATCCCGGTATCGATCGCAATGACCTAACAGAAGATCAGCGGCAGATCATCAGTGCCTTGGGAACACTGGCATCGGGGCTAGTTGGCGGTGTGGTGGGTGACAGCACCGCTAACGCTGTGGCGGGAGCACAGGCCGGTAAGAATGCGGTGGAGAATAACTTCCTGAGCGTGACTCAGCTTGATAACTTCGCGCAGAAAGCCAAAACCTGTGAAGGTGCAGTCTGTCAGCAAGTGATTCAGGACATGGTAGAAACCAACCTGAAGCAGCAGAAGGAAATGCTGGAACTCTGTAGCAGCCAGCCAGCGCAGTGTGCTGATGATTATGGCTATCTTGTTGATCAATGGGATATATTCGATAAAACTATCAAGCAGTTAGATGCAGATGATAAGCTACCTAACGAGTTCAAGAATTACCTGTCGGCGGTCTACTCTTCTGGTATGGAGGCGGAAGGGACAGTTGCCAATTTAGGATGGCAGCAGAAATTCGAAGCGCTGGGGATAGACAAGGATACAGCGACAGCGATGGCGGCCACAATACCTGCGTTGATTAATGCCAAGGGTTCCAAAGTTGGAAAAGGGACGACGGGAACAACCACCAATGGATATAAGGTCTCTAACGGTGCAGATAAGGTAGTTGCTAAGACAGAATTAGAGCATCCTATTGTTCAGTCTCGTATCAATGTTCAAAACGGCAATTCAAAGCAAGGCTGGGAGCATGTTGTCCAACGACATTTTTCCGATAAAAACGCTAGCCAATTTACCATTAGTCAGTCTGAGGTAAAAACGATCCTTCAAAGTAAAGATGTCTCAAAAGTGCCAATTAGTCGGAAAATTGATAGTGCAGATGGCCCTCGTTATGAACGAGTTATTACACTTGACAAAAGTATAGGTATTGATAAGTTTAGCGGTAAGCCAACAAATACTATGACAATTTTAACTGATGGTAAGGGTAACTTGATCACAACAACACCAGGAAGGATTAAATGAGACTAATAGGCTCTAGAACGGAAAGTTTAATACGGGAGCGGTTAGAAAAATATGAGAACATTATTATTGAAAATAATGTGATACATGATTTATTAGTTCGAAATTTTTCAGAAATTGATAGTGTCTATTGCTTGAGCCAAGTTATAGAACAAGCTGAGGATATATATACCTTATTGGTTAATGGTGAGTTCGTTATCGAGTTTGAGTTATCTCGAATAGATGATTCAATAAGTGATGTAAATATAAAACCATTAAACGAATACTCGAAAAAGGTTAAAGATAAATCATCTAAATTAACATTGTCTATAGCTATAGATTTAGCTACTAATAGATAACTGGTCGCGTTTAATGTTGATTATAGCCGCCCGACTGGCATAAAAGCCTATCTGTTTCAGCCAATTGCCATTGAGAGTGAACTGTGGCAACTGGCTGGGCTTGCCGCCATTAGGGGCGGTAGCCGAGAATGGTCGTCTTGCTAGCTTGGGGTGTGACTGATTCTGACTTATGATGCTATGGTTGATTGCTCTTCAACAGTGTTGGGGAAAATGGCGTAACGCCCTGAAAAATTGTGTCTGGGTGAAAAGTAAAATTTAACTAATATATAAGGATGTATATGAAATGTATGAATTGCGATGCTGAGGTAGTAAGAGGTAGCGACTTTTGTGAGGCATGTGAACAAAAGGAACTAGGGAAAATAGGTGGTTTTCTCTACCTTCCTGCGTTAGGTATTATCCTATCAGTAATATCTAGCATATATGGTTTGCTTTCATCGATAAAAAGCTACCATAGTGTTACCGGTATCACTAGTGCATTATATCCATTTATAATTTATCAAATAATATGTTTTGCTATCCTTTTAGCGTTTTCCGTATATATAACGGGAGTTTTCTTTGGTAAGAAGAAAAAAGCTCCGTTTTATTATATATTACTCATATCACTTAATTTGATTTTTGTTATTTCTAACGTTGCAATATCTCATTATCAATATGGTGTTGAAGTAGATTCTGATATGTTGACCTCGATGGCGAGAACATTGATTGGCGCTTGTATTTGGATCCCTTACTTCCTGGTTTCTGTTCGGGTAAAAAGAACATTTGTGAGGTAAAATTATTCTGTTAGCCAATTTCCCCTGCCTGTTTGCGGGGCAAAATATAATTTATATGCTATCTCTCCAACCCACTATTACCAGGGTTCGGTAATACCGAACCCTGGACCCCCTTCTTATCACGGCACCTGCTGCTCCAGTGTTTGCCCATCCTTGCTGGTAGCCTGCAACTGGCCCTTCAAAGACGCCTTAAACGGCCCATCGCTGTTGAGCAATCCCTTCAGCTGTAACTGCAGATTACCATCGCCCTCCAGCGGCACATGCAGCCAACCCCATTGCTGCAAGGTATTCACAGGCACCGAGCGTCCGTTAAGGGATAGGGTGAACGGCTTACCGGGCAGTTGGCTGACGTTGGCCTTGGCATCCAACAGGCCATCGGGCATAAAGGCGCTCAGCTCGGTAACGTTGATCTGCTGTGCATCCGCATCCAACGCCAGCGAAGGGCGGCGCACGTCGATCTTGTTAAAGGTGGCACCACCGGCGTTGAGTTTCAGCGAGCCGGACCAAATCCCCCACTGATGGTCACTGGCCAACAGCAGATTGCTGCCGTTACCATCCAGCGAGGTGAGCTGGAAGGGGAAGTCCGGGTTGATATCGATGATCAGGTTACGGTTGGTGCTCATCTTGGTGACGTACACCTCCGCCAGCCAGTTTGGCAGCGGCTGTAACCAGAGTTCACGCCAGTTGCTAGGCAAGGTGTACTCCAGCGCAGAGACGGCCACCTCGTCGAGTTGCAGGCGTTTATTGGCGCGCAGCCAGTTGCCGGTGGTACGCAGCAATCCACCTTCCCAGCGGGTGCTGAACTGGCCAATGGCAATGCCCGCTGGCGAGAGTTGCATATCCATAATCGGATCGATGAGATGGAAGTTACCATTGATTAAGTCGTCGGCGGTGAAATTGATCGCGCCATCCTGACTACTCCAATCCCCCTGTTGGAAGGTGATATTTTGCATCGACAAATCGAGGTCGTTCGCCGCCCAGGCGTTACCTTCCAGGCGAGCATTAATCAGATCAAAGCGTTTCAACGTAATGGGTGGCAACGCCGTGAAGCGGCTCCAGAACTGTTCTAGCGTCATTGGCACTTGCAGGCGGACGTTGCTCAGCCGCAGCCGTTCAACCAACCAACTGCCATCGGCAGCTCGGCTGGCTACCCCGGTGAGATCGCCCTGTGCCAGATCGGCACCAAAGTCGCTCAATATCAGCTGGTTTTGTTTGATTTCGCCCTGGATCAACACCTGCGAGGCCGGAATACCGTTGACCACCATCGAACCGGCGCTGAACTGGAACTGATTGTTATCCCCGAGTAAATGGCCTGCCGTTGGCTGCCACGGGGTGATCCCGGCATTGACCTTCTGCGCGTTAAGCTGCCAGCTCTCATCGTTGGATTGCAGTGCCATATTACTCAGTTGCAGCACATCGGCCTGTATCGGCAGCGGTGCGCCCTGCAAAGGCTGAGCGTTTAAGGTGCCGTCGCGTAGCGTGATGCTATCGAAATAGCGTGGCTCGGTAATTTGCCGCAGGCTGAAAGCCATATCGACCTGCTTGGCCGCCAAGAGTTGCGGTTGGTTGGCTCGGGCGAGGGTTACGCCCTCCAGGCTGAGCTGCCCTGGTTTGCTCCACGAATGCGTTATTTTTTCTACCGACAGTTGGTAATCACCACGATCGCTGATCCAGTGACTCAACCAGCCTGCGGCCCAGCGGGTTTGCCCCACTACGTAGAGCAGCACAATGGCCAGCACTATCAGCAGCAGCAACGTGATCAATAGTTTTCCGATAAATTTCATCGTGTGGATCCGTAGCGGACAGAAAAGATACCCTGTTTATGCCGCAATTAGCCTTCCAGCTCAAGGGCAATGGCCTGAAAGACAATAAAAAAACGGCCAGTAGCGGTTTGCCAATGGCCGTTGGTTTGCTGCGGGAAGTGCTTATTTTTCTTCTGGTGGGAACAGCAGGTTCAGCACAATGGCGGTGATACCACCGGCGGCGATACCGGAAGAAAGCAGGGTTTTCAGCCAGTCCGGTGCAAACTGCAAGATCAGCGGCTGTTGGGAAACCCCCATACCGACGGCCAGCGACAGCGCCATAATCATGATGGCGCGGCGGTTTAACTTCTCGCGGGAAACGATACGCACGCCGGAGGCCGCAATGGTACCGAACATCACGATGGTCGCGCCGCCCAGCACCGGTTCAGGAATGTGCTGCACAAAACCGGCAACGGCCGGGAACAGCCCCAGCAGGATCAGCATCAGTGCCACCACAAAACCGACGTAGCGGCTGGCAACGCCTGTCAGCTGGATCACCCCGTTGTTCTGGCCAAAGCAGGAGTTCGGGAAGGTGTTGAACACCGCCGACAGCATCGAGTTCAGACCGTTGGCCAGCACACCGCCTTTCAGGCGCTTCATATATAGCGGGCCACTGACCGGCTGTTCAGAAACGTCGGAGGTGGCGGTGATATCACCGATGGTTTCCAGCGACGTGACCATAAAGATCAGCATCAGCGGCAGCAACAGGTTCCAGTCAAAGCCCAGGCCGTAATACAGCGGGGTAGGAACGGTGATCAAGGTTGTTTGGGTGGCCGGTTCGGTTTCCGGCAGCATGCCCATGGCCCAGGCCAACAGATAACCCACGGCCATGGCGATCACCAACGAAGCGACGCGCAGGTAAGGGTTGCGCTGGCGGTTAAGCAGAATAATCACCACCAGCACTGCGCCTGCCAGCAGCAGATTCTTGGGCGCGCCGAAGGTGTGATCGCCCATCGCCGCATAGCCGCCACCGATAGAGGTCAGCCCGACCTGAATCAGCGACAGGCCGATAATCATCACCACAATGCCGGAGACCAGCGGGGTAATGATGCGTCGTGCCAGATGCAGCACGCGCGACAGCAGGATTTCGGTACAAGAGGCGACCATCAAGGTGCCAAACAACGCAGCCATCATGGTGGGCACGTCTGCGCCGCCGTTTTTCAGTGCCAGCCCGCCCATAATCAGCGGTGAGACAAAGTTAAAGCTGGTGCCCTGAATGGACAGCAGGCCAGACCCCACCGGGCCCCAGGTTTTGATTTGCAGGATCGAGGCCAAACCGGAAGCGAACAGCGACATGCTGATGATGTGCTGCGTATCCTGCGCTGGCAGGCCAAGCGCCTGGCAGATCAACAGGGCCGGGGTGATCACGGCAACAAACATCGCTAGCAAATGCTGACTGGCGGCAAACAATGTTTGCGGCAGCGGCGGGCGGTCTTCCAGGCGGTAAATCAGTTCACTATTGTGTGAAACGGGGGCTGATGCTTTTTGCGCGGCATCAAGCTCGGCGGTTTGGCTGGACATGGTGTGGCTTTCCCAAAGGCGGCAAAGAAGGCATTTTAATGATCTGCCTCACAAAAGCAAACGGTTGCGCATTAATATTTTTTACGATGCTGAACCCCTTAATGTCGCATTTTCGTTCATTTTTTCTTGTGTTATTAGCCGTTTTTACTTTTAATCCCCCCTTCATCAAGTTAAAAAACTGAGTAAATTTTATAACTTATTAATTTATTGGATTTAATTACTACACGGAGTAGCTAGATGTTTCATCTCGATACTTACGGCACGTTAGTTGCCGCCACGCTGGTCCTGTTGCTTGGGGGCAAATGCGTGCGCTCCATTCCTCTGCTGAGAAAATATACTATTCCTGCTCCCGTTGCCGGTGGTTTACTGGTGGCGGTCCTGCTCTTGGTTTTGAAGAAAACGGTGAACTGGGAAATCGGCTTTGATATGTCGCTGAAAGACCCACTGATGCTGGCCTTCTTCGCCACTATCGGCCTGAATGCCAACCTGGCGCGTCTGCGAGCAGGGGGCAAGGCATTGGTCGTGTTCCTGTTTGTGGTTCTGGGTCTGCTGTTGGTACAGAATGCCATCGGTATCGGCATGGCGAAAATGCTGGGGCTGGATCCGTTAATGGGGCTGATTGCGGGCTCGATTACGCTTTCTGGTGGGCATGGCACCGGGGCAGCTTGGAGCAAGGTGTTCATCGAGCGCTATGGGTTTGAGAATGCCACCGAAGTGGCCATGGCCTGCGCCACCTTTGGTCTGGTGCTGGGCGGCCTGATTGGTGGCCCAGTGGCTCGCTATCTGGTGAAACACTCTTCAACGCCGGAAGGCACACCGGATGATAGTGTGCAGCCGAGTGGCTTTGAAAAGCCGGAAAGTGGCCGCCTGATCACCTCGCTGGTGATGGTAGAAACCATCGCCATGATTGCCATCTGTCTGAGCCTCGGTAACTTTATTGCCGGGTTATTGAATGGTACCGCCTTCGAACTGCCGACTTTTGTCTGCGTGCTGTTTGTCGGCGTGATCCTCAGTAACACCCTGTCGGCAACGGGCTTCTACCAGGTGTTTGAGCGTGCGGTCTCCGTGTTGGGTAACGTGAGCCTGTCGCTGTTCCTGGCGATGGCGTTGATGAGCCTGCGCCTGTGGGAGTTGGCTTCGCTAGCCTTGCCAATGCTGGCGATCCTGGCGGTGCAGACGCTGGTCATGGCACTGTATGCCATCTTCGTGACCTACCGCGTGATGGGTAAAAACTACGATGCTGCCGTGCTGGCTGCGGGGCACTGTGGTTTTGGCATGGGGGCGACGCCAACGGCCATTGCCAACATGCAGGCGATCACCGATCGTTTCGGCCCTTCGCATCTGGCATTTTTGGTGGTGCCGATGGTGGGCGCGTTCTTTATCGATATCGCTAACGCCATCGTGATTAAGCTGTACCTGATGCTGCCTGTGTTCGGTTAAGTGATGATAACCCCTCTTGGCGACAAGAGGGGTTAATTGATTAGGCGTTGGAGTAGCGAGCGGTTTCCGGCAGCCAGCGCTCAATTAAGGCATGTGCATGCTGTGGATACTGCTGGTGAATATGGCGCGCAACGCGCTGAACTTCGGGGATCATGGCCTGATCGCGCAACAAATCGGCCACTTTAAACTCTGCACTTCCGGTTTGGCGCGTGCCCAATAGCTCACCTGGTCCACGGATTTCCAAATCTTGCTGGGCAATCACAAAGCCGTCGTTACTGTCGCGCAGCACCTGCAGGCGTTTTTGGGCGGTTTTGCTGAGTGGAGTTTTATACAGCAGCACGCAGTGAGAGGCTACCGCACCACGGCCAACCCGGCCACGCAGCTGGTGCAACTGGGCCAAACCAAGTCGCTCCGGGTTTTCTATGATCATCAGGCTGGCGTTTGGTACGTCCACCCCCACCTCAATCACCGTGGTGGCAACCAGCAATTGCAGTTCGCCCTGCTTGAAGGCCTGCATCACTGCCTGTTTCTCCGCTGACTTCATGCGGCCATGCACCAGCGCTACCTTCAGTTCTGGCAGCGCAATCTTCAATTCTTCCCAGGTTGCTTCTGCGGCTTGGGCTTCCAGCAAATCAGACTCTTCGATCAGCGTGCAGACCCAATACGCCTGACGGCCTTCTTCGATACAGGCGCTTTTCACCCGCTGGATAATATCGGCCCGGCGCGTATCGGGGATCGCCACCGTTGTCACCGGCGTACGGCCCGGTGGCAATTCATCGATCACCGAGGTGTCCAGATCGGCGTAGGCGGTCATCGCCAGCGTACGCGGGATTGGCGTGGCGGTCATGATCAACTGGTGAGCATGGAACCCTTGTTCTTCGCCTTTCTCCCACAGCGCCAGCCGCTGATGCACACCAAAGCGGTGTTGTTCATCGATAATCACCAGGGCCAGGCCATTGAACTGCACCTGCTCCTGGAAAATGGCATGCGTCCCTACCACCATCGACACCTGGCCGCTGGCAATAGCTTCCTGCTGGGCGAGGCGTGCCTTGCCTTTTTGCTTGCCGGCCAACCAACCCACCTCAATCCCCAAGGGTTCAAACCACTGGCGGAAGTTATTGGCATGTTGTTCGGCGAGCAATTCGGTGGGAGCCATCAGCGCCACCTGTTTACCGTGAGCAATGACGCGTAGTGCGGCCAGGGCAGCAACCAGGGTTTTACCTGAGCCGACGTCGCCCTGCACCAGGCGCATCATCGGGAAACCTTTTTGCAGATCGGCTTCAATATCTGCCACAACCCGCGTTTGTGCACCGGTAGGCGAGAAGGGGAGCTGGGCCAGGAAGCGGTTTTTCAGCCGATCGTCAGGCGTTAGCGATAATGCCCGGTAGCTTTGCGCTCCGGCGCGGACGGCCAACATGCTTAAGTTATGTGCCAGCAGCTCTTCAAGGATCAGGCGTTTTTGTGCCGGGTGCTTGCCCTGCTCCAAATCAGCCAGTTGGATATCCGGCGGTGGACGGTGCAGCATATGCAGCGCCTGTGGCAGGCTCATTAAACCGCCGCTTAATTCCGGCGGCAGCAGCTCGGCAATCGCACAGGTATCCAGCAACTCCAGCGCCTGATCGGTCAACTTGCGCAGCGTGGCTTGGCGGATCCCTTCGGTGGTGGGATACACCGGCGTCAGGGCTTCTTGCAGCTCGACCTCGCTGTTTTCCCCCTGGACACGGTATTCCGGATGGATGATTTCTGCGCCGTGGGTGCCGCGTTTGACTTCGCCATAGGCCGTTACGTGGCGGCCGGTTGCCAGGCTGTTCTTCATCGCCGCGTTGAAGTTGAAGAAGCGCATAGTCAGGATGCCGGTGCCGTCGCTGATCTGGCAGGTGAGCATGCGGCGGCGGCCAAAGCTGATATCGCTGCGCAGCACTTCCCCTTCCACCGTGGCAAAAATGCCCGGCAGCAGATCGTTGATTGGGTAGAGGCGGGTGCGGTCTTCGTAACGTAACGGGAGGTGCAGCAGCAGATCCTGGATGGTATTCAGGCCGATTTTGGCCAGTTTCCCCGCCTGGCTGGCTCCAACCCCGGAAAGCGTAGTGAGTGGGACGGCATCCAGCAGGCGGCCTTTCATCGGCGTACCGTCGTTGCCTGCATGGCTGCCCACCATTCGGCGTCGGCAACCACTTGGCCTTGATCGTCAATCTGCGGGCGCGGCAGCTTTTTGCGCTTGGCCACGTTGGCTAACACCGGATAGCCGCCTTCAAACAGCAGGCGTTGCTGTTCCTGCTCATCTAACGCGCTGAGATCGCGGCGATACATACCGGCGTTTTGCCGCTGGCGTTGGGCCTCATACAGGATCAGAGCCGCAGCGACAGAGACGTTCAGCGACTGCACCATACCGATCATCGGAATGATAATGTCCTGATCGGCCAAGGCTAGCGCCTCTTCGGTGATGCCGGTTTTTTCCTGCCCCAGCAGTATACAGGTGGGGCGGGTATAGTCTATTTCGCGAAAATCGACGGCGCGGGCAGAAAGGTGAGTTGCCAGGATCTGCATCCCTTGGCCTTTCAGATGTGTGACCGCATCGGCGATGGTGGGGTGGGTTTTTACGCTCACCCAGCTATTGCTGCCCGCAGCGGAGGAGACCAGGGTACGCATCCGTGGAGTAGGCCACACGGCATGCACCTGATGTACGCCGACGGCATCGGCGGTACGGATAATCGCGGAGACGTTATGCGGTTTGTGAACCTGTTCCAGGCAGACCGTCAGATCGGGCTGCCGGGTGGCCAGCATTTCACAAATCCGCGCATAGCGTTCGGGGCTCATAGGCGCTAGTTTCGGTTACGGTTAACTTTAATCACATCCGGCATGATACGGATCTTACGCATAATATTTGCCAGGTGGATGCGATCGCGGGTGGTCAGGCGGATAAAGGCGCTGTAGACCCGGCCATCTTTCTCTTCGGTATTCAGACTCTGAATATTCGATTCGGCCGCGTTGATCGCCGCCGTGAGGTTGGCCAACGCACCCTGATGGTTGAACATGTCCACCTTGATTTCCGCAATGAACTCCTGCTCGGTTTCCATATCCCACTCGACCGCCATGAATTTCTCTGGCTCTTTCTGGTAGCCGCGGATATTACGACAGGATTCATGGTGAACCACCAGGCCCTTGCCCGGGCTGACATGGGCAATAATCGGGTCGCCTGGAATTGGGCGGCAGCACTTGGCAAAGGTGATCAGGACGCCATCGGCGCCTTTGATGGCCAGGTTGCGCACGCCGTTCGACGAGCCCAGGCTGGACTGATCGCCCTGCAGGTTCTTCGCGACTACCACGCTCATGGCATTACCGAGGCCGATTTCTGCCAGCAGATCGTCCAGCGTAGCCAGCTTCATGCGGTCCAGCTCATGCTGGATATTCTCTGGCGGCACTTCCGAAAGTTTACGGCTGCCCCCGAGCGCATGGTTGAGCAAACGGCGGCCCAGGCTGACGGAATCATCGCGCTTGAGGTTTTTCAACATCTGGCGGATCTTGGCGCGGGCTTTGGAGCTCACCACAAAGTTCAGCCAGGCAGCATTTGGCCGGGCACCCGGAGCGGTGATGATCTCTACCGTCTGGCCACTGGCTAAAGCTTGTGACAACGGATGCGGCTGGCGATCGACACGTGCACCAACGCAGGCGTGGCCGATATCGGTATGCACGGCGTAGGCAAAGTCGACCGGTGTGGCACCGGCAGGAAGCTCGACAATGCGCCCTTCCGGGGTGAAAACGTAAATCTCATCGGGGAACAGATCGGATTTTACGCTTTCAATAAATTCAAACGAGCTACCGGCGCTTTGTTGCAGCTCCAGCAGGCTCTGCATCCAGCGCTGTGCGCGGATCTGTGCGGTAGTGCCGCCGGTTTCGCCCTGTTCCTTTTCTTTATAGGCCCAGTGCGCGGCGACCCCCATTTCGGCCATCTGATCCATATCTTCGGTACGGATCTGTACCTCAACCGGCACGCCGTGCGGGCCGATCAGTGAGGTATGCAGCGATTGATAGCCGTTAGCCTTGGGAATGGCGATATAGTCTTTTACCCGGCCCGGGCGCGGCTTATACAGGCTGTGTGCCTGGCCCAGCACCCGGTAGCAGGTATCCACTTCCTTGACGATCACCCGGAACGCGTAAATATCCATGATGGAATGGAAGCGCTGTTCTTTCAGGTGCATCTTGCAGTAGATGGAGTAGAGGTGCTTTTCCCGCCCGCTGACGCGGCAAGGGATACCGGCTTCGGTCAAACGCCCTTCGATCTCGGAGAGGATTTTCTGGATCATCTCCTTACGGTTACCGCGCGCGGCTTTCACCACTTCTTTGATGACGCGGTAGCGGTTCGGGTAAAGCGCTTCAAAACCCAGCTCTTCCAGCTCGGTTTTCAGATGATGAATACCCAGGCGGTGGGCCAGTGGGCTATAGATTTCCAGGGTTTCACGGGCGATACGCCGCCGTTTGTCCGGGCGCAGCGAGCCAAGCGTTCGCATGTTGTGGGTGCGGTCCGCCAGCTTGATCAGCACGACGCGGATATCCTGCACCATCGCCATGATCATCTTGCGGAAGTTCTCCGCCTGCGCTTCTTTCTTATCCTGGAATTTTAATTTGTCTAGCTTGGATACGCCCTCAACCAGTTCGGCAACGCTTTTGCCAAACAGTTGTTCCATATCCTGATAGGTGGCCGGGGTGTCTTCGATGACGTCGTGCAGCAGGGCTGCCATCAGCGTCTCATGATCGAGACGCATCTCCGCCAGAATACAGGCCACGGCGACCGGGTGAGTAATGTAGGGCTCACCACTGGAGCGTGTCTGTCCCTCGTGAGCATCACGTGCGACGAGGTATGCCTGTTTGAGGCGCTTAATCTGCTCCTCAGGCAAGTAACGTTGAATCAGCAGATTCAGGCTTTCAAACAGGTACAAGGCAGACTCACAGTCTAATTAACGACGACCTTCAGCAATCGCGGTAACCGCCTGGATCTCTGCGGCTTCCTGCTCTTGCTGCTCCTGGCGCTCACGAACATCGAGGATCTGGCTGTTGATCAGGCCTTCTTCGATTTCGCGCAGAGCGATAACGGTGTACTTATCATTCTCTTCAGGTACCAGTGCATCCTTACCACCGGTCTGGATTTGACGTGCCCGACGAGCAGCGACCAACACCAGGTCAAAACGGTTACCAATTTTCTCTACAGCGTCTTGAACAGTTACGCGTGCCATATTTGTGCTACTCCACAGGTGACGAAAAGACTGGGCATAATACTGAAACTGTCTTCAGTCTGCCAATAGTTTGCTGATTAAAGCATCATGCCGCAGCATTTGACGGCCCAAACGCAAGCGTTCGGCGCGAATAATGGTCTTCAGATCGGACAGGGCCAGATCGAAATCGTCATTCACGATTAAATAATCATACTCCGCGAAATGCGTCATCTCCGCGACGGCCTGCGCCATGCGCTTGGCGATCACGTCATCCGCATCTTGCCCACGGCCACGCAGGCGGCGGCCAAGCTCTTCCTTCGACGGCGGCAGAATAAAGATGCTGCGCGCCTGGGGCATTTTGGCACGGATCTGCTGTGCGCCCTGCCAGTCGATATCCAGGAAGACGTCAACGCCGGTCGACAGTACCTGCTCGATGGCCGCGCGGGACGTGCCGTAATAGTTGCCGAACACTTCTGCGTGCTCAAGAAACGCATCCTGCTCAATCATCCGGCGGAATTCGTCTTTGGAGACGAAAAAGTAGTGCTCGCCGTGATTTTCACCCGGGCGGCTATCGCGCGTGGTGTGTGAAACCGAAACCTGCGTATCGTACAGCGGTTGCGTCTTTAACAAAGCCTGAATCAGACTTGATTTCCCTGCGCCACTTGGGGCAGAGACAATATAAAGCGTGCCTTGAGCCATGATGATGTTCGTTGCTAGCGGTTGATGAGTCAGTTACAGCGGATGTGTAAATTCTCCGCACAGTATACACGGCTAACGGGCGGTATGCAGCGTTAGCTCGCATTTTGGCCGTCGCTTTCTGCTAAAAACAGCGTGAAAAAGTCAATTTGCGCGGCGGATCTGGGAATTTTTGCCGTTTTCAGCAAATGCGCATTCGTTTTGGAAAGCGTTTCGCACCTCCGGTTTTTGGCGTTAGCCAGTAAAGGCGATTGAGTATTTACTGTCGGGAAGCAAGGAGGTGCTCAATGTGGAGAGGTATTTACCGGGCGCTAGTGTTGGTTGGAATGCTGTGTAGCTCGGCATGGGCTGGAGACTGTCCAGCGTGGTCGCCAGAGCGTTTACAGGCGGAAATTACGGCGCTGGATGAGCAACTGGGGCGATGGGATGAGGCTTATTATCGCCTGGGCAACAGCCCAATCGACGACGAGCTCTACGACAGCCTGTTGCAGCAACTGCAAGATTGGCGGCGTTGTGTCGGTGCAGTGGAAGAGGATACGCGGCCATTGCCAGCGGGCAAAGTACCGCATCCGGTGGCCCACACCGGATTGCGTAAACTGCGCAACTCGCGTGCCGTAGAACAATGGATGCAGGGCCGTCACGATCTGTGGGTGCAACCCAAGGTTGATGGTGTGGCGGTCACTTTGGTTTACCGGCAAGGCGTATTGGTGAACGCCATTAGCCGGGGGGATGGGCAGAAGGGGGAAAACTGGCTGGAAAAGGTCAAGGCGATCCCCGCTATCCCCAACGTTTTACCGGAGGTTACGGCCAATTTGGTACTGCAAGGGGAGCTGTTCCTGATGGTGAACGATCATCACCAGCAAGCTCAAGGGGGCATCAACGCCCGCTCCAAGGTTGCCGGGATGCTGATGCGTAATCCGCGCACTGCGCAACTTGAGCAGCTTGGCCTGTTCGTCTGGGCGTGGCCCGATGGCCCGCCAACCATGGCCGAACGCTTGCAACAGCTTGCCGCCATGGGTTTTACGCTGCCGCAGCAATATTCACAGCCGGTCGCCACGTTGGCGGAAGTGGAGCAGTGGCGGGCAGCTTGGTACAGCGGCCCTTTGCCGTTTGTCACCGATGGCGTGGTGATCCACCAAGGGCAAGAACCTCAGGGGCGCTATTGGCAGGCCAAGCCTAATGACTGGGCGGCTGCCTGGAAATATCCCCCGGTCCAGCAAGTGGCCAGAGTCACGGATGTTGAATTTGCCATTGGCCGCACCGGCAAAATTGCCGTGATGCTACGCCTGGATCCGGTGCGTATGGACGATAAATGGATCCGGCGGGTTAACGTGGGCTCGCTGGCCCTGTGGCAAAAATGGGATATCGTACCCGGCGATCATATTGCGATTAGCCTGATGGGGCATGGCATCCCGCATTTGAAACAGGTGGTTTGGCGTGAGGTTGCCAGGGCAACACCCATTGCGCCAAAACCGGAGAATTATCATGCGCTGAGCTGCTTTACCTTGCAGCCCGGATGCCGCCAGCAGTTTCTGGCGCGGCTGGTTTGGTTGAGCAGTGCCAATGGGCTGAACATCAACGGGTTGAATAAAGCTGGCTGGCAGGTGCTGGTCGATCAGGGATTGGTGAATAACCTGCTGGATTGGTTGGAGTTAACCCCGGAACAGCTCAGCGCGGTGCCCAGCTTGGGAGCAAAGCGTGCACAGGCCCTTTATCGCCAATTTCGTCAGGCGCGGCGGCAGCCTTTTGAACGTTGGCCGATCGCTCTCGGCGTACCCATTTCGCCATTGCAGTCGGCCACCCTGCAAAATTGGTCACAGCTACAGCAGATGACGTTGGCACAGTGGCAGGAACTTGCTGGCATGGGTGAGCAAAAGGCCAGAAAAGTGCAGGAATTTTTGCAATATCCCGCCTTTCTGGCACTGGTTCAAACCTTGCAGCAGCACCATATCAGCGGCTTCGATGCGTTCGCGAATTAATGATCGGGATGCTGATAGTTAAACACTGGCAAGCCAAGGCGAAAGCGCAGTGCGATCAAGCGAGCACTGAGGCCAGTAACCAGGGTAATAATTATCACCATGTTATGCGGCAAGTTAAGGTATTGCAGGCCGATATACAGCCAGGCAGCGGCAAAGGCGATGCCCGCATAGATTTCTTTCTGGAAAACTAGCGGGATACGGTTGCAGAACATATCGCGCAGCACGCCGCCGAAAACGCCGGTGATCACGGCGGCAATGGCTGCGATCAGTGGGGCATGGCCCATATCCAAAGCCACCTGCGCGCCGATGATCGAGAATACGATCAGCCCAACGGCGTCCAACACCAGGAACAGATGGCGCAGGTGGCGCATCAGGGGAGCCATCCAGGTGGTGATAATTGCCGCTATGGCTATGATAACAATATACTCAGGGTGTTTTACCCAGCTCAGCGGGAAGTGCCCAAGCAGCATATCACGCACCGAGCCCCCGCCAATGGCGGTAGCGGAAGCGATAAAAATCACGCCAAACAAATCCATTTGGCGGCGGCCTGCGGCTAACGCGCCGGTCATGGCTTCTGCGGTGATGCCGATGATATAAAGAATGCTCAGTAACATAGGGAATTCACAGGGTCGGAGGGCTAGAGTGTCAACGCCGGAGGGTAACGAGCCTGGTGGCAACGCACCACTGAGTTTTTTTGTTGATGTCGCTTTCGAATTAGTTTACCTAATGCTAAATGGGTGATTTTTGCTTATTTATAGTCTCTAGTGCTACTTGCGATTTTTATAACGCATTAGAAATTTATCGTTAGTGTCTGTTGATGATTATTTAAGGAATATGAAAGCGAGATGAAAAACACCCCGATATTGGCAGCCGCCGTCGCCATAACCTTGCTGTTGAGCGGCTGCGTAGCGCCTGTACAAAAGGCATCACCGTTAAAACCAGAAGCAACGTGCATCATCGGCGAGCCGATGACCCAAACCACGCTCTATTTTGGTTTGAATCGCCCGGCTGGGCCGGTAATTACGGCGGCGGAATGGCAGACCTTTGTCGATCAACAGGTAACCCCACGTTTTAAAGATGGGTTATCGGTGTTTGATGCCAAAGGACAATGGCTGGGGAACGATGGCAAGCTGGCGCGGGAAAACAGCAAGGCGTTGATGTTGATCCATAGCCCTGATGCGGCCAGTGAGCAAAATATTGAGGCGCTGCGCACCCGCTATAAGCAACAATTTGCCCAAGACTCGGTGATGCGTGTCGATGCGCCGGTGTGCGTGGCGTTTTAATGAATTCCCGGCTTGCCGCAAAAGCTTCAAGCCGGGTTAGCGGTTTTACAGCACCAGCCCGGCAACCGCCGCCGAAAGCAGGCTGACCAGCGTTGAGCCGTAAACCAACTTCAGGCCGAAGCGGGAAACCACGTTGCCCTGGCGTTCGTTTAGCCCCTTGATGGCCCCGGCAACAATGCCGATGGAAGCAAAGTTGGCAAAGGACACCAGGAACACCGAGAGAATTCCCAAACCACGTGGGGACAGCTCTGCCGCGATTTTTTTCAGTTCAATCATCGCCACAAACTCATTGGCGACCAGCTTGGTAGCCATGATGCTGCCAGCGCGCAGCGCATCAGGTGCCGGAATGCCGATTAGCCAGGCTAGCGGGTAGAACACGTAGCCCAGGATCTGCTGGAAACTGATGCCAAAAATGGCGGCAAAAATGGCATTCACGGCGGCGATCAGGGCGATAAAGCCGATCAGCATAGCGGCAATGATCATCGCAATTTTGAAACCTGCGAGAATATATTCCCCCAACATTTCAAAGAAGCTCTGCTCTTCATGCAGTTTATTCAGCTTGAGTTCCGGTTCGTCGTCCACCTGATAAGGGTTGATGATCGAGAGAATGATAAAGGTGCTGAACATATTGAGGATTAACGCGGCTACCACGTATTGAGCGTCGATCATCGCCATATAGGCACCCACGATCGACATCGAAACCGTCGACATCGCGGTGGCTGCCATGGTGTACATCCGGCGTGGGGAGATATCTGCAATGATGCCCTTATAGGCAATAAAGTTTTCCGACTGGCCCAGTACCAACGTGCTGACGGCGTTGAAGGACTCCAGCTTGCCCATGCCGTTCACTTTGGAAAGCAAGGTACCCACGACGCGGATCACCAACGGCAAGATGCGGAAATGCTGCAAAATACCGATCAATGCAGAGATAAAGATAATCGGGCACAACACGCCGAGGAAGATAAAGGCCAGCCCCTGGTTGCTCATGCCACCGAAAACAAAGTCGGAGCCTTGTGCGGCAAAGGCCAGCAGGATGGCAAAGAAATCGGCCACGTGCTTGATAACGCCCAGTCCGCTGGCTGAATGCAGGAAGAAATAGGCCAGCGCGGCTTCAATCACCAGCAACTGAATAATATAACGTGGGCGGATTTTCCTGCGGTCATTACTGACCAATAACGCGAGAACGACAATCACCACCAAGGCTAAAATAAATTGCAAAATTTGCGACATAAACAATCCGAACGGCATACAGGCTAGGAAAGCGCTATTTAGCCACAGCCCGTGGTGCCTTTCATTACCCTGCATGACGATTAGAACAAAATACTTTGGGCGAGAGTTATGCGTTCAGATTATTGCTGGCCATCGGCGGCCAGCAGCGTTTGATCGTGAAATTACCCCTATAACAATAGGGGTTAAGCGCTATTTCGCCTGGGCCAGCACGTTACCTTCCCAACCCTGTTGGGCATAGTCGTTAAGATGCGCAATCTTACGTACCGGCTGCCCTTGGCTGAAGTTGATGTCATGCAGCGGAACCCAAACCTGCGAGGCCGCAAAGGCAGACTTGAAGTGATACTCCGCATGGCTCAGATCCGAAATCGCCGTCCAGTAAGTCCCGATGCCTTTGTTCTGGTCCGGGCGCTTGCTGTATTTGGCATACATGTCGGTGACCTTTTGTTCGCTTGGCTCTGCCGGTGAGCCGATCGGGTAAGCCACATTATTAAGCACCGATAAGATGAAGCCCTGCGCCTGGTTTTTATTGTCCGGCTGCGGCAGATTTTTCAAATCATAGCTGGCGCGCACCAGGCGCTCATCCGCTTCCAAGCCACCAGGGATCTCGCTGCGCTTGGCATTCTGATACTTGGCCAGGTTCTGGAGTTGTTTATCGTAAGAAGGGGGATTGGTCATCACCCGATAATTTTTGTCGTGATAGATATTCACTTTGCCATTATCGATCTCGATGATGGCCGAATCGCCGCTAACGTCCTCGATCGCGATGTGTTTGGTATCCGAAGCGTAATCGATAGGCATATGGGCGGCGGCCAGGCGAACATCGCTGCGAATGGCTTTAACCGCTTCATCAACGGTGGCGTAGTTATCCAGGATGTAGCTCAACCAGGCGCGGCTTTCGATCACCGGTTTGTCCTGATTGTCCTGCTGCACTTGGCTGCCATTCATATAAAACAGCGTATGGCCCGCCAGCCCCTTTTCATTCATACCGTCCATTGGGAACACGCCATCGGCGTATACCACGACGCTGCCGTAGTGGGTTTGCCACTGGGCGGCGTTCTTCGCATCCCCGCCGTTATGCGCAATACCGCGCGGTGTGATCACCAGTGAGGGATCTACCGGCCCGAAGAAATCCAGATTGCGTGCGCTGACCATATAGCCCGGGTACATATTCATAAAGGCACGGGTGCAGGCTTGTGCCCCGGTTGCCAGGCTGGCGCTGAGTGCGGCACCCACCAGTAGGGCAGATACGCTGTGTGTGAACTTTTTCATGGTTATTTTCCTTACCTGAATGAGGTGAACAAAATAATGGTAAGCCCGCGAACTAATATCGTAGAGTGGATGAACGGGGGGAAATCCCCCGCAATTTTGTGGAGGAGAGATGGGGAAGATAGGTTTTTCGTTGGCGCAGATTGAAGCTTTCGCCAGCGTTTGCGAGACCGGCAATCTCACCCAGGCCGCCAAGCGGTTGGGGAAGGATCGCACCACCGTCAGTGAACTGATCGAAAATCTGGAATTGGATCTAGGCTATTCACTGTGCGATCGCCGTACCCGCCCATTGCAACTGACCGAGGCGGGCCAACGCCTTTACCGGCAAGCTCGGCTGTTTTTGCAGGAGGCAGAGGCCCTTAGCCTGCTGGCTCAGCATATTCCGCAGCAGGTGCGGCAGAAACTGACGCTGTGCTATGACCCGTTTACTCCGCGCGCATTTTTAACGGAACTGGCGATGTTTCTGGGCCAGCGCGGCATTCAGCTTGATTTACTGATGATGGAGCGTGGTGAGGGTGAGCAGGCGTTGGCAGACGATGTGGCGGATATTGGCGTTTATCAGGCGATCAACCGTTCGATTGGCGAAAAATTTAAGTGGCGAGCCTTGGGAGCCATTGAGTTGGCCGTCTACGCTCGCGAGGGATTTTTCCCCGTAGGCAGCCCGGTCACCTTACTGTCGCTAGCATCCAGTACCCAACTTATTCCCTTTAATGACCTACCCGAACCGATGGCGAAGCGCCTGCAAATCGCCGATCGCATTCAGGTCGTCAATGAACCGGCTTTGCTGCAAACGTTGTTAACCGCCGGGCTGGGATGGGCATTCCTGCCAACGCATCTGAAAATGCAACACTTGCCGCAGGTAGAGCGGCTCGATACGGAATTGGGGAAACAGGGGTTGATGCACCCGATGGTGGCACTGTGGAAGCCTGGGGCCAATAGCGAGTTGCTGAGCCTGATCGAAAGCATGCAGCAGATCTTTGATGGTTCAGTGGTAGCTTGAGGAGATTGTCGCCCCCTCATGCGAAGGGGCGAATTTCAACGGTTTACTGCTCGTCTTTCTGCTCTTCAGCCTCGACCTTACGGTACCAGCGTGGGTGATGCTTCTTCGCCCAGCGGCGGCTGACCTTGCCTTCAATCATGCCTTTGATCGAGCCTTTCACCCAGAATGCCATATACATATGGATCAGAATGGCGTGGATCAGCACGATCGCCGACGCGGCGTGGATCAACAGCGCATAGCGGATCACCGGGATCGGGAAGTTGTGGGCGAAATAAGGGCGCCAAATGATAATACCGGTGATCAACAGCACGAAAATCATGCTCATGATGCTCCAGAACATCATCTTCTGGCCGGCATTATATTTGCCGACGTCAGCGACCTTATGCTCATTGCCCTTCAGCACTTCCACAATGCCCTTGACCCACGGCAAGTCCTCTTTCTCGGGGATGTTATGCTTCACAAAGCGGAAGAACATAAACATCAGCGCGATAAAGATCAGCACGCCAAAGAAGGGATGCAGGATGCGGCCCATCTGCGGCGTACCAAAGGTCTCGGTCAGCCATTGTAGCGTGGGGAAGAACAGCGCAATGCCGGACAGCGACACCAGGAAGAAGCAGATGACCACCGTCCAGTGACAGGCCCGGTCGATAAACTTGGTGCGAACGATCATTTTACTTTTGCTCATGATGGTCCTCCTCGTCCTCATCATCCACTTCCTTGTTCGGGCCAATGCCGATGTAGTGGTAAATCAAACCGGCAAAGGTGGCAACGAAACCCGCCACGGATAAGGGTTTGAGCACGCTTTTCCACAGCCCGATCGACAGATCGATATGCGGGTCTTTTGGCAGATTGTGGTACAGCTCGGGGTTATCGGCATGGTGCAGTACGTACATCACATGGGTGCCGCCAACGCCTTGCGGGTTATACACGCCTGCCTGGTCAAAGCCGCGTTTCTTCAGCTTTTCGACCCGCTCCTCTGCCACGTCCAGCATTTCTGCCTTGGTGCCAAAGTGGATAGCGCCCGTCGGGCAAGTCTTCACACAGGCCGGTTCCTGGCCCACGCTGACGCGGTCAACGCACAGGGTACATTTGTACGCCCGGTTGTCTTGCGGGTTCAGCCGGGGAATGTTGAACGGGCAGCCGCTGATGCAGTAACCGCAGCCGATGCAGTGCTCGGACTGGAAATCCACGATGCCGTTGGCATATTGGATAATCGCCCCGGCAGACGGGCAGGCCTTCAGGCAACCCGGATCTGCGCAGTGCATGCAGCCATCCTTGCGGATCAGCCATTCCAGCTTGCCGTTCTGCTCCACTTCCGAGAAACGCATCAGCGTCCAGGATTTGGCACTCAGATCGGCGGGGTTGTCATAAACCCCGACGCAGTGGCCTACTTCATCACGAATGTCGTTCCATTCGGAACAGGCCACCTGACAGGCCTTGCAACCGATGCAGGTGGAAACGTCAATCAGCTTGGCGACCTCGACCTTGTAATCACGCGCTTGCGGAGGCGGTGTCAGGGTGTTGGTGGCCGAACGTTTGATAATGTCTTGGGATTGCATGGACATAAATTCGGCTCCTTACACCTTTTCCACGTTAACCAGAAACGCCTTGTATTCCGGCGTTTGCGAGTTGGCATCGCCGACAAACGGCGTCAGGGTGTTAGCCAGATAGCCTTTGCGGGCTGCCCCTTCAAAACCCCAATGCAGTGGAATACCGATGGTGTCGACATCCTGCCCGTTAACCTTCAGGGTTTGCAGACGGCGGGTCACCACGGCTTTCGCCTTGATAAAGCCCCGCTTGCTGCTGACCTTGACGGTATCGCCTTGCTCAATCCCTTTCTCTTTCGCCAGACGTTCACTGATTTCCACGAACTGCTCCGGCTGCATGATCGCGTTAAGGCGCGCGTGCTTGGTCCAGGTGTGGAAATGCTCGGTCAGACGATAGGTGGTACCGACGTAAGGGAACTCGGATTTATCACCCATGCGCTTGGCGTCGGACGGATAGAGACGGGCCGCCGGGTTAGAGATCACGTTTGGATGCAGTGGGTTGGTGCCCAACGGCGTTTCAAACGGCTCGTAGTGTTCCGGGAACGGCCCTTCCGCCATTTTGTCGAGGGCAAACAGCCTGCCAAGCCCTTCCGGTTGCATGATGAACGGCCCAACGCCGCTGCCCGGTGCTGCGGTGTTGTAGTCTGGAATATCATTCCCGACCCACTTGCTGCCGTTCCATTCAATCAGCATGCGTTGCGGATCCCAAGGTTTACCCATTGGGTCGGCGGAGGCGCGGTTGTAGATAATGCGGCGGTTCAGCGGCCATGCCCAGGCCCAGCCCAGCGTGTTGCCCAACCCGGACGGATCGCTGTTATCACGGTTGGCCATCTGGTTGCCCTTGCTGGTCCAACTGCCGGTATAGATCCAACAGGCTGAGGCTGTGCTGCCGTCATCGCGCAGCATCGCGAAGGAATCCAGCAACTGGCCTTTTTTCGCCAGCAAGTTGCCGTTGGCGTCATACAGATCTTCCAGCGCGTAGCCGTTGCTGTCTTTAGCCACTTCCTCGGATTCAGGGTGATCTGGCCGTTCATAGTGCCAGCCCATTTTCAGTAACGGTTCGACACCTTTACCGCCTTCGCTGCCGTACATCTGGCGCAGACGATGGTAAAGACCGGCCAGGATCTCGCCGTCGGTAATCGCTTCACCTGGGGCATCGCCGCCTTTCCAGTGCCATTGCAGCCAGCGGCCGGAGTTGGCGATCGAGCCGTCTTCTTCGGCAAAGCAGGTGGATGGCAGCCGGAACACTTCGGTTTGGATCGACGCGGTATCGACATCGTTCATCTCGCCGTGGTTCTGCCAGAAGTTGGAGGTTTCCGTGACCAGCGGGTCGATGATCACCAGATACTTCAGCTTGGCCAGTGAGGCGACCACCTGATTCTTATCCGGGAAGGAGGCGACCGGGTTAAAGCCCTGGCAGATATAGCCGTTGACCTTATTCTGATCCATCATCTGGAAGTACTTCATGACGTCGTAGGACTGATCCCACTTCGGCAACCAATCAAAGCCCCAGTTATTCTCTTTCTGAGCAGCGTCGCCGTAGAAGCTCTTCATCAGGCTGACGAAGAATTTCGGGTAATTGCTCCAGTAGTTAACCTGGCCAGGCAAGGTGGCCTTTGGCGTATTGGCGGCCAGATAGGTAGCCAGATCGGTCTGTTTATCCGAAGGCAGCGTCAGGTAACCCGGCAGGCTGGTGGACAGCAGGCCAATATCGGTCAACCCCTGAATGTTGGAGTGACCGCGCAGGGCGTTGATGCCGCCGCCAGCCATGCCCATGTTGCCGAGCAGCAACTGGATCATCGCCATGGTACGGATGTTCTGCGCGCCGACCGTGTGCTGGGTCCAGCCCAAGGCGTACAGGAAGGTGGTGGTTCGGTCTGCTGCGCTGGTGGAAGCCAGGACTTCACATACCTTCAGGAAATCTTCCTTCGGGGTGCCGCAGATATTTTCCACCACTTCTGGCGTGTAGCGGCTGACGTGTGCTTTCAGCAGATTCCAGACGCAACGCGGATGCTGGAGCGTATCATCACGCAAGGCATAGCCATCTTCACCAAACTGGTAGTTCCAGGTGGTTTTGTCGTACTGACGTTTGTTGTCGTCATAACCGCTGAACAACCCGTCTTCAAACGTAAAGTCATCCCGGACCAACAGGTTGGCGTTGGTGTAATGCTTGACGTATTCAGCGTTGATCTTGTTGTTGGAAATCAGGTACAGCAATACGCCCGACAGGAAGGTAATGTCGGTGCCGGAGCGGATCGGCGCGTAGATATCGGCGACCGATGCGGTACGGGTAAAGCGAGGATCGACGACGATTAACGTGGCGTCGTTGTTGTTTTTGGCTTCCATCGCCCAGCGGAATCCCACCGGATGCGCTTCAGCGGCGTTGCCGCCCATCACCATCACAACGTTGGCGTTTTTGATATCAACCCAGTGGTTGGTCATCGCACCGCGACCAAATGTTGGAGCAAGACTTGCTACCGTTGGTCCGTGTCAGACACGCGCTTGGTTATCAACTGCCAGCATGCCCAGCGATCGGACAAACTTTTGTGTCAGCATGCCGGTTTCGTTACTGGCCGCAGAGGCGCATAACATCCCGGTGGAGAGCCAACGGTTTACCGTCACGCCAGCGGCGTTGGTGGCTTCGAAGTTGGCATCCCGGTCATTTTTCATCAGCCTGGCAATGCGGTCAAAGGCATCATTCCAGCTGATACGCTGCCATTTATCTGAACCCGGCGCGCGATACTCTGGGTAACGCAGGCGGCTATCGCTGTGGATATAGTCCAGCAGGCCGGCGCCTTTCGGGCACAGTGCCCCGCGGTTTACCGGGTGATCCGCGTCGCCTTCGATATGGAAAATCGTCGATTTGGCGTTTTTTGCCCCATCGCCCAGGCTATACATCAATAAACCGCAGCCTACGGAACAGTAGGTACAGGTGTTGCGGGTTTCTTTGGCGCGCAATAATTTGTAGTTGCGCGTTTCCGCTAACGCAGCCTTGGGCGCGAAGCCTAATGCTGCCACCGTGGTCCCAGCCATCCCGCCAGCGCAGATTTTAAAAAACTGTCTGCGATTGACGTCCATTGCTTTCCCTAATGCTTATCAGTGGTTTTTTAGTCATGGCAAACTAACAGCAATAACCCAAGCGTTATTGAGGGAAATCAAAATAAGGGAGAGTTAGCGGGAAAATACTCCTTAATAAGTATCCAGCGGCACGGTGAGTAATCCTTAATTTATCGTTCTCAACCGAAATTTTATAAGTGATTAATTTTACTTATTAATTTCAGGTGAAAACTTTATCTGAATATTGTAGATAAACCTGTTTCACCGATTGCCGGGAGAATTATCGACGGTATTTTGTTACTCATTTCCGAATGGGTATTGTTTTTAAGTGGTTATTTTCTTGCGAAAAATGGCGTTAATTTGGAATTTGCTTCGCAAAGTTGACACGCGATCCAATCGAATTGTTGAGTAGTTCGTTTTATGAGCAAAAATAGGTAGGGAACTAGCCGCGTGAATGACGGTTAGATTTTTTAAGGACGGAAACCATGATGCAGACCTACCTGACGTTACGTGCGTTGGCGAGGGGGATTAACCCGGAAACGGGGGAGTTTTTAAATCACACCTCGCTGGTTCATTCCCCAGAGACGATCCGGATGCTGTTTGCCCTGGCTGATGAGTTTTACGCCGAGCGAGAACGAGTGAAAAAGGCAAAGTTATCACCCGAGGAGCGGCGGCAGAAAAATATTGCCGAAGGCAGGCCAGCCAACTTCAATTTCCCCTGGTCGGAAGAAGACAGGAAGCTATTGGAGGAAGGTTACAGCGCTGGCAAAACGATAGAGGCGTTAAGCGTGGAGTTTGGGCGCTCCCTGCGCGGCATTGCGGTTCAGCTTGAAAAAATGGAGTTGATCACTGAAGAGCAGGCCGCTGCTTATAACTGACCGGGTTAAGCCTCCCTTCTGGAGGCCACTTGTCAGCAAGCTTCAATCCACCGGCGAGGTGGGTAGGCGAACGATGTCCTGATTGTCGTTACCCATCCAATAGACACCTTCTTTTGCCCAGAATGGGCCTTCGACAAAGTCGAGCAGGTCGGAATACTCTTCGTAGAACTGCTTGCCGTTTCGGTCATAAACCCGCATGTAGCCGGAGTAATGCCCGCCATCGCCAGGCATGGTGAAGCGCGGAATAAACTCGAAGGTTTTATAATAACGCACCACATACTGCTGGTTGGGGCTCCACTCTTCGTATCGCAGTGTCCCTTGTTTCCACCACAGGTAGCAGCCAACAATGGCCGCCACCAGGATTGCTACCGCTACCCAGCGCTTACGCTCGCGTACCAGAGTTTCTTGGCTTTTTATTTTTGGCATCAGTGTTCTTTCAGACCCATTCCAATTTAGCTTTTGGCCAGCATACCAGTACCGCCGCTTTTACTGACCTATGTCACATACATAGGCCGCATCAATCTTTATCATGCTGCATAACGTCCGAGGTTCGGAGTTATTTGGAGTCACATCCCTCATGCAGCATCCTACCTTTCCGACGCCATTTCCCTATTTTCCGTATCACAAAACCCACTGGGGTAAAGGATCTTATCGTGGAGACATCAGCGCCGTCTACGGCACGGTTTTATGCCTTGCGTCTGTTACCGCAACAAGACCTGCTGGCCGCACTTCGTGATTTTATCCGGCAGCAGGATTTGCGTGCCGCCTGGATCAGCGGTTGCGTCGGTAGCTTGAGCGACGTGGCGTTGCGCTATGCCGGGTGCGAAGACACCACGTTATTGAGCGGAAAATTTGAAGTGGTTTCACTGATTGGCACGTTGGAGGCCGGAGGTGAACATCTGCATCTGGCCGTGGCCGATGGGCATGGCCATATGACCGGCGGCCATGTGATGGCAGGCTGCACCGTGCGCACCACGCTCGAATTGGTGATTGGGGAATTGAACGATGTCGTATTTAGCCGACAACCTTGCGCGCTTTCAGGCTATGACGAATTAAACGTCGAGCAACGCTAATTTTCCTACTAGTTGAGTGAGGTTGTTATGGCACGTAATGGGTTATCGAGTCAGACGTTGGTGTTGATGGTGATTTCAATAGCCATCAACATGATCGGCGGGCAGTTGGTATCAATGTTGAAGCTGCCTATTTTCCTTGATTCTATCGGTACCTTGCTGAGTGCGATCCTCGCCGGGCCGATTATCGGCATGTTGACCGGTTTATTGACCAACCTGATCTGGGGCCTGCTCACCGGCCCGATTGCGGCGGCGTTCGCACCGGTGGCAATGGTGATTGGTTTGGTGGCTGGCTTATTGGCTAGCATCGGCTGGTTCCGGACGTTACCAAAAGTGATCCTGAGTGGCGTGGTGATCACCTTGGCCGTGACGATAGTTGCCGTACCGATCCGTACTTATCTGTTTGCCGGGGTCACTGGCAGTGGCGCAGACTTCTTTGTCGCCTATGTGCATTCGATGGGCAGCAACCTGATCGAATCCGTCGCAATGACCGTGTTGGGGATCAATCTGATAGATAAAGTGCTGGTTGCCATTATCGTCTGGCTATTGGTGCGCAATATGTCGCAGCGAACACTGCGTAATTTCCCTGCAATGGCCGCCGTGCGTTAATGCACCCGTTTACCTCGCTGGCTCTTTGGCTGGTGCTGGGTACCAGCAGCTTGCTGATGCCGTTTGGCTATCCGTTGCTAGCCTATAGCCTGGTGAGCTTTCTGTTGCTGATCTTGATGAAAAGCACCCGGCATCGCTGGCGCTACGTGGCGTGGATCATGTTACCCATGGCGGGCGGCTTATGGCTGGTGCATAGCGGTTGGCTGGCGTGGTGGTTACGGGGGGAGGCGCGTGATGATAGCGAAATGCTCAACGCCGCCGCGCTCTGGCTACGCTTGTTGGCGTTGTTAAGTTTTGGGCAAATCTGGCTGCAATACGTGCCGCCGCAGCGTGTTATTCGCGCCCTGTTTGCCAGCCGTTTGCCGCTCGGGCTGGCATACCTGCTGGCGGGGCCGTTGCTGGTTGCCGAACAGCTGCGAGCGCAACTGGCCGCGATTTACCAGGCACAGCTGGCACGAGGCGTACCGCTAGACGGTTATTGGTATCAACGATTGCGCTACATTCCGGCATTGGTTATCCCATTAACCCACAGTGCGTTGAATGATTTAACCGCGCGCAGCACGGCTCTGGATATGCGCGCTTTTCGGCTGCATCCCAGACGCACAACGCTATGGGCCCCGAGCGACAGCCCACTGCAACGTAGCGTGCGCTATGGCTTGCTGTTGGTGGCGGCATTGGAAATAGGAGCCTGGCTGTGGTTGTGGCACTGAATGCGCTGAGCTTTATTCCTCAAGGTAATCGCTGGCAGTTGGAAAGCATCGATCTACATTGCGAGGTTCCAGGTTTATATGGCATTAGCGGTGGGAATGGCAGCGGCAAAACCACGCTTGCTCAGCTGCTGGCAGGCTGTTTCCCCGACTTCTTACCCGGCACATTACAGGGTTCAGGACAGGTCCTCGGCGATGAAATAGGTTCGCGCCCGTTGGTTGAAATGGCGCAACAGGTGCAGCTCATTCAACAGGCACCCCAGCTGCAACTCTCAGGCTGTACCTTCACGGTCGAAGAGGAGATTGCCTTCGGGCCGGAGAATCTGTGCCTGGATGAAGCCGAGATCATGGCGCGTATCGAACAGGCGCTGACGTTTACCGATTGCCACGCTTTACGCCATCGTCACCCGGCCACGCTCTCTGGCGGCGAGGCGCAACGGGTGGTGATGGCCTGTGCGCTGGCGATGCGCCCCCGGCTACTATTGCTGGATGAAGCCTTTAGCCGCCTGACACCCGATGCTACCACCAAGCTGTTACAACAGCTGGCCACCTACGCTAACCAGCAGCAGTGCGTGATTTTGCTGTTTGAACGGTCGCTCACCAAGGTTGCCGCTTATTGCCTGCAAACTTGGGCGCTGGAGCAAGGTAGGCTCTCATTATGCTGACGATTGAATCGCTGGACTATCAGTGGCCAGGCGTGAGCGAACCCATCATTAGCGGTTTGGATTTGACCATTGAGGCGGGGGAATGGGTGGCCCTGATCGGGGATAATGGCGCAGGGAAATCCACGTTATTACGCCTGATGGCCGGGTTGCTAAAACCGACCGGCGGCAAGGTTCTCTTACAGGGGCAAAATATTGCCACTTTTAAAGCGGCACAGCGTGCGCCGTTGCTGGGGGTATTATTTCAGGAAGCGGAACGGCAGATATTTCGTAACCGGGTACGCGATGAGATCGCTTTTGGCTTACGCCATCAGGGTGTGCGTGGCGATAGTCTGGAGCAGCGAGTTGCCCAAACGCTGGCGCTTTGTGAGCTAACGGATGTTGCGGATGCTCACCCATTGGATTTACACGCCGGACAGCGGCGTATGGTTGCGGTAGCCAGCCTCGCAGCTGTAGCACCGCCTCTGATACTGCTGGATGAGCCCAGTCGTGACTTTGATAGCTATTGGTTGGGGGTATTTACCCGCTGGTTAGCGGTTTGCCGTTCGCAAGGCACCACCGTGCTGGCCATCAGCCATGATTATGCTTTTGTTAAAACGCACTTTCCGCGCGTGATCCGCTTGGCCGATGGGGTTATAGCGGAGGATGGTGGGGCTGACCTGATATTGAGTTAGCCCTGCGATGTAGGGTTAGCTTTTTGGTGACTTCAACGAAATGGTTTAGGTTTATGTTAGTGACGTTTATTAACCAAAAGCAGATAAGGAACACCCTCATGCTGCGCCTGTCAAATTGGTTTTCGACAGATTGTTAGGCAAGATTTTTTACGCATTCCAACCCTGGGATATTGAAGCTGCATTCTGCCACGGCTCGTATCACTAACTAGCAGGGTTATACTGATAAACCCCGGGGGAATAATGAAGAGCATATTAACTACAACAGTGTTTCTGCTAATTGTGGCTACCCAGCCGGGTATAGCCGCCACTTATTGCCGGTCAGATATTTTTATGGGTAAGGCATCCTTCTGCCTAGGTGCTACCGATGCAAACAACTTTCCTGTTCGTCAGGCTAATGGCTCATATTGGGATTGCGATATTTTTTTTGGCATCGCTAACTATTGCCATCGCCTTAGCGACAGAAAACAATTCCCAGTGAAGCAGTCTGACGGCTCGTATCGGAACTGCAATATTTCCATGGGAAAGGTGAGGTTCTGCCAGGGCGTTGCCGAAGCAAAGAACTTTCCGGTGGCAGCGGACTAAATTCAGGTGGCCTCAAGGCCGCTACTTTGCTTCTGTGCTAAAATACAGCGACTGCGCGACCGGCAGGTCTAGTACCGGGCAGATCATCAGGGAAGATTTTGATAATGGCCGTATCATCACAATGCGGCACATTATGGTTGGCTATCAGATAGGGGGTAAGGTATCGCTATGCCCTATTTAGGCTCTGTTGAGTACTGGATTTTAAGTTCTGCGAGACGCGCAGCATCCTTTTTTGTAAATTCAGCATCACCAAAAATTGGATCTCCCTTTGCATCATCAATCCTTACCACAGAAACCGTAAAAACAGCATCTGCAGGAGCATCTACTTTTCCCCAATCGGAAAACATATTAGGTGCCAAGCTCCATTCAGCTTTTTCCCCCGGTTCTAGTCCACCAGCAATCTGATAGTTAAATGAGTCGGTAAACCACGGCACTTCCCGGTTAGGGCTAGCGATGACACCTTTAAAATATGCCCGCGACACTGCCTTTCCTGTTCCGTTTTCAACGCTCAAAGATATTATTGGCTGGTCGCTGCCATATTTTTGTTTTTCAAGGTAGAATCGTGAACGCACAACTTTGAATGCTTTCATTTCCTCCGCGTTTTTGACAGAACTCTTTTGCTTTTCTTCAAGCTCAGCTATTTCTTGTAAGGCTTGCTCTTTCTCTTTTGCCTGCCTTTCCTTCCTGACTGTCTCAGCATAAAGGATTACTTCATCCCCTGTTTTACCTGATAAGGAGTCTTTCATTTTGTCCTGAAGCATTGAGGGATGATTGCTAGCTCCTGCTTGCATAAGTTCTTTCATGCTTATCTGACTGAAAGCGATCACTTTCACCGCATCGTCAAACTGCGGCCTTTTATCTTCCGGCAAAGATTCTCTTACTTTCTGAATTGATGCTTTCATCGATGCATCGTTTGTCGCATCTATCTTCGGCTTGTCACATCCAGCCAAGGCCGTCATGGCCACCAGTGCAACTAATATTTTTTTTAATTTCATATGACTACCCTTTGCATGCCAAGTGTTCATTCGCGCTTCCGAACCCCACATATAAGATGAAACAATATAGTCTTGTTGTCATCGTTAAATCGTTTTTATGCTAGCTTATGACAACAAAAAGCCCGCAACTGTGCGGGCCTTCAGGTTTTTTACAGCTTCTTGATAGTTCCTGAATACTTACTCGATATTCTGAATTTGCTCACGCATCTGCTCTATCAGCACCTTCAGCTCGATAGCTGAAGTAGTCACTTCGGCATTGATCGACTTGGATGCCAGCGTATTCGATTCGCGGTTGAATTCCTGCATCATAAAGTCGAGGCGACGGCCAACGGCTTCTTTCTTCTTCAGGATATTGTGCGTCTCTTTGACGTGCGCTTCCAGGCGGTCCAGCTCTTCGGCGACGTCGATACGCTGTGCCATCAGCACCAGTTCCTGCTCCAGGCGAGTGTTTTCCAACTGTACCTGGGCTTCTTCCAGCTTGCTGACCAAACGTTCGCGCTGCCATTGCAGGATATTAGGCATCTGGGCGCGTACTTTGATCACTTCGGCGCTCACGCCGTCGAGGCGTTGCTCGATCAGGGCTTTCAGCGCGGTGCCTTCGCTTTCGCGAGCCACGATGAAATCATCCAGTGCGCCTTCCAGCGCCTGCATCAGCTCGTTGCTGATGAGGTCCAGATCCTGTTCCTGAGCGGACATCACGCCCGGCCAGCGCAGGACGTCGATTGGATCGATTTCCCCTTCGTCGCTCTGCATTTTGACCCAGTTGGCGGCTTCAACCAGCTGCTTGGCCAGTTTTTCGTTCAGGATCATCGAGCTTTGCGCGCTTGGGTCGAGCTCAAAGCGCAGGTTGCACTCCACTTTGCCACGTGTCAGGCGGCCACGGATACGCTCGCGGATCACTGGCTCAAGGCTGCGGAACTGCTCAGGCAGGCGGATGTAGGTTTCTAAGTAGCGTTGGTTAACGGAACGCAGCTCCCAAGCTGCGCTGCCCCATTCACCCTTGATTTCACGCCGGGCGTAGGCGGTCATGCTGCGGATCATTGTGCGTACCCGTAAATAGGAAAAGATGGAACGATTATAGCGTTGCACCTGCGGGCAGGATAGGCATAACGTCACGAAGCCCGTATAATGCGCAGCCAAACGTTAATAAGAAGCCGGAGAGAGCCCATGCGTCCTGCAGGCAGAGCACCACAACAAGTTCGCCCCCTGACACTAACCCGTCACTACACGAAACACGCTGAAGGTTCAGTGCTGGTTGAGTTTGGCGATACCAAAGTTTTGTGCACCGCCACGGTAGAAGAGGGCGTTCCGCGCTTTTTGAAAGGCCAGGGACAAGGGTGGATCACCGCAGAATACGGCATGTTGCCGCGTTCTACCCACAGCCGTAATGCCCGCGAAGCGGCCAAAGGCAAGCAGGGTGGCCGTACGTTGGAGATCCAGCGTCTGATCGCTCGTTCACTGCGTGCCGCAGTGGATCTGAAAAAGCTCGGTGAGTTCACCATCACCCTGGACTGCGATGTGCTGCAAGCCGATGGCGGCACCCGTACCGCTTCCATCTCCGGTGCCTGTGTGGCGCTGGCCGATGCGCTGAATGCGCTGGTTGCCGCCGGTAAACTGAAAGCCAACCCGATGAAAGGGATGGTTGCCGCAGTTTCTGTCGGTATCGTTGGCGGCGAAGCGCTGTGCGATCTGGAGTATGTGGAAGATTCCGCCGCAGAAACCGATATGAACGTGGTGATGATGGAAGATGGCCGCATGATCGAGGTGCAAGGCACCGCCGAGGGTGAGCCGTTCAGCCACGATGAGCTATTGGCGCTACTGGCGCTGGCCCGAGGGGGCATCGAAACCATCTTCCAGGCGCAGAAAGCGGCGCTGGCAGACTGATTTTTAGAGGCGACCAAGCAGTCGCCTTTTTTATGCCCGGAAAATAGAACCAAAGTTACCGACCAAATTAGGAGAAGCAGTAATGAAAGCCTACCAGCGCCAGTTTATCGAGTTTGCGCTCCGCAAGCAGGTATTAAAATTCGGCGAGTTCACCCTGAAATCCGGCCGTACCAGCCCCTATTTCTTCAATGCCGGCCTGTTTAATACCGGGCGTGACCTGGCGCTGTTAGGGCGTTTTTATGCCGAAGCGCTGGTGGATTCCTGCATCGAGTTCGATCTGCTGTTTGGCCCAGCCTACAAAGGTATCCCGATCGCGACCACCACCGCAGTGGCATTGGCAGAACATCACAATCTCGATGTGCCTTATTGCTTCAACCGTAAGGAAGCCAAGGAACATGGCGAAGGTGGCTCGCTGGTAGGCAGCCCGTTGCAGGGGCGTGTGATGCTGGTGGATGACGTGATCACTGCCGGGACGGCCATCCGCGAATCGATGGAAATTATCAGTGCCCATAACGCCAGCCTGGCCGGTGTGCTGATTTCTCTCGATCGTCAGGAACGTGGCCGTGCCGACATTTCTGCGATCCAGGAAGTGGAGCGTGATTATCACTGTAAAGTGATCTCGATTATTACGCTCAAGGAGTTGATTGCTTACCTGGAAGAGCAGCCGGAAATGGCCGAAAGCCTGGTGGCTGTGCGGGCCTATCGCGAGCAGTACGGGGTTTAAAATGCGGGGATTAAAATAATAGCGCCGGGTTGAACCCGGCGATATTTGTTACTGCAGTTGCGCCGCTAACAGCGGCCAGCGGGCATCGAAATCCTGCGTTGGGCGGTAGCGGAATTCAGAGCGAATATAGCGCGACAGCATCCCTTCACAGAAGGCCAGGATCTGGCTGGCCAGCAAGGTCTCATCGACGATAAAGCCCTTTCCTTCCCGGAGTTTACGTTCCTTCAACACCTGACGCAGTTGTGCTTCAATCCGCTCGAACAACTGGTTGATCCTGCCTTGCAGGCGATCTTGTTCAAACATCAGCGCGTGGCCGGTCATGATCCTGGTCAGGCCAGGGTTGCGCTCTGCAAACCCCAGTACCAACAACACAATCAGGCGTAGGCGGTTGAACGTCTCTTTTTCATCCTGCAAGATCAGGTTGATGCGCGTTATCAGGCTATCTTCAATAAACTCGATCAGGCTATCAAACATCCGCGTCTTGCTGGGGAAATGCCGATAAAGGGCAGCCTCAGAGACACCAACGTTTGCGGCAAGCTTGGCTGTGGTAATGCGCTGGCTGCCGTCGCTGGATTCCAGCATCTGGGCTAACGCCTGCAATATCTCCTCACGCCGATTCCTTTTGGTATTTTCTTTTTCTGCCATGTTTGATTAGACCCTTGCTAAAACGGCTTATCCCCTCAATCTTTTCGGGTATAGATTTGCGAAAACCCGCGCACCGGCCGTTGCAGAGTAAACTCTGTGCGGCTTATAAGATCGCTGTTGTACGGTGTAATGGCTAACAGGTCTTTTCAGACCCTTATTCTCCGTGCGTTACTCTTAATTGCCAGACCAACCGTGCCGCATTGCAAGCGGCGCGGTTGCAGGCGCCATCCCTGTAAATCATTCGGTTACGGGCAGGTTCTATTGGCGACCAGAGTGGCCAAAACCACCGGTACCCCGTTCGCTGCTATCGAACTCTTCCACCAGATTAAACTCGGCTTGCACTACCGGCACAAATACCATCTGTGCGATGCGTTCACCCGGCTCGATAGTGAAGGATTTCTGGCCACGGTTCCATACGGACACCATCAGCTGGCCCTGATAATCGGAGTCGATCAGGCCAACCAGGTTACCCAGCACGACGCCGTGCTTATGGCCCAGACCGGAGCGCGGCAGGATCACTGCAGCTAGACCGGTATCGGCGATGTGGATAGCCAGGCCGGTAGGCAGCAGGGTGGTTTCGCCTGGTGCCAGCTCAACCGCGCTGTCCAGACAGGCACGCAGATCAAGCCCGGCAGAGCCTGGGGTGGCATAGGTCGGCAGTGGGAAATCTTGACCGATACGTGGGTCAAGGATCTTAACGTCGATTTTTTTCATCATAACGGCTGACTATCTCGTCTAGTAAACGTTGGCCAAGGAGTGCCTTGTCGCTATGCGGCAGGCGCTTGTCTCCATCCTGCCAAAAAAGATGCAGGGCATTGGTATCACTGTTAAAACCGTGCTCTGCAAGCGATACATCGTTGGCGCAGATTAAATCCAGTTTTTTACGCAGTAGTTTTTGTCGCGCATATTCTTCCACATTCTGGGTTTCAGCCGCAAACCCGACGACAAAGGGACGATTTTTGCTCATCGCGGCAACGCCCGCGACAATATCCGGATTCTTGATCATCTTGAGGATGATTTCATCACCCTGCTTTTTGATTTTCTCATCGGCAATCTGTTCTGCCCGGTAATCCGCCACGGCAGCGCAGGAGATAAAGATGTTCTGCTGCGCGGCGTGTTGTTGTACCGCTTGCTGCATTTCCAGCGCGCTGACGACATCCACACGGGTTACCCAAGGTGGCGTAGGCAGGCTGACCGGCCCGGCGACCAACGTGACTTGCGCACCGCGAGCGGCGGCGGCCTTGGCGATAGCAAAACCCATTTTGCCGGAGCTGTGGTTGCTGACGAAACGCACCGGATCCAGTGCCTCACGGGTGGGGCCCGCGGTGATCATAATCTTTAAATGTTGCAGATCCTGCGGTGCAGAGAAATGAGCGTTAGCCAGCTCCACTATCTCTAACGGATCCAGCATGCGGCCAGGCCCGATATCGCCACAGGCCTGGCTACCGCTGTCTGGTCCCCACAGCAGCACACCACGCCCTTGTAGGGTCTGTAGATTGGCCTGGGTGGCAGCAGCGCGGTACATCTGTTGGTTCATGGCCGGTGCTGCCGCGATCGGGGCAGCGGTAGCCAGGCAGACCGTGGTTAGCAGATCGTTGGCCATGCCGGCAGCAACACGGGCCAGCAGATCGGCGGTGGCCGGGGCCAGGATCACCAGATCGGCCCATTTGCCCAATTCAATATGGCCCATGGCGGCTTCTGCTGCGGGATCCAGCAGATCGTCGAAAACCGGATAGCCGGAAACGGCCTGCAGCGTCAGTGGGGTAATGAAGGCTTTGGCAGCGCTGGTCATTACCACTCTTACCTCGGCGCCTCTGTCGCGCAGGCGGCGCACCAGCTCAGGGCATTTGTAAGCGGCAATACCGCCACTGATGCCAAGCACAATATGTTTGCCGGAAAGTCCCGTCATCATGATTGTCCGATTGAAATCCGAAAGAGGCGGACATTTTAGCATAACCGCCGCCAGGTGGAGCGATTCTGCTGTGTATGCAGCCAGTTACATGCGGGTTTTCGTAACACTTCGCAATATTATCAATCACCTGTCGCACGATGAAATTCCCCGTGACATGCTGCTGTAGCAGGCAGGGAGGTGGCAATGAGCAATCAGGATATGTCGTTATGGTCTGGGGCTTTGGCACCCAGGGAAAAATTGATGCGTGATGGCGCAGCGGCGCTCTCCGATAGGGAGCTGTTGGCAATTTTCTTGCGAACCGGGCTACCTGGGGTTCACGTCTCACAGCGCGCCGAACAGTTGCTGGCGCACTTTGGTTCGCTGTATCACCTGGTTTCGGCGGACTACGAACAATTTCATAGTCAGAAAGGGTTGGGGATTGCCACCTATGCACAGCTGCAGGCAATTTCCGAATTAGCTTTCAGGCTGTTTTCCGGCCCCCATTTGCTGGAAAACGCGCTGTTGAACCCGAAAATTACCCAGCATTACCTGCACAGTTTGCTGGCTCACCATGAGCGAGAGGTGTTTTTAGTGTTGTTTTTAGACAATCAGCATCGGGTTATTCGCCATCAGGAGATGTTTGCTGGTACCATCAACAGCGTCGTTGTCCACCCAAGAGAAATTGTGCGTGCGGCGTTGAAGGCTAATGCAGCAGCCCTCATTCTGGCGCATAATCATCCTTCGGGTAAGGCTGAACCCAGTCACGCCGACCGTTTGATAACCGAGCAAGTGGTAAATGCTTGCCAGTTATTGGAGATCCGAGTGCTCGATCATTTGGTGATAGGCCGGGGTGAATGCGTCTCTTTTGCCGAGCGCGGATGGCTATAAGCAACTTTTTCGCGATCCTTGAGGGATCTTTAGCTGTTCGGGACTTGAGCACTTACGCTTCAGAGCGTATACTACGCCACCTTTGAGAATCTTGGGTTTGGCGTTAAGAGCCTATCTCAGCAGGTTTCCAACCTGATGTGAGGTTTCTGACCTGATGACGAGAGTCTCCTCAGTATGAAGTTTGCTGAGATGGGCTCTAAAAGCCTGACGAGGCGGCCATACCCTATACGAAGCTCGAGCTGATTTGATTTTTGGAGAATAAGACATGTCACGAGTCTGCCAAGTTACTGGCAAGCGCCCGGTGAGCGGTAACAACCGTTCCCACGCAATGAACGCGACCAAACGCCGTTTTCTGCCTAACCTGCACTCACACCGTTTTTGGGTTGAGGCTGAGAAGCGCTTTGTAACTCTGCGTGTATCTGCTAAAGGTATGCGTGTTATCGATAAGAAGGGTATTGAGACGGTCTTGGCCGATCTGCGTGCCCGTGGTGAGAAGTATTAAGGAACTGCATCATGGCTAAAGGTGTTCGCGAGAAGATCAAGCTGGTTTCTTCTGCTGGTACTGGTCACTTCTATACCACCACGAAGAACAAGCGTACTAAGCCGGAAAAAT
>Ga0256408_1000245_pt1 | contig 59464 bp, 53 predicted proteins | sample PhyAR1_FD_185998 | JGI IMG/M metagenome (GOLD analysis project Ga0256408, IMG submission 185998) | Leaf surface microbial communities from alfalfa plants in UC Gill Tract Community Farm, Albany, California, United States - DLSL A.R1 | ecosystem: Host-associated > Plants > Phyllosphere >...
GGCGGTTACGCCCCATCAAAGGTGACACAGGAAAAACATACATAGGCATGCGTGATAAAGACAAAGTTTTTATCAAGAGGAACACAACGCCAATGCTCGCTGCACTCTCTCGTGAAGGCATTACGCCGAAATTAGTGTGGACTAAGCGAACAGGAGATGGCGATACCTTGACCGCACAAGAATGGCTGGAAGGTCGCTTGTTGACGCCTAGTGAGATTGGCCAAAGAAATGATGTCATTGATGTACTGTACCATCTACATCATTCGACGTCTTTAAAAACAATGCTTTCTCGAATTGGTGGGAGGGTATTGACACCCCAGAAAATGCTGCAATATTATGAACAAGATTTGCCTGATAGCCTAAAAAACAATCAATTTTTACAACTCGTTTATCGCTATTTGTGCCAACAAATTCCTTCGGTGGACAAGGAAAAACTAGCGGTCGTGCATGGAGATGTCAATCATCGGAATTGGTTAGTCTGTAAAAATTATTTATATTTAGTTGATTGGGATTCAATCATGTTCGCTGATCCAGCGGTAGATATTGCGACTATTTTAGGGAATTACGTGCCATTGTCTAGTTGGAATAAGTGGTTGATCAGCTACGGTATCCGACCAACAGATGAAATTTTAGAAAAATTACATTGGTATGCGGTGATGAACCTATTACAAGAAATCACACGCTACTGCAAACGTGAAGATTATCGACGAATGAATGAAGAGATTTTACAACTTAAACGAATTTTTAGTGGTTAAGCTCGGCTATTCAGTTGATTTTTTTATTTTTAGGGGTAATACCAATAGCAATTTATAATAAATTCAGTGAAATACAAGGAACAATCTTTTGTAGGAATAGAGAGGAAGAAAAAGATGCGTGTTCGCAACCGACCAAATGCAGCAGAGATGTTAGCTGCTCATCCAGAAATCGTCATCAACGAGCCAACAAAATGGCGCGGAAAATGGAAAGAATTATTTGGTAATGATCAACCAATCCATATTGAGATCGGCATGGGAAAAGGACAGTTTATTACTGGGATGGCCAAAGCTCATCCAGAAATCAATTATATCGGGATTGAAATGCAAGTAAGTGTCGTGTCCATTGCTTTAGACAAAGTATTGGAGGAACCATTACCTAATTTAAGATTATTGCACGTGGACGGTTCCGCTTTGACTGAGTACTTTTCAGAGAATGAGATCGATCAGATTTATTTGAATTTTTCAGATCCATGGCCTAAAAAGAGACATGAGAAACGACGATTGACGTATCGTACATTTTTAGCTGTCGATGAAGAGATCTTAAAACCAAATGGTGAAATTCATTTCAAAACAGATAATCAAGGATTATTTGAATATTCGTTGGCTAGTTTTTCACAATACGGAATGCGGTTAAAAAAAGTCTGGCTTGATCTACATCAAAGTGACTTTGAGGACAATATCATGACAGAATATGAAGAGAAGTTTTCTTCTCGAGGACAACGGATCTATCGTGTAGAAGCGCAGTTTGTGGACAAAACCGAATAGAAAAAAGAAGAGAGTAGGAACTGTAAGTTCTTGTCTCTTCTTTTTTGTTTTTTAGTCTTTTTGGTCACAGACGGGAATCAAGGCAAATTTTGAAAAAGAGAAGAGTCCCATATCGGTGATTTTCAATTCAGGAATAACTGATAATGTTAAAAATGAAAGTGTCAAGAAAGGATCGAATGCTTCACTTGCGCCTAACTGATGCGCTTGGTCAGTCAAGTTCAGTAATTGCTGATTAACTGTTTCATAAGATTCGAGTGACATCAAACCGCCAATAGGTAATGGTAAACAAGCTAATTCAGTTTGTTGATCTACAACAATCATCCCACCGCCTTTTTTGATTAATTGTTCAGCAGCGTAGCACATATCTTCATCATTTGTTCCTACAACGACGATATTATGTGAATCGTGAGCCACAGTAGTAGCTAAGGCACCCCTTTTTAGTTGGAACCCTTTGACAATTCCTAGACCAATATTTCCTGTAGCATGATGTCGTTCGATGACAGCAATCTTTAGTTGATCATCTGCCACTGAAGGAGTGAAAGAACCATTATCGACTTGAACTTGCTCCAATAAATCGTTTGTCAACAAACTATTTGGAATGATCTCGATGACATGAGCGGTTGTTGAATCTAAAGCCAATGTCAATGAGTTTGGATCAAATGGTGCAACTGCCATTTTGGGTAACGCGTCAATCGCTGGCTGATTTTTTATTTCTGTAAGATCAGGAGCCAACTGTCCATCTGCCACAACCGTTTCTCCTTGATGGAACACGGTATTGATCGGCAACTTGTTCAAGTCATCTGTTAAGAAAAAGTCTGCCTGATAGCCTGGCGCAACTGCCCCTAAATGTTGTAAACCAAAACATTCTGCCGCATTCAATGAAGCCATCTGGATGGCTTGTAGTGGATCCATTCCCGCCAAGATTGCTTGACGAACAATATGATCAATTGAACCCTCTGCTACAAGATCATCGATCAATTTATCATCGGTCACGAATAAACAGCGACGTGAATTGTCAGGTGTGATAGCAGGTAAGAGTGCCTGTAGATCTTTTGCGACGGTTCCTTCTCGAACCATCAAATACATTCCTAGCGCTAAACGCTCCTCCGCTTCTTGGGCGGTCGTTGCTTCGTGGTCTGTACGAATGCCAGCAGTTAAATAAACGTTTAAGTCGTCCCCGTTGATTCCTGCGGCGTGGCCATCGATTTTTTTGTTCTTTTGATGCATCAGCTGTAATTTATCGATAATCGTTTGCTCATTTGAAGCGACTGCCTGATAGTTCATTACTTCAGCTAGACCAAGTACTTCAGGATACTCAAGAAAAGGAGCAAGTGCTTTTGCATCTAAGACAGCGCCACTTGTTTCAAATGGTGTGACAGGCACACAAGAAGGTAGCATGATGAATATATTCATCGGCGTCTCTTTTGCATCTGCCAGCATAAATTCAAGGCCCAAATTTCCGGCGACATTTCCGATTTCGTGAGGATCAGTTACTACTGTCGTCACACCATGTAATAGAGAGATTTTCGCAAACTCTTTAGGTGCTAACAGAGAACTTTCGATATGCACATGACCATCGATCAGACCAGGAACTAAATACTGTCCTTTTGCATCATAGATCGTCGTACCTTCGTATTCCCCAATACCTACGATTCTTTCGTCGCAGACAGCGACATCACCCTCCATGATTGTTTTCGTAAAGACGTTGACAATTTTTGCATGTTTGATAACTAAATCAGCGGGTTGTTTTTTTCCTGCAACTGCAATGTGTTTGTTTAAGTGCGAATCCACTCTGAAACCTCCCCAAATAAATTTTTACTAGTATAACATAAATTCGGATTTAACCCATGATTTTCATTAAATTTTGTAAAAATAAACGATTCATCTTAAAAAGACGTATATTTTCTTGGAGGGCAGAGAAATGAAGATAAAAGATTTAGCTAATGAGATCATTTGTGGAGGAGCTAAAAATAAAGTGCAAGATATCTATATTTTGCCATATGTAGAAGATTTTAAGGTTTATTTTCGTACAGGTAAAAGACGAACATTCCAAAAATCGATCTCCCTTGAGATTGGCCAACAATTGATCGCTAGTTTTAAGTACCTAGGACAAATGGATATCGGTGAAAGAAGAAAAGCACAACTAGGCTCACTGACTTATTTAGTGGATCAACGAAAGATAAGGCTAAGACTCTCATCAGTAGGTGATTATTTACAAAGAGAGAGCTTGGTTATCCGGATACTCTATGCGTTGAGGGAGAAAAGTTTTCGCTGTTTTGTCCCCAAAGACTTGCAAGTTATTGAGCGGAGTACGAACAACCGTGGATTATTTTTGTTTAGTGGGCCGGTCGGCTCTGGTAAAACGTCATTGATGTATCACCTTGCTCGTAGGAATGAAGAACAAGTAATCACGATCGAAGACCCAGTAGAAATTGAGGAGCCATTGTTTTTACAGTTACAAGTCAATGAAAAAATTGACCAGACTTATGATCAGCTATTAAAACTAGCCTTACGTCATCGTCCTGATTTATTGATTGTCGGTGAAATCAGAGATAAAAAGACAGCAGATGCAGCAATTCGAGCAGCATTGACGGGCCATCGTGTATTTGCTACGGTCCATGCACGAGATCTCAAGGGAACCTTGGCAAGGATGAAGGAACTAACGAACAACGATGGATTTGACGAATGTTTGTCCGGCATTGTCTATCAAGAGTTGCTGCCTGATTTCAATGAACAACCAACGGCATTGTGGTCTTATTGTTTTTCTGACAATGAAATCGAAAGAAAAGAATGGAGAGCTAGTTATGAAGAGGCACAAAAAAATGTTTGGCAATCCTATCCATTTTAAACCTATGGATCATACGCAACAAGCTCGTTTTATCCAAACGATCGGTGAATTACTCTTGAATGGCTTTAGTTTACAGCAAGCGATTGATTTATTGGAATTGCTTCGACTGATACCACAAGTTTATGTCCATTTCGCCAAAAGAAATCTTCAAGCTGGCGAATCTTTTCATTTTGTTCTTCAGCAATTGGGGTTTAAGCAAGAGCAACTCGTACAGGTGGAACTGGCAGAAGTCCATGGAAATTTAGTCGAAACTTTAAAGGGCATCGCTGAACAATTTCGATTGATTGAACAATTTCGGAAAGAATTAAAAAAGGTCATCAGCTATCCACTGGTATTGCTGGTCTTTTTAGTCGGCATTTTAGTTAGTCTACGTGAGTTCGTCTTGCCTCAATTGATTCAGTCCGATATGGTCACCACGACACATTGGGGGATTCGACTGCTTCAATCAAGTCATTGGCTATTCTTAGGTGCCTTTGGTAGTAGTATTTTTTGTGGTTCAGTGATTTTTTTCCGCTTGAAAAAGTGGGAAGTTGTCAAAAGAAGTGAGTGGATCAGTAAGCAATGGATGATTGGAAAGATCTATCGTTCCTATCAATCAGCTTATCTAGCGTTAGAAATAGGCAAACTATTTTATGAAGGCCTCGACTTGAAACAAATTATTCGCTGTTTGAAAGAAACTAAAGAAGGAAGTTTGGTCCAGTCTTTAGCGTATCAATTAATGGAAGGGCTCGAACTAGGTATTCCTTTAGCGCAACAATTTGAGCAATACCGTTTTTTGACGACCGAGTTTAGTCAAATCGTACTACAAGGAGAAGCTAAAGGGAATTTAGGCAAAGAATTGTTGTTTTACAGTGATCTGACACGTAAAGAATTTTTTCAAAAGATCCATCGTTGGTTGCACTGGGTCCAACCAGTCCTTTTCTTAGGGATTGCTGTATTGATTTTACTGATTTATGCGGCTATCTTGTTGCCAGTATATGGAAATATTGAGGAGGTCCTAATATGAAGAATAGAAAAAGAATGGCTCGTCTAAAAGGTTTTACACTTATTGAAATGTTGATTGTCTTACTCGTCATTAGTGCGTTGGTTTTACTATTTATCCCAAATATTTCTCGTTATCGTGATCATGTCAATAAGGAAGGTCGTGAAGCAGTCATGCAACTGATTGATGCTCAAAGTGAACTTTACGCATTACAAAACGAAGGGAAAATTCCAAGTATTGATGAGCTGTTACGAGAAGGATACATCAAACAGGAACATGCCGATGCGTATCGCAAGAACTAACAAATACCTCACCGAAGCTTACACTTTAGCAGAAACAATCATGGTCTTGATTGTCTCCCTTGCTTTTTTTATCTTTCCTGTCCTCTCATTCCATTCTTTAGAAAAAGAACAATCGATCCATCGTTTTTTTGATCAGTTGGAAAAAAGGATCGATCTCGTACAACAAAGTGCGATTATCCATCAACAAGCTACTCGTTTTTATTATGAACCAAAGCGCCATAGTCTTTTATTTGAGGTGCCTCCTTACTCATCAATGGAGTGGCAAGAGTTGCCGATCCCTGAAGCTTTGACCATCCAACGTCATGCACCGATTACTTATGCAGCGAAGACAGGGAACGAAAGCTCGTTGAAGGCATATGAATTTTATTGGCCAGAAAAGAAACAAAGAATCATTTACCAATTCCAACTAGGAGGTGGTCGTTATATCAAAAGAATCCAATCAAGCTAGCTTTGTATTGCTTGAATCGCTAACCGCGCTAATGATCACAGCCATGAGTATTTATATTATGAGTTCTGGTAATTTATTCTTGGTCCAACAAGAACAAACCAAAGACCGAGAAATTCTTCTGTTGAGGACATTGTATGAAGACGTGAGAAACTATCGTAGGTATGGAGAGTTGCCGACAAGACCAGCGGAGTGGGAGCAGGGAACTACAGTAATCGATACGCAAAGCCAGCAAATAAAGAAAGTTTCAATCAGTGATGGAAATGAAGTGATCGTCATTGAACGGAAAAAATAAAGTATCTGCTTTTACAATGATTGAATGTTTGATTGCGTTACTTATTCTAAATACGATTCTTTTATCATTTGGTCTCTTCATTCGACAAAGCGAAAAGATGAATACATTTTTTCAAAAAGACGAACAAACAGAATGGTTGATTTTCTTAGCTCAATTCGAAAACGAACTTGCTTCAAGTCAACGTATTTCGATCATTGAGAATCGCTTATATTATCAAAACGAGAAAACGTTCGTCATAGAAGGCTATCAGCAAATGATCAGAAAACGTGGAACTACTGGTGGTCATCAGCCTATGCTGACAGGTGTTACGCGTGTCCAATTCAAAGAAGAAGATCAAGTGATTTTACTGCATGTCGAATTTATGAATGGAGATAACAAGTATGGTATTTGGACAAAGCAAAAAACATAAGCGTTTAAAAGGGAATGTGTTGTTTTCGACCTTGGCACTTTTTCTATTGTGTATATTCTTCATGCAAGGCTTACTTGAAAGTTATCGTCTGAAAATAGACAGTTATTTACGCATCAAAAAATATTACCAAGCAAAGATCATCAAGCAAATGTTTATGATGGAATCCAATCAGTTGGAAGAGCAAGGCAAAGGGGAGTATGATTACAATGTAGGCACGGTCCAGTATACAGTCAAACAGGACCTAGTGGAGTTAGTAATAACTGTTTCACCTTTCCGATTTGAATTTACAGAGCGAGTCATTGATACAGATAATACTACAGATTAAGAGGTTCCAAAGCAATAACCGTTCTTTTCTGTAATACAGCTGTTTTGAAGGTGTTGAATGTTCGCTATTTCACAAAGAAAAAGGATGAAAACGATTGAAATTTTAGCGATTGTTCGTTAGAATTAAACAGGTAAAATAATTGTTATAATATATCTAGAAATGAGGCGCACGATGTTACCAGAAAAAATGGAACAAGGGTTTGAGCAAAACCTGGAAGCTATTCAGCTTTTACAAAACGCATTGGGAACTTCTTTTTTAGAAGCTTATGTTGAAAATGCCGAAAATTTAAGAGACAACTATCAAGTACGTGTAGTAGATGGTGTACCAAATGAAAAGACAACCCAACAGATCTCAGAGCTTTATCAAAAACTGAGTGAATTATCATTTGAACCGGAAGAGTGGCGTCGTTTATCGCAGTTGCTTTTGTTAAAGGGAAGTCAAACCGAGCACTTACAAGCAAACCATCAATTGACACCAGATAGTATTGGTTTCTTGTTTGTTTTCTTGATTGAACAACTATTTCCTGATCATAAAGAAAAAATCGGTGTCTTGGATATTTCAGCAGGAATGGGCAATTTGTTATTAACAGTTCTTTTAAACCTAAACATTGCTGGATACCATACAGAAGGTTTTGGTGTGGATATCGATGATACACTACTGTCTGTTGCGGCTTCTACAAGTGAGTTGACGCAAGCGAGTGTTCAATACTTTCACCAAGATGGATTACAAGACTTATTGATCGAACCAGTTGATGTCACGATCAGTGACTTGCCAATCGGATTTTATCCGAATGATCAAAAAGCGCAAGACTTTTTGACAAGCGCGACAGAAGGTCACAGTTATGCTCATCATCTTTTATTGGAACAGGCAATGAAATACGTCAAGCCAGATGGTTTCGGTTTGTTCTTGATGCCAAGCAATTTCTTGGAGACAGAGCAAAGCGAGTACATTAAAAAATGGTTTAAAGAAGAAGGCTATCTTCAAGGTATGATCCAATTGCCGGATGAGTTGTTCCGAAATAAGCAATCACAAAAAAGTATTTTGATTTTACAGAAAAAAGGCGAACAAGCAAAACAAACCAAAGAAGTACTGCTTGTTAAACTTGATTCACTAAAAGAACCAGAGAAGGTGACGAAGTTTTTTAACGAATTTAAAAACTGGAAATCAGCTTCCTTATAACTATTTACCAAAAAGGAGAGTAACATGTCAAAAACAATTGCAATCAATGCTGGAAGTTCAAGTTTAAAATGGCAGTTATACCAAATGCCAGAAGAAACTGTAGTTGCTAAAGGAATCGTTGAAAGAATTGGATTAAATGATTCAATTTTTACAATCAAGTATGGTGAAGGCCAAAAATTTGAACAAATCTTAGATATTGATGATCATGAAGTTGCTGTAAAAATGTTATTGGATCAATTGATCGAATTAAATATTTTAGGCGCATATGATGAAATCACAGGTGTCGGACATCGTGTCGTTCACGGTGGAGAAACTTATGGTGACTCTGTAGTCATCGATGAAGAAGTAATGGCACGCATCCAAGAATTAGCAGAATTTGCACCATTGCATAATCCTGCCAACTTAATGGGAATCAAAGCATTTAAGAAAATTTTGCCAGATATCCAAAGTGTAGCTGTCTTTGATACGTCTTTCCATGCGACTATGCCGAAACACAATTACTTGTACAGCTTACCAATCGCTTACTACGAAGATTTTAAAGTGAGAAAATATGGGTTCCACGGAACAAGTCACCGTTATGTTTCTGAACGTGCGGCAGACATGTTAGGTAAGCCGATCGAAGACTTAAAAATCATTACTTGTCATTTAGGAAATGGTGCTTCGATTACTGCTGTTGACGGTGGTAAATCTGTTGATACATCAATGGGCTTCACGCCATTAGCTGGTGTAACGATGGGTACTCGTTCTGGTGATATCGATCCAGCGATCTTACCTTATCTAATGGAAAAATTATCGATCGATATCAATGAAATGGTTGATATCTTAAACAAAAAATCTGGTCTTTTAGGGTTAACAAATCTATCTAGTGATATGCGTGACCTTGAAAACAATTACGATAAAGAAGAGATCCGTTTGGCTTATGATGTATTTGTTGACCGTATCCGTAAATATATCGGTGGCTATGTAACAACAATGAACGGCGTTGACGCAATCGTATTTACTGCGGGTATCGGAGAAAACGATGGTCATGTGCGTAACGAAGTGATCAAAGGTATGACATGGTTTGGTTGTGAGATCGATCCAGAATTGAACAAATTACGTGGTGAAGAGTTAGACATCTCAACAAAAGACTCAAAAGTCAAAGTATTAGTCATCCCAACAGATGAAGAATTAATGATTGCACGTGATGTAGAACGCTTGCGTTAAGTTGCTTCAAATAAAGAAGTAATGGATGTTTGTCCGCGTGATTTGGATGACGCTAAGAAATTAGTCAGATTAACATAAGGGTTCTAAAAAAAGAGTTGGACATTGTCCAGCTCTTTTTGGTTTTTTGCCTAATTTAAATCAGCTGAACGAAGCTAGAAGCAACGCCTAAGAAAAGTATATCTTCTAGCTAATGGGAAAATAGAAGATATACTTTCATTCAAATCGCTGATTGTTTCATGTCGTGCTTCCTTGGATCAATTTCACTGGTAACACATAGTTGGATTCAAGTGGTTTCTCTGGATCTTGGATCCGTTGGAGTATTAGGTCGACTAAGATGTCAGCAATATCTGTAATTGGTTGTGCGATGGTCGAGAGCTGTGGGAAATAATTTTGAATCATTTTTGTTCCATCATACCCGATGATTTTTATTTCTTCAGGAATTTTAATATGCAACTCTTGACAGAGATTATAGGCTAAAATAGCAGTTAAATCGTCTGTACAAAATAAAGCATCAATTGTTTCCATTTCTAAAATCCGTTTGATCTCTAAATTTTTTAAAGCAGTTGAGCGGGCAGTAGAATGAAAATGAAACACGTGCGGCTCTAACTGGAATTCTTCCATAAATGCCAAATATCCATTCAATCGTTGATTGGTCGGTGAATTTGATTCTTGGGAGCCAGTTAAGATGGCAATGTTTCTGGCACCTTTTAAATAAAGGTTTTCGGTAGCTAAGTATCCACCGCGTAAATTGTCACTACTGATAATTGGAATGCCTTCTGCTAAATAGCGGTCGAAGGAGACAATGGGTAGTTCAATATTTTCGTATTCTTGGATACCCAGATTATGCGCTCCAGCAAGGATACCATCTACTTTGTTTGCAGCTAACATGTTGAGGTAGTTTCGTTCTTTTTCTTTATTGTTTGCACTATCGCATAATATTGAACGGTATCCTAAATCAAATAGCTTACTTTCTAATTGTTCGACTAATTCACCAAAGAAAGGGTTGGCAACTGTAGGAAAAATCAAGCCAATCAATTGGGTGTTTTTTCCTTGAAGAGAACGGGCCAATGAATTGGGTTGATAATTCAATTCTTTCATTGCTTGATTTACTTTATCGATTGTTTTTTGGCTCAATGAGCCGTAGTTATTGATGACACGTGATACAGTGGTTGGTGAGACTCCAGCCTTTTTGGCTACATCGGTTAATTTAACAACCATTTAACTTACCCTCTATTCATTCATTTTACGTAACTTCCAAAGCGTTCCTGAGAAGGCATGGTCACATTCGATCAAGAGTGTGGTCTGTTCGCTTGAAGGGAAAATTCGGGCAGTAGCCGTTTGTTTACCGTCATTGATAAAGATTTCGACTACAGAGATATCAACAAAGATTTGTAAAGACAAAGGTTCTTGTGAAATTGTAAATTCTCTTGTGACACCATAATCTTCTGCAAATACTTCTCCTGATAAGCTACGATCTATTTTCATTTTACCATGCCTGCGATCGAAAGAGAGGATCAATCCGTTATTTCCCATGGGATCACTACATAAATGAATTTTTCCACTTTGATTTTCTTTAAACTCTAAGTCGATTTCGTAGCGATTTTGCTCGGTATTTATCTGTGAGACTGATTGATTCAAAGAACATGGCGGCTCAATCCGTAATTGACTCATTTCTTTTACAGGACGTTGATGGAGTGTCCCATTTTCGATCGTCAACTCTTTGACGATACTTAAACAATGAGCCCAGCCAAATGGATCAGTCGGATAACTGATTTCAGGCAACCCGATCCAACTAACTGCTAAGGCACGACCATCAGGAGCGTTGAATGCTTGAGTAGCATAAAGATCAAAGCCTTCGTCAAGATTTTTAAGGGTTGAAGGTTGGGTAAGTTGATTCGTTTCGATGTCATAGGCTTCTCCGATGATGTAAGCATTCGGGTATATATTTTGATACTCCAAAATTGACTGTTCTAAGCCTTGTGGACAAAAGAGTAATAGCGCTTTTCCGTCAATGAATACTAAGTTAGGACACTCGATCATAAATCCCATCGATTGTTGCGTAAATTGTAAAGGACCTGCGTAAGACCAAGTGTCTAGATCGGGACTACGGTAAACTAAAATTTCCCCTTGTTTATTTTGATTTTGTGCACCCAACAATAACAAATATTCGTCTTTATAAAAAATCACTTGAGGATCTCGAAATTCTTGTGTATAGCCGTAAGGTGGCTTAGAAATCAGTGGGGTGGTTAATTTGGATAGTTCGCCATTAGGTTGCATCCATGCACCCAACTGATACGAAGTGCGTGCCCAATTTTCATCACGGACATTGCCTGTATAGGCCAAAAATAATTTGTCATTAACCGGAAGTGCTGAACCGGAATAGACGCCATGACTATCATATGATGTGCTGGGTAGAAGTTTCAATCCTTCCTCTTGCCAATCGACTAAATTCTTCGAAGTCAAGTGGTACCAAGATTTTAGCCCATGAACAGTGCCCATCGGATAAGCTTGGTAAAATAAGTACCATTTGCCGTTGAAAAAAGAAAAACCATTTGGGTCGTTCAACAAACCAGAAGGTGGTTGAATGTGGTAATCCAAACGCCAAGGAGAATGAGCTACTTGTTCCTTTAACAGTGTTTGATACTCTTGAGGCCACGCCTGATAAGCTTGATAACGTAGTTGACGTGTCCATTTAAAATTATTATTCATAAGTACGACTCCTTGTAAACGTATTCTATTATAGAATAGCTCGAACCAGCATCAATGTCAAACGTATATCATTATTGTTGTTTGTTTCATCATTCTCTCTAGTTATTTATTATAAAAGATAAGATTTATTTTTGATAAACGTTTGACAATTGTGAAGTGTCGTGGCATACTCAAGCTAGGATAACGGTTACAAAAAAATTGATGTTTAGATTATATAGGGGGGACAAAAAGTGGATTATAAAAAAGTGGCAAAAGAAATCAATGACGCACTAGGGGAAAATAATATCCAAGCTGCCGCACATTGTGCAACTCGTTTGCGTTTAGTATTAAAAGATCAAGCGAAAGTGAATCAAAAGGCACTAGATGCCATTGATGAAGTAAAAGGAACCTTTGAAGCAAACCATCAATTCCAAATCATTATAGGCGCAGGTGATGTGAATAACGTTTACGACGAACTTATCCAGCTGACCGGTACAAAAGAAGCGTCGACTGACGATTTGAAAGCGGTAGCACAATCAGGGAAGAAACAGAATCCTTTTATGTCCTTGATCAAAGTACTGTCTGATATCTTCGTACCAATTGTTCCTGCTTTAGTCGCAGGTGGGTTATTGATGGCAATCAATAATGTTTTGACCGCACAAGATCTATTCGGACCACAATCAGTGATTGAGATGTATCCTAATTTAAAAGATGTGACTAGCATTATTAATTTACTGGCTTCTGCTCCATTTGCATTTCTCCCGATCCTAGTAGGTTTTTCAGCAACGCGAAGATTTGGTGGCAATCCTTATCTAGGAGCAGCAATGGCAATGGCGATGGTGATGCCGGAGCTGGTCAATGGGTACAGCGTAGCAAATGCTGTGGCAGAAGGAACAATGCCTTATTGGAATATTTTTGGGTTAAACATTGCTCAAGCAGGTTACCAAGGATCGGTCTTACCAGTTTTAGCTGTTTCATGGATTTTGGCGAATTTAGAGAAATTCTTCCATAAACGTTTACTTAATGCATTTGATTATACATTTACACCGATGTTAGCCATTATCATTACAGGTTTTTTGACATTCGTTGTGGTTGGTCCAGTGATGCAAGCAGTCGGAGACAGCTTAACAGCAGGGTTGAGTTGGTTGTATCAAACAACTGGAGCAATCGGCTTAGGGATTTTTGGTTTGTTCTATTCACCAATCGTGATCACTGGTCTTCATCAAAGTTTTCCAGCAATTGAAACATCTTTATTGGCTGATGTGGCTCGAACGGGAGGAACATTTATTTTCCCAGTTGCTTCAATGGCAAACGTTGGACAGGGGGCAGCCACACTTGCCATCATGTTATTGACTAAAAATACAAAGCAAAAAAGTTTAGCAACTTCTGCTAGCATCTCTGCTTTACTAGGAATTACAGAGCCAGCAATTTTTGGTGTCAATCTAAAATTAAAGTTTCCATTTATTTGTGGAATGATTGCTGCCGGGATCTCCTCCATGTTCATCGGTTTTTTCCATGTACTTGCTATTGCTTTAGGTCCCGCCAGCGTCATCGGCTTTATTTCAATTACGCCTAATCAGATTCCTTTTTTCATGATAGGTATCCTGATCAGTTTACTCGTTGGTTTCACTACAACATATCTTTATGGAAAAAAACACGCATACCTACTTGCTAGTGAAGAACCGGAAACAGCAGATGTACCGAGTGTTGCAAAAGAGGAGGAACGTGTGATAGAAGAAGTGATCGTCGCTCCTGTTTCTGGTAAACTGATATCACTGCAGACAGTGGAAGATCCTGTATTTTCTAAAGAGATGATGGGGAAAGGAATAGCAATCAGACCAACGGAAGGACTTTTATTTGCTCCAGCCGATGGTGAACTGACTGTTGTTTATGAATCGAAACATGCCTATGGGTTGAAAACAGATGCTGGTGGAGAAATTTTGATCCATATAGGTATTGATACAGTTGAATTAAATGGTCAAGGGTTTTCGACAGAATTTCAGGTAGGAGATAAGGTAAAGAAAGGCCAGCTGTTGGGAAGATTTGATCAGCAAAAGCTCAAGCAGGCCGGTTATGATGATACGGTAATGGTGATTATTACCAATTCTTTGTCGTATGAATCAATTACTCCTGTTACAGAAGGCACAGTAGATAGCAAAGAAAGATTGCTCATGCTACGTTCAAAGACAGAATCTAACTAATAAAAAGCATTGAGAAATAAAAATTTCTCAATGCTTTTTATGAAATAATCACTTATCTTCTTTTTTTGGTAATTGATTTTCTAAGTTTGTACGTACGACTAGAACATCACATGCTGCATTGCGAATAACGTATTCTGAAACAGAACCGATAAATAGACGTTCGACTGCGTTGAGTCCAGTTGCACCTAAAAGGATCAAGTCCACTTCATGGTCTTCAGGGATTTCTTTAGCAATGATATGCTTTGGAGAACCGTATTCTACCACAGTTGTCACTTGATGTAATCCAGCTTTTTTAGCTTTCATCTCATAATCGGCTAGTGTTTGCTTGGCCATTTCTGTTGCTTGTTCTGCCAACATGCCATCAAAGGATGAAACAGTTTGGAAAGATCGTGTGTCAATGACATGAGCTAATAAAAGCTCGCTGTTATTTCTTAAAGCAACGTTTACTGCTTTTTTAAACGCTAATTCGGCTTCTTCAGAACCGTCGACCGCAACCATGATTTTTCTATATTGTTGTAACATCAGCATTCACTCCTTCAAAAAAGATACTTGGTTTACAATTCTATTGTAAAGCAAATTCAAAGAAATGAGAATTATTTACTGTCAGGTTTCGTCATTTTTTTGGCAAAACCGATGCTGAAGACAGAGGCAACAACGATTACGATGACTAAATAAAGTAATGCAAAAAACCGATGATTGATTGCTACGACAACGAGTCCTAGAAGTCCTAAAAACGCGTAGATCGAACCGAAAATACTTAGAAAATCTTGATTCTTTTTATTCTGTTCGATAAGAACGAAAAAAATCGTTTGTTTTTTAAATAAGTAATAACTGACAAATAATAGCAATAAGGCTGCAATCGCCATCAATAAACGAATCATTGTATCCACTCCTACTTTTTCTAAAACCAATCATACCATAAAAGAGGCAGCACCGATAAATCGGTACTGCCTCTTAATAGGTAAAAAAATGGTAATCTCCGTTAATGCCGTTGTTTGTCCTGTAGTATTGATCCCGCGAATTCAAGCAGGTGGGTCCCATGGTCGTCGCATCGAACTACCAAATGATAAGGCATGTTACCAGCTGTGACACAAGACAGGTCCCAAGATATCAATAAAAATGTTCGGTCAACACACAAAGAGGACAATTCGAACATCACAGATTTCCCACTTCTATAGTAGCACATGGATTTAAAAAGAGCAATGTGGGCGCTCAATAATTTTGAACGCTTTCAATGACGGTAGTTATTGTGTTTTTTTCTGCCATTCTTTAATGCGCTGATATTGCTGTCCTAAGGCTTGTTCGTACTTCCCAGTATTTTTAGGTTGATAATACTGTGTATGTTTCAGTTTATCAGGTAGATATTGTTGATCGACCCAAGCATTTTCGTAGCTATGAGGATATTGATAGTCTACACCTCGATTCAATGACTTGGCACCTTGATAATGGCTATCTTTTAAGTGATCAGGAACTTCGCCCGCTTTTCCTGCTCTTATGTCTGCAATGGCTGTATCTAATGCGGTATAGGCAGAATTTGATTTGGGTGAAAGGCAAAGATCGACGACTGCATCAGCTAAAGGGATACGTCCTTCTGGTAAACCTAAACGTTCGGCAGCTAGCACAGCGTTGACTGTTCGAGCCGCAGCAGCAGGGTTGCCTAACCCAATATCTTCGTAACCGATCACCATCAAGCGACGACAAATACTTGCTAAATCCCCAGCTTCGACTAAACGTGCCAAGTAGTGTAATGCAGCATCCACGTCGCTCCCACGAATGGATTTTTGAAAGGCGGAGATCACATCATAGTGAGCATCCCCATTTTTATCATGCGTCAATGCTTTTCGCTGGATACACTCTTCAACAATAGCAAGGGTGAGATGAATTGTGCCGTCTTCTTGCTTTTTAGTGGAACGTACAGCAAGTTCCAAGCCATTAAGTGCGCTTCTCAAATCGCCGTTAGTGGCGCGAGATAAATGAAGCAAGGCATTTTCATCTATTTTGATGGATGATTCTCCTAAGCCATTTTCTTTATCGGACAATGCACGATGAATGGCTAATTGGATATCTTCTTCGTCTAAAGGTTTTACCTCAAAAATCTGTGTCCGACTACGGATTGCTGGATTAATAGTGATATAAGGATTTTCAGTGGTTGCCCCAATCAAGATGATACGACCGTTTTCTAAATGCGGAAGTAAAAAATCTTGCTTTGTTTTATCTAATCGATGGACTTCATCAAGTAAAAGAATCACAGTACCGCTCATTCTAGCTTCTTCGGCGACAACTTGTAGATCTTTTTTAGAATCAGTCGCGGCATTCAACATCCGAAAGGCAAAATTAGTTGAGCCAGCAATGGCACTAGCGATACTTGTCTTTCCTGTGCCGGGTGGTCCATATAAAATCATGGAAGATAACATTTCTGCATCAACCATACGGCGAATGATCTTACCTTCACCAACTAAATGGCGTTGGCCAACGACTTCATCGATATTTTTCGGACGCATCCGATAGGCTAATGGTTGTTGCATCAGTCTGCCTCCTTTGGATTATTCGTTCGTTTATTATAACATATCTCATAGGATAAAGGGGCGCAAAAGGCGGAGGAATCGTCAGAATAGGGCGAGAAGCTAGAAATAGGTTTCTCTAGCTCAGCAATGGCAATCGCCAACTTTCTGACCCGCTTTTTTCATAGCTTCTTTGCCTAATATTGTGTATGATAAAGGTGGTGAAGCAAATGACAAATCAAAAACAATTAGATGAACTTTTATTAAATAAAACAACGGCAGAAGTGGCAAAAGATTTACTAGGAATGTATCTGGAATATGAAACACCAAATGGGCGCTTAGGTGGCTATATCGTAGATGCAGAAGCTTACTTAGGTCCGGAAGATCTGGCTGCTCACAGTTATGGTATGCGGCGTACGCCTCGAGTGCGTGCAATGTATGAAGAACCAGGAACAATCTATCTCTACACAATGCACACCCACTTGATCTTAAATATCATCACACAACCCGAAGGAGTACCACAAGGGGTGATGATCCGGGCCATTGAGCCGGTTGAAGGGATTGAGAAAATGAGCCTGAATCGCAAAGGGAAGGCGGGTCCTGATATTAGTAATGGTCCGGGGAAATTAGTGGCAGCCTTAGGTCTATCACCAGATTTATATGGACAGTCGATTCGTGATAGCTCGTTGCGTTTGGTTTTTGAGAAAAAACGGCTACCAAAAAAAATATTGGCGTTGCCTAGAATCGGTATACCGAATAAAGGAGAATGGACGGAAAAACCATTGCGTTTTGTCGTTGCTGGAAATCCGTATCTTTCATTACAAAAAAAGAACCAAGTCGATGAAGACTGGGGTTGGAGGAAACAAAATGAAGAAAACAACAATATTGGATTACCTTGATACAGCCATTGAAAAGAAGATCACAGATTATGATGTGGCGTTAGATTGGGACACAAAAAACCATACGATTGAGATTGTGGTACGTTTATTTGCAGAAAATCAAGCGCATTTTGAATTAGATGATGCCCAAGGGGTTGTCTCGGAAGAAGAAATCATTGAATTTGAAGATGGTGTTTTACTATTCAACCCAGAAAAATCTACATTTGATGAGCAAGATTACCTGGCAGTGATCCCTTATGAAGGAAAGAAAGGGTTAGCGAGTTCTGTAGCCGAGGCACTGATTGACTACTTGAATGATGTATTAGCACAAGGTCAAAGTGATCTTTTAGATTTTTTAGATGCAGAAGACGAAACAGCTGTCTTTGAATTGAAATGGGACAACCATGTGTTCACACGTTTAGTCGAAGAAAAACAACAAAATGAAAAAGATGGATATCTACCCTATCCCAGCTATTAAGGAGCAACGTATATGAAATGGAATGAAGTCAAAATCGAAACGGCGAGTGAAGCGGTTGAAGCAGTCGCAAATATTTTAATGGAAGCAGGAGCGAGTGGTGTCGCGATCGAAGATTCATTGGACGTCGAAAATTTTAAATCTGATCCTTATGGAGAAATCCTGACAAAAGAAGATTTTACAACGATTGAAGAGGGTGCCATCGTGATGGCTTATTTCCCTGAAACGATCTTTTTACCGGAAATTTTACCTTTTATCAAAGAACGTGTGACAAAATTACCCGAATTTGGATTAGCGATCGGTAAGAACATTGTGACGGTGAGTGAAGTCGAAGAAAGCAATTGGGCAACGGCTTGGAAAAAATATTATCATCCGGTTCGGATCACACGTTTACTAACTGTCGTACCAAGTTGGGAAAGTTACCAAACGTCTGATCCATTAGAAAAAATCATTACATTAGATCCAGGGATGGCGTTTGGAACAGGTACGCATCCAACGACTTCTTTGACATTACAAGCACTGGAGTCGACCTTGCGAGGTGGAGAAACGGTTTTAGATGTCGGTACTGGTTCTGGAGTGTTGAGTATTGCGGCGAAGCATTTAGGGGCAAAAGAAGTCTATGCGTATGATCTCGATGAAGTGGCAGTACGTTCAGCAAAAGAAAATATGGATCTAAATGAAGTAGCCAAAGATGTGCATGTGTCGGCCAATGACCTATTAAAAGGTATTGAGATCGAGAGTGATGTGATCGTAGCTAATATTTTGGCTGATATCATTTTGTTGATGATCCCTGATGCGTGGCGTTTACTAAAACAAACTGGGACGTTGATCGTTTCTGGAATCATTGAAGAGAAGAAAGAAATGGTTCTCGCAGCGATGGAAGAACAAGGTTTTGTTGTCGATCAAGTGTTCCAACAAAAAGATTGGTATGCCATTATGCTAAAAAAACCTGAGGTGGATTAAATGCAACGATATTTTCTAGATGAACCTTATCGACCACAAGAACGTTTTGTAATAGAAGGTGAAGCCTATCACCATATGGTAAGAGTCATGCGAATGGCAGTGAAAGATCAGGTCTATTTAGCATTTAACGACCAAATCGCGATCATTGCAGAAATCAATGAAATGAACGAGAATGAAGTTTTCTTAGTCGAAGTGGCGAAAGAAAGTGTTCAAAAAGAATTACCCTGCAAGTTCACGATTGCTAGCGGATATCCTAAAGGGGATAAGTTGGATTGGATCGTACAAAAAGGGACAGAGCTAGGCGCTCACGGGTTTGTGGGATTTCCTGCTGCGGCTTCTGTCGTCAAATGGGATGCCAAAAAACGCAAAAAGCGACAAGAACGATTGGTCAAGATTGCACAGGAAGCGGCGGAACAGTCGCATCGCCAAGTCGTCCCGCAAGTATCTTTAATGGAGACAGAAAAGGAATTTTATGAGACGCTCAGTTCGTATGATGTCCTTCTGATTGCATATGAAGAATCAGCAAAACAAGGGGAAGCCGCTAATTTAGCCAAAATACTTCAATCTGTTTTACCAGGTACTCGGATCCTTGCAGTGTTTGGCCCAGAAGGCGGATTATCTCCACAAGAAGTCGCTCATTTTGAATCACAAGGTGGCATTCTTTGTGGTCTTGGTCCAAGAATCCTACGAACAGAAACTGCACCATTGTATTTGCTAAGTGCCGCCAGTTTTCAGCTTGAATTACAAGCACCTAGCAAGTAATAGGTGAGTGAATCGTTAGGGATAACGATTCTCTCCAAAACAAATGAATGACTTTTTCTGTTTTCTTGATCCCTCAAAGTGAAGGGGGCATTTTTCCTTTTGTACGGAATTGAAAATCATTGACACAATCGGTATAATAAGAACAATTATTTAATCCTAAGCTATAAAAAAATGCTTTCTCACGATAAAAAATATCTGTTTTGATTATGAATAGAAAGGGGGATGTTTCCCATGCCAAAAGAAGAAATATTAACAGGGCCTGACGTCATTAAGATGGTTAGCCAATACATGGGACCTGAACATGTCGCTTTTGTGCAAAAAGCATGTGACTACGCGACCACTGCCCACGAAGGACAGTTTCGTAAATCAGGAGAACCTTATATCATCCATCCGATCCAAGTTGCAGGGATTCTTGCAGATCTCCGAATGGACCCCCACACGGTTGCCACTGGTTTTTTACATGATGTGGTAGAAGATACAGAAGTAACCTTAGAAGATTTAAGAGAAGCCTTCGGGAACGACGTGGCAATGTTGGTGGACGGAGTGACGAAGTTAGGGAAAATCAAATATAAATCCCACGAAGAACAACTAGCGGAAAATCACCGCAAAATGTTATTAGCTATGGCTCAAGATTTACGTGTAATCATGGTGAAGTTAGCCGATCGTTTACATAACATGCGTACGTTAAAGCATTTGCGGGAAGATAAGCAACGACGCATTGCGCAAGAAACATTGGAGATATACGCACCGCTTGCTCATCGTTTAGGGATCAGTCGAATCAAATGGGAATTAGAGGATACGGCGCTGCGTTATCTCAATCCAAAGCAATATTATCGAATCGTCCACTTGATGCAAACAAAACGAGAAGAACGTGAAAATTATGTCAGTGGTACAGTGGAGGATATCCGTTTAGCAACGGAAGAATTGGGGATTTTTGCAGAGATCTATGGCCGTCCGAAGCACATCTATTCGATTTACCGTAAGATGAAAGATCAAAAGAAGCAGTTCAATGAAATCTATGATCTACTAGCGATTCGAGTGATCGTAGATTCGATCAAGGATTGTTATGCAGTACTAGGCGCGATCCATACGAAATGGAAACCCATGCCAGGTAGATTCAAAGATTATATCGCGATGCCTAAAGCGAATATGTATCAATCGTTGCATACAACTGTTATCGGACCAGCAGGCAACCCTGTCGAGATCCAGATCCGAACCCAAGAAATGCACGAAATCGCTGAGTTTGGGGTAGCTGCTCACTGGGCGTATAAAGAAGGAAAAGGCGACAAAGTTGAACCTGATGGGATGACAAAACAGTTAAGTTGGTTCCATGAGATCATCGAATTGCAAGATGAAAGTTACGATGCTTCTGAATTCATGGAGGGAGTGAAGGGCGATATCTTTAGTGATAAAGTCTATGTGTTCACTCCAAAAGGCGATGTGACTGAGCTTCCTAAAGGATCAGGACCGTTAGACTTTGCTTATAGCATCCATACAGATATCGGGAACAAAACGACTGGTGCTAAAATCAATGGGAAAATGGTCCAATTAGATTACAAATTGAAGAATGGTGATATTATCGAGATTCTGACTTCGCCAAATTCATTTGGACCAAGTCGTGATTGGCTGAAATTAGTAGCTACTAGTAAAGCGAGAAATAAAATCAAGCGTTTCTTCAAAGGACAAGATCGAGACGAGAATGTGACGAAGGGTCATGAAGCTTTAGTGAAGTGTATTACAGATCTTGGCTTTGTACCAAAGGAGATCCTTTCAAAAAATAAATTACATGACGCATTAGAACGTTTGAATTTCCAAACAGAAGAAGACATGTATGCCGCGATTGGTTATGGCGAAGTAAGTCCATTGACGATGGCTAATCGCTTGACTGAAAAAGAGCGGAAAGAACAAAAAATCGAGCAACAAAAACAAGAAGCAGAAGAGTTGATGAATCAACCTAAAAAAGAGCCTGAAAAAATGAAGGTTCGTCATGAAGGTGGCGTCGTCATCCAAGGTGTTGAAAACTTGTTGATCCGGATCAGCCGTTGTTGTAATCCTGTACCAGGGGATGACATCGTGGGCTATATCACCAAAGGACGTGGTATCTCGATCCATCGCAAAGACTGTCCGAATGTCCAACCGGATAAACCAAATGTGGAAGAACGGTTGATCGACGTTGAATGGGAAGACACTTCAAATACGAACAAAGAGTATGATGCTGATTTAGAGATCTATGGCTATAATCGTTCTGGCATGTTAAATGACGTCTTGCAGACAGTGAATGCGATGACTAAAAATTTGAACAGTGTCGAAGCACGAACGAATAAAGACAAAATGGCGACGATCCATTTGACAGTAGGGATACGCAACTTGTCACACTTGAAAAGTATTGTCGATAAAATCAAGACCGTACCGGATGTATATAGCGTACGCCGGATGAATGGCTAGGAGGTAGTACCTTGCGCGCAGTGATCCAACGAGTGAGTCAAGCAGCTGTATCGATCAACGAACGAGAAGTGGGTCGTATCGATCATGGCTTGTTGATTTTGCTAGGTGTTCATGAGACAGATACGCAAACAGACGTAGATTATTTGATCAAAAAAATTGCCCAGATGCGTATCTTTGAAGATGAACAAGGAAAAATGAATTTAAGTATTGAAGATGTCAAAGGAGCGCTGTTGAGTATTTCTCAGTTCACTCTTTTTGCAGACACAAAAAAAGGCAATCGACCAAGTTTTATCGCAGCAGCACTTCCGGAAACAGCGATTCCTTTATACGAAGCCTTTAACGAAGGGCTAAGACAACGAGGAATCACCGTTGAAACAGGAGAATTTGGTGCAGATATGGCGGTTTCTCTTGTGAATGATGGCCCAGTGACGATCATTATTGATTCTCAAAACAAATGAAAAATAAAAAGATTAGTCTGATTTTGATGGAGTTTCTCAAAATCAGCCTTTTTTTGTTTACTTTATTCCTAATTTTAGAATGCGCTTTCGGTTTTCGTTCGTCATAAGTACTGAGATGCGATAAAATTGAACATAGGAGGTGCTTGCCAATGGCTAATGGAAATCAAGCAACTATAGATGAAATACTGTCACATCGTTATGATAATGGCTTTGATTATTGGGCAACGCCAGATAAACAATTGATCAAAGGCGCCCCTTTTACTACGTTAGAATGCCCGTTGTATCTTTTAGATGCCGGTGTTTTACCTGGAGAAAAGGTCATGCAAGAAACGGCGAATTTGATATTTGAAGCATGGCGGAAAGATGGACGATTCAAAGTTTCGCCAAAGGGTGCGATCTACCCCTGCCATACGGCTGCTGCACTTCGAACATTGTGTTATTTAGATCATGCAACAGACAAGAGACTAAAAAAAACATTTGAGTATTTTCTCGCTACCCAAGAAGAAGATGGCGGATGGAAGTGCAATAAGTATAGTTTTGGCAAAGGCCCTGAAACCGAATTTTCTACACCGATGACGACCTTAACAGTTTTGGATGCCTTTCGTTTCTCCGAATGGATCAACAACGATGAGCGGTTGGATCGAGCGGTGGAATTTTTATTGTCCCATTGGACGATCAAACAACCGATTGGACCTTGCCATCACGGGATCGGAACATTATTCATGCAAGTAGAATATCCCTTTAGAAGCTATAATTTATTTTATTATGTCTATGTTTTGTCTTTTTACAAATACGCTAGAAAAGACGTGCGCTTCAAAGAGGCATTTCATGCGCTGACTTCAAAGCTAGACGAAGGAATGATTCGAGTGGAAAGAGTGGTACCTAAGTTAAGAAAATTATCTTTTTGTGAAAAAGGACGAGTGAGTGAAAGAGCCACAGAACGTTATAATGAAATCTTATTTAATTTAAATGATTTATAAAGAAGTTGTTTATTCGGGTATAAGTAGCACAAGAAAAATAATTGATATAGCTTGGGCTCAAACACTTCTTTTGTCAGTTTTATTGTACAAGGAGTATCCTAATAATATCTAAAGTTATTTATTAGGAGGAGCAAAAAATATGCAAGAAATTCCAGTGGTCGATATCAAAATGACCGAAATCAAAAAATACTATAATGAGGGCTACAAAATGCTTGGAAAGCTAAGAGAAGAAGCCCAATCACCTGTTGTGAAAGCAAAGATATTCAATAAGGAAGCTGTGATCATCTATGGAGAAGAGGCAGCGAAACGTTTTTATGATCCGAGAAATTTCAAACGAGAAGGTGCGATGCCTAAAATGGTCCAAAAAACATTATTTGGAAAGGACGGGGTGCAGTCCTTAGATGGTGCAGAGCATCATCATCGTAAAGCAATTTTTATGGATTTGATGACGCCAGAGCGAATGGAAGACTATCATCAAATACTGGATCGCGTACTGACACATGAATTGGAACAACAACATGGTACCTTTGAGTTATTTGATTTGAGTAAAAAAGTACTTTTTACCGCTATATGTGAGTGGTCGGGAATCAACTTAGCTGATTACTCAGAAGAAGAAATCAACCAACTGGCAGATTATCAGATCTCCATGATCAGTGGAACAGTGACTTCACCGATCGATCATTTTAAAGGCGTTGACAATCGAAAAAAATCAGAGAAATGGGCACAAGAGTTGCTGGAAGAAGCACGAGAAAATCCAGTAGCCGGAAAAGAAAATGTCGCCCTGTATGCTTTTGCGCATGCGACCGATCTTAAGGGCAATCTCTTACCATTGGATATTGCGGCGGTAGAATTATTGAATATCATTCGACCAACCGTGGCATTGACCGTCTGGGCGGTATTGATGGGGCATGCTCTTTTCAGCCGACCAGATATCTACCAACAACTAAAAAACGATTTTAAGGAACTACAAGATCCTTTTATTCAGGAGATGCGTCGGTATTACCCATTTTTCCCAATGTTACCGGCATTTGCTTTACAAGATGTTGAAGTAGATGGCTATCGCATCCCTAAAGACAGTTGGGTAATTTTAGATTTGTATGGAACAAATCATGATGAACGGACAGTGGATTCACCAGAGGCATTTTTGATCAAACGGTATATTGGTAAAGCGAAAAAAATCTCTTATGAAGAAGAGTATGAGATGATTGCGCAAGGTGGCGGTGACTTCCGAAAAATGCACCGATGCGCAGGTGAATGGATCACGTTGCATAGTTTACGAGTTTTTTCCGATCAATTAGTGAATCGTTTTGCCTTTTCTGTACCAGAACAAGACTGGACGATTCCATTCAATCAATTTCCGACTTATCCGAATAGTCGAGGATTGTTATATAAAGAGTAACGTGGATTTTCAGCTTGGATTAGCTTGGATTGCTCAGTGAGGGAGAGACAAAAGTAACATTCGCTTTTATCTCTTACGTAAGAATGGATTAGGTAGTGGGCAGAGAAGTAGCCTCTTAGGTAATTAGAGTCCTTCTCTCCCGACATCCTTCTATAAAAATATACAGGAGGTGTGAAGGAATGAGCGAAATTACAATTCGTGTATCAGAGGAAGAAAAATCATTTATTTTGGCAATGGCTGATTTGAAAGGACTGACAATATCGGAATTAGCTAGAACGATGATATTAGGTACGCTAGAAAAACAAATTGACTTGGCTATCTATAATGAAGCGATGAAGGATCATCAGAAACTTGATGAAAGTCTCTCGCATGACGAAATGAAAAAAAAGCTAAGGTTATGCTGAAACATCTTGTACATAATAAAAAAACAACCACCGCATTTTCTCGCGATGGTTGTTTTTGAGTACTATTTAAACTCTCGGAATAACTGATCGATTGTTTGGGCATCTTCTAAAGACAAATGAATATCCAAAGCTTTGGCATTGTCTGCGACTTGTTCTGGTTTCTTTGCGCCAGGAATGACAAATGAAATCCGCGGGTGTGCGATATACCAAGCTAAGACTAATTGAGCAGTGGTTGCTTGGTACTTTTCAGCAAGCGGTTTGAGTTGATCGACCGCTGTGATGATTCGTTCATAACGTTCACCTTGAAAGTTTGGTTTGTTCTTTCTAGGATCGTCTTCAGAAAAATGTTTCGGACTTTCTAGATCATACTTGCCAGTCAATAAACCTGAAGCAAGTGGGAAATAAGGCACAAAACCAATCTCGTTAGCTTCGAGGTAAGGGAATAATTCTTTTTCCGCTGTGCGATGGATCAAACTAAATTGATCCTGTACGATATCGACATAGCCGTCTTGGTTGGCTTCTTTCAATTGCTCTAAAGTGAAATTAGACACACCAATGGCACGGATTTTCCCAGTTTCTTTCAGTTCGTGTAAAGCGGCAACTGCTTCATTTTTAGGTGTTGCTTCATCTGGAAAATGGATATAAAAAATATCGATGTAATCTGTTTGCAGACGTTCTAACGCTGCATCAACTGATTTCTTCAAAAATTCAGGAGAGTTATCAAATTTTTTCGGTTGATCTGGAAGATGTGCTGCTTTGGTGGCAATAATAATACGGGAACGATCATAAGCCGGTTCTTGCAAGACTTCTCCAATCAATTGTTCCGAACGACCTTCTCCATAAATATAAGCAGTATCAATAAGGTTCAAGCCATTATCTAAGGCTGCTCTGACGACTTCTTTTCCAGTTTCATCAGCTAATCCTGAAAAAAGATTGTGCCCGCCGACGGCATTTGCACCTAAGCCGATTGCTTCGGCATATACTTGAGAATGACCAATTTTTACTTCTGACATTTTTTTACCTCCTTTTTTATTTAGTCTAAATCAAAAAGAAAAAAAGCTAAATCAAAATGACTTTGAAAAAGAAATCAATAAGAATCTACTTGACTTTGCGCTGTGTTTTTAGTAGGTTATAATTAATATCTAAATATCGATGAAAGAGCGAGTAAGTAACTAAATGCTTTATAAGAGAGGATCGTCGTGGCTGAGAGCGATCTAAAACAAGTAGTTTCTGAAAGACACTCTGGAGATGGACGCGTGCAAAGCCGTCCCGTAAACGAGCGTTAATCGTGAGAGGAAAGAGCAATCTTTCAAATATAGGTGGTACCGTGTATGAATTAATCATTCACCCTTGTTCATGGCGAACAAGGGTGTTTTTTGTTTGCATTGATTACATAGCGTGAAGAAAAGGAGAGAAAAATATGAGCTTCCAAAGACCAAAAGGAACAAATGATATTTTACCTGGAGAATCTGAAAAATGGCAATTTGTTGAAGAAACTGCCCGTTTATTATTTAAAGATTACCAATATAATGAGATCCGCACACCGATTTTTGAGCATTATGAAGTGATTGCTCGTAGTGTAGGGGATACGACTGATATCGTTTCAAAAGAAATGTATGATTTTTATGATAAAGGCGAGCGTCATGTTACGCTTCGTCCAGAAGGAACTGCACCAATCGTTCGTTCATTTGTTGAGAATAAATTATTTGGACCAGAATATACAAAACCTTACAAAACATTTTATATGGGACCAATGTTTCGTTATGAGCGTCCTCAAAAAGGTCGTTTACGTCAATTCCATCAAATCGGTGTCGAAGCATTTGGCTCAGACAATCCCGCGACGGATGTTGAAAGTATGGTGATGGCATTAGACTTCTTCAAGCAATTAGGAATCAGTCAAATCCGTTTAGTGATCAACTCTTTAGGCGATCAAGAAACGCGACAAGCGTATCGTCAAGCGTTGATCGATTACCTTGTACCGTTTGAAGCAGAATTAAGCGAAGATTCACAACGTCGTTTACATGAAAATCCATTACGTGTATTGGATAGTAAAGACAAACGTGATCAAAAATTCGTAGCAGAAGCACCTTCGATCTTAGATTATTTAAGTGAAACAGCAAAAGCACATTTTGAAACAGTGATTGCCATGTTGGATGCGTTAGATGTGCCTTATGAAATCGATAGTAATATGGTTCGTGGGTTAGATTATTATACGCATACGATTTTTGAAGTGATGAGTGACGCGCCTAAAATGGGCGCACAAGCAACGATTTGTGCAGGTGGTCGTTATGACAACTTGGTCGAAGAACTAGGTGGGCCAGCAACACCAGGATTTGGTTTTGCGATGGGGATCGAACGTATTTTATTAACGATGGAAGCAGAAGAAGTAGCTGTCCCTGTAATGAATACATTAGATGCCTATGTAGTAGCACTAGGCGAAGAAACAAATATCGAAGCGTTAAAAATCGTTCAAGCGATCCGTGATTTTGGTTTTTCCGCCGATCGTGATTTTATGGGCCGTAAAGCGAAAGCACAATTTAAGACAGCAGACAAAGCCGATGCGAAGTTGGTCTTAGTGATTGGTGCGGATGAATTAGCCAATCAAACGATCAACGTCAAATCAATGGCTAATCGTACAGAGAAAAGCTTTGCATTAGAAGATATTTATGACCACTTTGATAAAGTCTATGATGAAATGACATTATCTACTGAACAGGAGGAAAAATGATGGCACAACGAACAGTATACTGTGGACTGGTTTCAGAAAAGCAGTTAGGACAAACAGTTACATTAAAAGGCTGGGTACAAAAAAGACGTGACTTAGGTGGCGTGATCTTTATTGATTTACGTGATCGTGAAGGAATCGTCCAACTTGTTTTTAATCCAGAAATCAATAAAGAAGCGTGGGAAATCGCTGATAAATGCCGTAGTGAATATGTCATTGAAGTGACAGGTACAGTAAAAAAACGGGATGAATTGGCAATCAATCCTAAAATGGCAACGGGTGAATTTGAGATCATCGCGGATGAAATCATTATCTTGAATCAAGCAAAAACACCACCATTTTTGATTGAGGATGAACAAACGATCAATGATGAGATTCGTTTGAAGTATCGTTATCTTGATTTACGTCGTCCAAAAATGACGAAAAATATCAAATTGCGCAATGATACAACGAAAGCGATCCGTCATTACTTGGATGACCATGATTTCTTGGATATTGAAACACCTTATTTAGGCAAATCAACACCAGAAGGAGCGAGAGATTACTTAGTACCTTCTCGTATCCATGCGGGGCATTTCTATGCTTTACCACAATCACCACAGTTGTTCAAACAATTGCTGATGAATGCTGGCTTTGATCGTTACTATCAAATCGTTCGTTGCTTCCGTGATGAGGATCTACGTGGCGACCGTCAACCAGAATTTACACAAGTCGATATCGAAACGACGTTCTTGACCGCTGAAGAAATCCAAACCTATACAGAAGGTTTGATTGCTAAAGTGATGAAAGAGGTACGTGGTATCGAAGTCACTTTGCCATTCCCACGTATGACATATGATGAAGCGATGAGCCGTTATGGAAGTGACAAGCCAGATACACGTTTTGACATGGAATTGATCGATTTGAGCACGGTTGTGAAAGACGTTGAATTTAAAGTCTTCCAAATGGCGCTTGAAAATGGTGGAGTGGTCAAAGCGCTGAATGCGAAAAATGCAGCAAGCAAGTATTCACGTAAAGATTTAGATAATCTTGGACAATATGCCACTCAGTTTGGCGCAAAAGGACTAGCTTGGTTAAAAGTAGAAGAAGATGGCTTGAAAGGTCCTATTGCGAAATTTATGGGCGAGGCATCTGAAGCATTGATCCAAGCAACAAACGCTGAAGTTGGGGATATTTTATTATTTGGTGCAGATAAAGAAGAAATCGTTGCAGCCACTCTTGGAGCGATTCGTTCTCGCTTAGGAAAAGAATTAGATTTGATCGACGAATCAAAATTCAATTTCTTATGGGTGACAGAATGGCCACAATTTGAATATTCAGCAGAAGAAGGCCGCTATGTTTCTGCTCACCATCCGTTTACGATGCCTAAAGCATCCGACGTCGAGTTATTGGCAACTGATCCGGCAAAAGTCTATGCAGAAGCGTATGACATCGTCTTGAACGGCTATGAATTAGGTGGGGGATCATTACGTATCCATACAAGAGAATTACAAGAAAAAGTATTAAAAACACTAGGCTTTTCTGAAGAAGAAATGGAAGAACAATTCGGTTTCTTGTTAAGTGCATTAGATTATGGCTTCCCACCACATGGAGGGATTGCTTTAGGGCTTGACCGCTTTGTGATGTTGCTTGCAGGTGAAGAAAACATTCGTGAAGTCATTGCTTTCCCTAAAAATGGTAAAGCAGCTGATGTTATGAGTGATGCGCCAAGCACTGTTTCTGATCTTCAATTATTTGAGTTGAACATCGATGTAACAGATGTTGAATAACAACGACTAGAGATAAATTATTTTCATAGAAACACCAAGGTTGTGAAAGGGTCACAGATAAGTCGCGATTGATTCGGACTTGTGACGCTGACACAACCTTTTTTGTATGATATTGGAATTTCCAATCTTTTTTTCAAAGAAGTCTCTTGATTAAATCCTAAAAGATCATATAATAAGGGCATACCAGATAAAGCGAGGCTTTTTTCATGAAAAAAACTTTCGAAAATTGGGCGTATCATGATTATACGACCAAACTTTCGGTGTCGATCGTCTATGCACTGATTGCTTCAGTTGCATTGAACTTTTTTTATCAACCAGGAAACATCTATTCAAGTGGGATAACCGGTCTTGCGCAAATCTTAACGACGCTTTCAAAATCAGTGATTGGTTTTGAGATTCCAGTCTCAACCACGTTGTATTTGCTGAATATCCCATTATTCTTTTTAGCATGGTTTAAACTTGGAAAGAAATTTACGATTTTTACATTTATCACTGTGACATTAACCTCGCTTAGTATCCATCTCTTGCCACAAACGATTCTTTCGACCGATCCGATCATTTGTGCGATATTCGGTGGTGCCGTCAATGGGGTTGGTATTGGTTTAGCATTAAAAAATGGCTTATCTTCTGGCGGATTAGATATCGTGAGTATTACGATCCGTAAAAAAACAGGACGATCCATTGGTTCGATTTCCATTTATTTCAATGCACTGATTGTTTTCGTAGCGGGCTTGCTCTTCGGTTGGCAGTATATGTTTTATAGTGCCTTGTCGATTTTTGTGAGTGGCAAAGTGACGGATGTCGTCTATACGAAACAAAAAAAGATGCAAGTCATGATCGTGACTAAGCATCCTGAAGCAGTGATTGAAGCGATCCAAAAATGTATGCGTCGTGGGATCACGATCATCAATGAAGCAGAAGGTGCGTACAAGCACGATAAACAAACAGTCTTAATGACGATCGTTACTCGCTACGAGCTTCCTTTGTTACGTGAAGCAATGAAATCTTCTGACCCGCAAGCATTTGTCAGTATTGCGGAAAATGTCCAAATTCTCGGACGTTTTTATGAAGATGGAATATAGAGTTTAGTAAAATAGTTAGATAAAACACAGTGGATAACTGATCGGTTATCGCTGTGTTTTTTTGTTATTTTGTTAAATCTAAAGAACTTAAAAGTTATTAGTTTTTACATAATCCTATAGTCCAGATTCTAAATTTTTAGCGGTTTTGCGTTTAAAACGACACTTTATTATAGAGTTGTGATTATTTAAAAATAACGTGATATATTGAAATGAGAAGTAAGAAAGATAAATTTATGGATCTTGTATAAAAGAAAGGTGACAGTATCTTGAAATTAAAACGATTCGTTCTATCAGAATAGTCAAAGTAATATAGTTCTTCCTTAGTTGCTCAGCTGTCTACTTACTAATAAGAGGACCTAAGTATGCAGTTTTGATACCATTATTATTTGGTTTTCTCTTTGAACTAACCCTTCCAAAAGAATATGGTGGAGGACTAGTTAAAAATAAAAAGAATGTATTTATTAATTCAGAAAAAATTTGGATTGAACCACTTATTGGGATTTTACTTTTGTTTTTATTTATTATTTTTTCAACTATTATTTAATTGATCTAGGAAGAATAAGATGGGAAACGGGATGTAGAAAACTTGTGTTTATTTTTTTCAACATTTAAAGAATTTCAAGCATGGCAGAGTATTTGTATATCAAAATTTTCGTTATCAATATAGCTATATAAACAACATTGTTGGGCCAACAGGGTATACTCTGTTGGATATTTGTGTATTTGTAATAAGCTTGAATTTATGGAATCACAACTAAGTTGAGCAATAGAAAACACATCAATAGTTAGTATTAAAATGTCGTTCATTATACTAGTAGTGTGGCAGAAAGGATCAACTTAAACTAAAAATATAGCTATTTAAACGAATGATGGGGCTAATTTCCTCAGGTCATTCATTTTTTTGTCACAAAATTTGCTTTTTCACGACATATCTTAACGTATACGAAAAGTCGCGACAATACAACAGAAGGAAGGAAAAGAGATGAACTACAGCGTAAAGACAGGCGATACGTTAAGTGGAATCGCTCAACAGTTTGGGATCACAGTACCTCAACTCCAACAGTGGAATCAGTTAGCTGATCCTGATTATATTCAAGTTGGACAAGTACTATTGATCCAAGAAACCCAAGAAAAGGGGGAGAATTACGTGGTACAAGTAGGAGACACATTGAGTGAGATTGCATTGCGCTTTGGTGTAACGGTCCAGCAACTTCAAACATGGAATAACCTTCCGAATCCTGATTTAATTCAAGTCGGTCAATGGTTGTTTATAGAAAAAAGGAACGGAAATTCCCAAAGTCGAGCCGTATCATTAGGACAATTACAAGCAATCGGCTGGTATTCGATCTCGGCAGAAGATGTCACAGAATTGAATCGTTGCCTGCAGACTTATAAAATTGTCTCTTTGAACAGTTTGCGTCACTTCATTAGTCAATGCAGCCACGAATCAGGTTGTGGAGTTTGGCGGGAAGAGTTGGCTTCTGGAGAGTCATATGAAGGGCGGAGTGATTTAGGTAATTATTATCCGGAAGACGGGAAAAAATACAAAGGAGCGGGTTATATCCAGCTAACTGGACGCAGTAATTATACCCGATTTGCCGCTTCAGTATTGGATCCAGAAATTTTAAATCAAGGAGCAAAGTATGTAGCTGCTACTTATCCATGGACCAGTGCAGGTTTCTGGTGGTTTTCAAACGGGATGAATGAATACTGTGGAGGAAATCCAACCGTTGAACAAGTGACCTTACGTGTAAATGGTGGATACAATGGCTTGACATCTAGAAAACAATACTATCAGAAATGTTGTGAGATTTTCTGCTAAATACTCAGTTTACAAAGGAGGTGTTATGATGACTGCTTTGACAAAGATCTTTGCTACCGATCAGGCATTGATTCATATCTTTTTCCTTGTGGTTCTTTTAGATCTAATGACGGGGTGGCTCAAAGCAAAAGTCAATCACACCTGGTATTCTACATTAAGTTGGCAAGGCCTTTGGAAAAAACTTAGCCATTTTGTGTTACTTATTTTGACAGGAATCGTTGACTTTGTTTTGCTACAAAATGAGGTTCATTTAGAGTTCACATTGGTCAAAGTTTTTACGACCTGTCTGATTTTTAATGAAATTGGAAGTATTATTGAAAATACGGCAAAAACAGAAGTGACGACTTACTTTCGGGAAATCTTAAAATCCATTGAAAAGAAAATGAGAAAAACACTGTAGTGGATTAAATGACAAAAAGAAATAAAAAAAATTGTTATTATCCTGTCACACGTTACACTTATTTTACGACATACCCATCCAAAAGGACGATTGGAGTGGGAAACATGGATTTTTGGACAGAACGAATCATAGAAGTAGAGGATTATGTAAAAGAACAAGATGAAAGACGTTTAGAAATAATTTTGTTGAATTTTGTTCCGTATTTAAAAAAAAGTGCAAAATATTCACATTTTTCAGCAAGTAATGTAGGCGCATACATTTCGTTTGAAGATTTTTATAGTGCCTACCTCTTCGCAACTTGGGAAGCAATCGAAGTTTTTCGAGAAGAACAAAAAAATGATTTTAACTTTAAAAATGTATTTCTCCATCGATTATTTATTGCAGAAAAAAATGTTTGGCGTTTATATAAGAAAAAATCAGGGAAATCCACCGATAAACATGGCATTACTTATGCAAGTGGGCACTGGCAAATGATTGATGAGTCCAGTGCCTGCTTTCCACCCTGTTTTTTAGACGAGAGTACATTGATGATCAAAGAGATTTTAATGAAGTATCAAGTAATTGCTCCTGATGATGCCCAGTTCTTTTCTTTGTTAGTGGAAGGCTATTCGTGTGCTGAAGCGGTGAGATATATGTTTTTTGAAGAATATAACGCACGTATGCGGAAAAAGATTGAGCGAATGAAGCGGAGATTCAAGAAATACTTGGAAAAAGAAAATTTTTTTCTATTTCCAGTCACAAATGACGAAAATCTTCGACATATCTAAGTGATTCGAATCAAAAAATAAATTTTTAGGAGTGAAAAAAATGAACGTAAATGATAAACAATTAAGAGAAGATCCATGGGTATTAGAAGTACAACAATGGTTGAATAAAACTTATGGAGATGTACCTAGTTTTGGTTCAGTTCCGGAAGATGGCCGTACTGGATGGGATACGGTATATGGTTTGATTCGTGCAGTGCAACATGAGTTAGGTATTACAGAATTGGTCAATAATTTTGGTGAGACCACTTCAGCACTATGGGATCAGCAAGTGACGCCCAACTTAATTAATAAGTATGAAAGCCCAATTGTAAAATTGGTCGATGGTGCTTTTCGCTGCAAAGGGATGGGAAATGGGAAATTTGACACAGTTTATACGCTCAATAATGATGATGCAATCAAAGGATTGAAAATGGCTGCTGGATTTGAGAATCCAACTAGTACGTTAGATTCAATATGGGCCAAAGCTTTGTTTGATATGAGTGCATTTGTATTAGTTCAAGGAGGCGATGCACGAACACGTGAAATGCAACAAACTTTAAATAGAAAGTATTCGGAATGGACAGGAATCTTACCTTGTGACGGGATCTATCAACGTGCCACAAATACTGCCTTGATTTATGGGGTCCAAGTAGAAGAAGGTCTAGGCGATATTGCAAATGGTGTATTCGGTCCAACTACACAAGAAGTTTATAGACAGTTAGCAGATAGTGGCCAAGTAGCAAGTAATAGCGGATTAGTGTTACTTCTCCAATATGCACTTTATCAAAATCTGATCAATGTACGTCCAAGTGGTGTCCCATTCAGCGGAGCATTAGATACCGAGACAACAGACTCATTATCATTATTCCAATTATTCTTGAATTTATCCGAAGTAACAGACGGTTATCCTGACTTAACTACTGCGATGTCCTTGATGCTTTCTTCTGGCGATCCTAACCGTAGTTTCAATGCGGTAGATACTTCAGAACAGCTAACTCCTGCGCAAATCACAACCTTGCAAGAAGCTGGAATACAATACGTAGGTCGTTACTTAACGGGAACCGTCGGCAATAACTTTATTCCAAAATATTTAACGGTAACTGAAGCAAATAATATTATTAATGCTGGAATGGCTATCATTCCGATTTATCAGGACAATAATCCAGTGGTAAGCTACTATACGTACAACCAAGGTGTATCAGATGCAAATACAGCATTTGCGGCTGCGGACTCTCTAGGATTTGACAAAGGAACAATCATTTATTTTGCAGTGGATGTGGATGCGCTAGACTCAGATATTACGACAAACATCCTGCCTTATTTCAGTGGACTACATGATGTTGCGACGAGAAATGGGATTCGTTTTAATGTAGGGATTTATGGTACTCGCAATGTGTGTATGCGTGTTTCTGAAGCAGGCTATACCGTGGCCAGTTATGTATCGAATATGTCTACTGGTTGGTCTGGTAATCTTGGTTTTTCTCAACCAACAGATTGGGCTTTTGACCAATTTAGTGAACCAAGCGATGGAATTGGCTCAGGAGATGGTTTAGTGATGATTGATAAACTGAATGTCTCTGGAATCGATCCAGGTGTAACGACTGTTAGTGCGGTTGATCCAGCTATTGGCGTCCTAAAAAATCTGGGACTTAAATTGATTGATGAAGCAATTGATAATGCACAATTTGAATTAGGAGTAGAAATGCCCATTTTCTCTATTGGACCTGTCACACTCACACAAACATTAGCCGGAACAGTTCAATCCGCAGATGCCAATGATAATCTTATTACATTTAGTATCATAAATGGAAAAATTGATCCAGCATTTGTTAGTGAAGTCTCTGATATGTTAGGTAGTGGTATTACTGGGAAATTGGAAGCTAACATGGAAGGTTTAACTGCAGCTATCGAAAATGGTGATGTAGAATTAAGTGGTGGCTATGAAGATGGGAAAATTAGTGTATCGCTTGCCATTAATATGCAAAAATTTACAGTAGAAGGATCAGAAATTACTGCTTCTGTTAAATATGAAATTGAAATTGATTTAAATAAAATCGGAGGATTTTTTAAAGAGGTTTTTGAAAGAACGCTCTATACAATTGCAACAGGTGTAGGTATTTTCTTATTAATCTTAGTAATACCACCTATTGTTGCGTGGCTTGGTGCAGGGGCGACAACAGTAACAGCAGCGGGAGTAATTGCTTTAGTTATTAGCTCCATTTTAGATTTCATCAAAGAAAGCTAACTAAAAGATTTGAACCGCAAAAACATGGGAACTGTTTTTGCGGTTCTTATTATTGTCTTTAGACCAAGTTGAGCTCGCAAAGTGAGCGAAACAGAAAAACACCCGCAATTCGGGTGGGGTGAAGTGGGAACAAATGATTCTATCAAAAAGCCCTACACATCGTTAAAATATGATGTTCAGGTTATATTGATAACGCAAGGAAGGGAAAAGAAATGGGTAATAAAACAAATAGTTTATCTCATACAAAGTGGCTGTGCAAATACCACATTGTATTCACACTAAAGTATAGAAGAAAAATCAGCTATAATCAATATCGAGCAAGTACACAAGAGATTATCAAACGATTATGTAAGTATAAAGGAGTGGTGATTTTAGAGGGCATATGATGCCAGATCACGTCCACCTATTATTGAGTATCCCACCAAAAATGAGCGTGTCTAGTTTTATGGGTTATCTAAAAGGAAATAGTGCATTAATTATTTTTGATAAGCATGCAACTTTAAAATATAGGTTTGGCAATCGACACTTTTTGGCAGAAGGGTATGTAAGCACTGTGGGATTGAATGAAGCGACCATAAGGAAATACATTCAAGAACAAGAGAAACATGATATAGCGCTAGATAAATTAAGTGTTCGAGAATATGAGGACCCTTTTAAGGATTAGAGAGTAGAACAAACACCTTTTTAAAGGTAGGCAAAAGTGGCAAGGCCAGCTTCTTTAGGCGCTGGCCGGTGTTAAGGGCTTATAGCCTTGGAGCAAACCACCCTTTTGAAGGGGAGTTATGATTTTAATGTATAACCCCATCTAAGAAAAAAGAGGATACAATATCATTAATATACCTAGTGTAAGATGGACTATAAATCTTTTATTTGTATTTTGCATAAAACTTGCCTGAAGTTTTTCTGAAACCCAAACAAATTGTAATTCATTTTTAGGATGATCTATTAAATACTGTTTAAATATTTCGCGTTCATTTTTTTTGGATTTAATTAAGTAAAAGCCTGTAACAGCACTGATGGTAAGGGCTACTCCCAAATAGGGAATTATATGATTCAAATTTTTAGGGACGTCTTCAATAGGGAAAAAGTAGCGAATGACACGTGCCAAAATAAAAAAGACAATAACGTAAACGATAAATGAAAATTTTCTTTTTAGAGCAAAAGAAGGGTCCTTTTTTTCATAATATTGTGAGATTGCTTTTTTTCGTCTCTTTTGTTCTTGTTCAGTCAGGTTTGGAAAAGCACGCTCTCCTTCTTGTTTATATACAGCCATGATATCTGAATACTCCTGTTGGATCTGCCTGACTTTGTAGACTGTATAAATAAAACTAGCGTAATATATTAAAGTACACATAAATTTAATTAAAAGCATTATTTAGTTCTCCTTAAAGACTTTTTTTAATTATAGCAGACAAAACTTGAAGTAGCTTTAAAAATTTAATAAAAAAATGTTATTTATTGTGAACAGAAATAGTAGTTTTTTCTATTATTTATTGAAATGTGGATAGAAGTTAATCAAAGAAAACAGATTAACTTCTTTTTACTCTGTTCTAGTTTAAATTAGTTATTTGTTGCTGTCTTCATCTATATAAAGTTATTCAACGTAAATATACCATTAAATAACATTGAATATTAAATGACGCACGATATTAACATTAGTTGTCTATTTGTTTTTAGTATTATATAATTAAGAAGGGAATTGTCATCCTTTCTAAAGAAAGCGTTTTTATAACAAAGGGGTGATTTAAATTATAAAATGGAAAGGAGAATATTTGAGAATAAGAGGAGAAACAAATTTTTATTATGATGAAATACTTAGGAGGTATAAAAAATGAAAAAGTATATTTTGTTAGGCATAAGTTTTTTTGTTTTTTCAATATTTGGAATCATGAATACTGAGGTGCAAGCTGAACAGGTGACCTTAACTTCCTCAGAAGAAACTGTTATTTATAATAAGTTTGGACAAGAAGTCAAACCTGAAATACTGTTTGTACAACCAAAAGCACAACACCCCCGACTACTTTAAAGTGGCTGAGTTTTGGATCTAACTATCACTCTAACCCATTTTCAGGAGCAGGCACACGATATAGTGGCTATATTTTCGGACTTAATAGTACAAATAGAGCTAGGTTGACTTTTTCATTAGGAGGATTTGCTTGCTTTGTGACTGATCGCCCTGATCCAGCTTCTGTAGTAAATGTTTACAATATGCCTTTAAGCGGCTCTCCTTATACCTTAGAAACAGCTGGCTATTTTTATTTTGCTGTAGATAATCCTGTTAATGGACAAACTTATAGCATAATTCCATTATAGAAAAGAAAAAAACATTATTTATATCTTTTTTGAACATGATATGTGATATAACGTTCAAAAATTAGGAGTTTATATGAAAAGAAAACCTCTATTTGTAATTTTATTGATTCTTCTAATATCAATGATTTTTATTTGGATATTTACTTCAAAAATAAAACATGATAAGAATGAAGTAAATCGTACAATAATTATGGATAAAAATGGAAATAAAATAGATCCTATCCAAAAAGTGACTGGAAATTTAGGAAAATGAGATAACATACTATGCTTGTTTTTAAACAAATAATTAACTAAGTTCTTCTCTAAAAGTATGAATGAACCAATGAGGTATTTATAGAATAAGTATAAAATATGACTCATTGTCAAATAGTTTTATTTCAATTAAATCACCTTTAGTAAAATTTTCGGCGTGTCCTCTTTAAATATTATTAAACAATCTTAAAGAGAGTGGCTTTACTGGAACATCCGTACAGAAAATAGTGGTAGTAGACCGAACGATAATTTGATTATCAGATTACCACTCGGTCTACTACCACTATTTTTTACATAAATGTTTCAGCGAGACCTAATCTACCAAGGAAAGTATGTCAAATAAAACTGGAAAAATTTATCATTTAAAAAGGAGAATAACAATAAACTGCCAGTGTCTATTTAGGGTACACTCTAATTTTCCTTTCTGGTAATAAAAGGTAAAAAACTTGATAAATTAGCCTCTTCCAGTATATAGTAATTACGATTTAAGAATAAGGATAAATAAGAGGGGGTTATGCGGAACATTCAAATGAGATTTATTAATAATCAGATTATTAAAAGATGTTCTGGATTTAAAGGATTATTTTGGATCCTCTTTAAACTTTTTGGTAAAACGTACAGGTTATAGATTTGAAGAAGTAGATCGAATTATTTATCGAAAAAAGAAAGCGAAATTACTTGGAAATGAGGTTCTTTTTAAAGTAATCAATGATATATTTTATGGTAATTTGAGAAAAGTAGATGAAGCAGCTTTTTTATAATTATTCTAAAAGTACATTTCGTATAATATTATCGAAGATTGAACCTGTACTTATTGAATATAATTTAACTTTAGAATTAAATCCTATCAATATTAGTGGAGATGAGGGGGCAATAAGGAAATTTTTTATGGATTTCTACTATATTAGGTGAGCAGACTAGTTATCATTTAAAACTTCCAAAAGATTTATATGAAATTGTATTAAATGAGATTTCAACTCCATTAAAAAACTCCGAACTGGGATCTGGCACCACTAGCTCTTCAGCATACTATATGATTTATATTACATATGACACAAAAGAGAACGATCATCTGTCTGCTAAAGGACAGGTGATGTTTTTCATAATAAGTATGAATGAGTTATTAAAGTGATCATAGAAAAGGAGTGTTAGAGTGATTAGAACTAGGGAGCATAGATGTTTCGATTATTTACAATGTTCCGATAAGAATCAAGTAAAGCAGAATAGCTTTTATTGATTCCTTTTTTTTGGGGAGTCCAAATTTTTAAATGGCTATTCCAGATGTCTATCCATGATAAGAGTAGAAATCATTCAAGTATTTCTCGTTCATCAACGAAAATAAATAAAAAAATAATGAAACCCTATTCAAGTAACGATTAGTCAACTTGTTATATTTGAAATTTTGTTAAAGTTACTTAAAAATGTGTCCTTTTTTGATGAACTATGGGATTATAGTATAAAGTGGCAACTTTTATGAAGTTTTTGCTTGCTATTTTTTGGTAATGCACGTATATTACGAATGAAAAAAGTTTATGAAAAGTTGGAATATTGAATGGAAAAACAAAAAAGATTAAAAAATAGCCGGTATATCACGGGCTTCGATGGGATCCGTTCATTAGCGGTCATCGGGGTTATTTTATACCACTTGTTGCCAACAAGTATGAAGGGTGGTTACCTCGGAGTTCCGATATTTTTTGTCGTTTCAGGTTATCTTATTACCGATCTCTTACGACAAGAGTGGGAACAAAATGGAAAAATCAATATTTGGCAATTTTACGTTCGGCGAATGAAACGACTATATCCTGGGCTCGTTTTCTTGCTTATTACTGCATCAGCATATATTACGCTATTCCAGCGAGGATTATTAAATAATCTTCGGGGCGTTGTACTCAGCAGTTTATTCTATGTCAATAACTGGTGGCAGATCAATAATGGATTATCCTATTTTGATCGTTTTGCAAATGAGTCGCCATTTACCCATATTTGGTCCTTAGCAGTAGAGGCGCAGAACTATCTGATCTGGCCGATCATCTTTGTATTACTCATGGTATTTGTCCGTAAGAAAAAAAATATTTTTTATGTCATTATGGGTACAGCTATTGCATCAGCGATTTTGATGATGGTGCTATACTCGCCAAATGGCGATCCTACCCGTGTGTATTATGGGACAGATACTCGCTTGTTCTCGATTTGGATGGGTAGTGCATTGGCTTTTGTTTGGCCAAGTACGCGATTAAAGAAAAATATCCCTAAACAAGCAAAGAAAGTATTGAATTTAGCGGGTTTTACTTCATTGATCACGTTGATACTCTTTTTCTTTTTCTTAGATGACCATTTGAGCTTTATCTATTATGGCGGGTTCTTTTTAGTCAGTCTTTTATGTATGGTTCTTGTGGCAGTCACAGCGCATCCAGGTGCGAGCTTGAATCGCTGGTTGACGAATCCGGTCTTTAGTTGGATCGGTAAACGAAGTTATGGGATCTATTTGTACCAATTTCCGGTGATGATTTTTTACGAAGCGAAAGTATCAGGTATCGCTGATCATGTGTTATTACACACGGTCATTGAAATCACGTTGATTTTATTGATCAGTGAACTGTCGTACCGCTTTATTGAACGTCCGTTGGCACGCTTTGATTATAGTAAAACGTTTCGTGTCGTCAAAGGCTGGTTCACTAAACCTATTTTCAGTTGGAAAAAGCCATGGGTGGTCCCTGGAACCTTAGTCGTAGCGATTGCCTTAGTCGGGTTCGTAACAGCACCTAAAAATGCTGTGACAGCCGACCAAGAGCAATTACAAAAGAATATTGCTGAAAGTAAAAAATTAGCTGAAAAAAGTCAGAATAATCAAGGCAATAATGTAGCACCTATTGACCAAGCGATTTTGGATAAATATGATTTGACCAAAGCGCAAGGGGAAAAAGCCCAACAATTAGAGCTGACTGCATTTGGTGATTCAGTCATGTTAGATGCTGCGGCAGATTTAAAAGAACTATATCCGCAAGTAGTCGTAGATGGCGATGTCGGTCGTCAACTCTACACAAGCCTTCCTTATATCGAAGAACTGAAAAATAGAGATCTATTGAAGGATACGGTATTAATTGGGCTAGGAACAAATGGCTCTTTTTCTGAGGCGCAATTTGATAGCTTGATGAGCGCAATCGGGGATCGAAAAGTTTATTGGGTCAATGTCCGCGTGCCAACGAAGCGCTGGCAAAATGAAGTCAATGCCATGCTCGCAGAAATGGAAAAGAAATATGACAATATGACAGTGATCGATTGGTATGGTTATAGTAATGACCATAGTGAATGGTTCTATGATGATCAAGTCCATCCAAATCCAGATGGTATGTTGAATTATATCCATCTAGTCAGTGAAGCACTATTAGGTGGAACAAAAGAATCTGAGACAAGTCAAACAAGTGAGACTTCTTCAACTAGTACGAGCGATACTTTATCTGACAGTACTCAAGCAAGTGAATAAAAACTGAAGTTGTGACAGCAATGTTTTGACCTGAGCAGTGGGATAATTTTCACAAAAAAAGTGCCTCAACGAAAATCGTTTTCCGATCTTTCGTTGAGGCACTCTTTTTCTCTAAAAATTCCTTTTACTCCGTTTGATCAGGTAAAGAAAGAGAAGGATGTGTCTTCAAATAGGTTTCTTTTTGCCGGCGTGTTTGTTTTTTGAACGCGGCTTCGGCTTTCGTGGCTTCACTTCTTGTGGCGTATCCTTCTGCATGGATCATTTTTACAGGACGTCTCTTTTGCAAACGTGTGTATTTAGCGCCTGTGCCATTATTATGTTCTTGTAAACGACGAGCCAAATCGGTGGTATATCCTCCATAGAACGTATTATCTCGGCAGTGCAACACATAAAAGTAATGGTTAGTCTCCATAAAGCATCTCACGGAGTTCAGGGGTATACTCACCTTGCGTATCATAGGTGAATAAAGGTGGAGAAACTTTGAAACCATCGGCTTTTCCCTGCTTGATTCCTTCAATCAATAAAATATTTGCATCTTTGCCTACTTTAGGATAAACAAACTGAACACGTTTCGGTGCAATCTGATAGGTTTGCATAAGGGTCAAAATCTCTAAGAAGCGTTCTGGGCGGTGCACAAGAGCCAAGCGACCATTTGTTTTTAATAACTTGCCTGAGATTTGGATCACTTCTTCCAACGTTGTATGGATCTCATGTCGGGCAATTGCTAGATGCTCATTTGGATTTTTTTTATTTGTAGGTAAGCCTTTGAAGTAAGGGGGGTTACAGACGACTAAGTCACAAGAGTTGTGTCTGACAACCGTTAAACTTTCTTTTAAGTCAATCGTATGCACGGTCATTTGTTGTTCTAAATGATTCAATGAAATGCTCCGACGGGCCATATCAGCTAAGCGTGGCTGTAGTTCGATCGCATCGATCTTTGCCTGTGTTTGTTTACTTAAAAATAGTCCGACAGCACCATTCCCCGAACAAAGGTCAACGATTTGGCCGGTTTTTGGCGCACGAGCAAAATGAGCGAGCAATACGGCGTCTAAAGAAAAGGAAAAAACTTGGGAACTTTGGATAATCTTAATATCTTTTGCATATAATTGGTCAATACGTTCATGTTCGTGAAGCATCTAATTCCCTCCAAATGAAAAAACTAATCGTATGTAGTATACTATTTTTGTTCAAAAGAACCAAGAGAACTTGTCAAATCGGTCTTTTTTAGGCATACTATAGGAACGAGAAGCAAAGAAAGGAAGAGGATATGTTCTATCGATTTATGCGCGGGCTCGTTAAAGTGATTTTAGCTGTTATCAATGGCAATGCCCGTTATGAAAATAAAGAAGTCTTACCAAAAGACGAGAATTACATACTTGTTGCACCACACCGCACTTGGTGGGACCCGTTGTATCTCGCTGTTGCTGCATCACCTAAATCGTTTAGTTTTATGGCGAAAGAAGAATTGTTCAAAAACCCTGTTTTACGATTCATCTTAACACGTTCGAATGCTTTCCCAGTCAAAAGAGACAATCCGGGACCAAGTGTGATCAAGACACCTGTCAAGATTCTAAAATCAACCGATCTAGGATTGATCATGTTTCCAAGTGGGACAAGACATGCGACCGAGTTGAAAGGTGGAATGGCGTTAATAGCCAAAATGGCCAAAGTAAAAATCGTTCCAGCTGTGTATCAAGGTCCTCTCACGCTAGGTGATCTATTCAAACGCAAACGAGTGATTGTTCGCTTTGGTGAACCGATCGACTTGTCAGATATCAAAAAAACTGACAAGGAAGGAATGGCAGAAATCGAGCGACGCACACAAGCTGCATTTGATAAACTAGACAAGGAAGTAAATCCTGATTTTAAATATGAGATCATAAAAAAGAATGAAACAGAATAATTGTTCTTTATTCGATGAGCGATAAAAGAAACGGATTGTCTAAGACACCGCTTCTTTATCGCTTTTTTTGTTATAAAACCGCCTTTTTGCAAGTGATTCTAGCTGTCATGTCCTTGATGGAAGTGTTATAATAGTAAGAAGGATATTTTTTTGAGGTGATGAGATGCGTTTTTTACATACAGCAGATTGGCATATAGGAAAAAAATTGCAGGGCTATGATTTACTTAAAGAGCAAGAACATGTACTATCTGAGATTCTAACGATTGCGAAAAAGGAAAAAGTGGATGCAATCGTTATTGCAGGTGATCTCTATGATCGAAGTATCCCAGCCGTAGAAGCCGTAGAGATGTTCAATCGGTTGATGATCGACTGGAACCTGAACGAAAAATTCCCGATTTTCGCTATCTCAGGAAACCATGATAGTAGTGTTCGATTATCTGCTGGCACGGAATGGTTCAGCCAAACAAAATTCTTTTTACACACACGATTTGCTGAATCTTTCCAACCTATCGACTATCAAAATACTCAATTTTTCTTATTGCCTTATTTTGAACCAATCTCCGCTAGAAGTTATTTTGAAGATGATACGATCCGTACGGTCCAACAAGCAATGGAAAAAGTGGTTGACCAGATGCAACTCGCTTTTGATCCTGCAAAAAAACAGGTGCTAGTCAGTCACTTTTTTGTGACAGGTAGTAAGAAATCAGATTCAGAAACAAAAATCGAAGTGGGTGGACTAGATGCGATTCCAGGCGGTCTATTGGAGCCATTTGATTATGTCGCTTTAGGACATCTTCATAATCAAGCAGCCTTGCAGCAAGAAAATGCTAGATACAGTGGTTCGCCACTTAAATTCTCACTTTCAGAGATCAATCAGAAAAAAGGTGTTTGGATCGTTGATCTAACTGACACCTTGGTGTTGGATTTTCAAGAAATCACACCTTTGTATGATATTGCTGAAGTAACTGCTAGTTTTAAAGAATTATTAGACCCAAGTTTTTACCATACGATCAACCGAGAAAATTATTTGCAGATTTATTTAAAAGATCGCGCAGTTATTCCTAACATGATGAACCAATTACGAGCAATCTATCCTCGAATACTTGGTGTCGAACGTGTCAATGGACGGCATCGTTCCACAAGCAAACGACAGACACTTGAAATCAAGCAACCAAAAAAACTCGCGGAAACGTTCTTTACTGAAATGGTGGATGAGCCAATGACAGAACAACAAATGAGCTGGTTAGAAGAAACGTTGCAAGAACTCACAGAAACGGAATGATCAAGTATGAAACCACAGACATTACGATTGAAAAATTTTGGCCCATTTATCGATGAAACGATTGATTTCTCAAAATTGACCCAAGCGGCCTTGTTTTTGATTACAGGAAAAACAGGGGCTGGCAAAACAACGATTTTTGATGGGATGACCTATGCGCTTTTTGGAGAAACATCTGGAAGGTTGCGGTCTGGCAAAGAGATGCGGTCATTATTTGCGACACCTGAAGACGAAACGAGTGTCCTTTTTTCGTTTGAACATCAACAGTTGCGGTATGAAGTCGAACGTAAGCCTGAACAATTGTTAGCTAAACGCAAGGGTGAGGGCATGAGAAAACAGACGGCAAAAGTAAGTTTAACGATCTTTGATGAAAAAGGAAAAGAAATTCGACAATTAACAAAACGGAGTGAAGTCGATCAAGAAATCAAAGAACTATTGAATTTAGATGCGAAGCAATTTTCACAGATCGTCTTACTGCCGCAAGGAGAATTTCGGAATTTCTTGATTTCCTCTAGTAGTGAAAAAGAAACAGTTTTACGTAACTTATTCGGCACACAATTCTTTCAACGATTCACCGAACAATTGAAAGAAAAAGCCAAGAACAAGCAAAAAGAACTGGATCATTTGGAGCAAGAATTAGTCTTATTGCAAAGACAATTTAGTTCCTATGAGGAGAAGCAACCGGCTGGTCTACAATCTTTTGAGACAGTGATCAATGAGTGGCAAGAGTATCAAAATCAAATTTCAACAAGGCTCGTATCAGAGCAAGAAGTATTAGAGCAACTGAAAGAAGAACAAAAAATCAGCGAGACAGATTACTATCACGGGAAAAATCAAAAATCTGCTTATGAAGAAAAGCAACAATTATTGGCAGAACAACAAGCGCTCAATGAGCAACAGCAAGTGATCGAGGAGCACCAAAGATGGGTTTCTCATTATGAAGTCGCTCAGCAATTGCGCACCCCGCTTGAACGTAGCCAAGAATACCAAGAATCACTTACCACACAGAAAAGTGAAAAACAGCAACTAATTATTACGTTCAATAAGGTGGCAAGTGATTTACAGAAATGGCAAGAACAGGCGGACGTACGAGAAAATCTCGAACAAAAAATAGCAAAAATGAGTCAAACGCTCCAAGAAAAGCAACGATTGATCCCAGTGGCTGATACCTTTAGAGAAAAACAATCGGAACTTTCCGTAATGGAAAAAAAAGTCAGTGAATTACAGCAAGAAATCCAACAACTGGCAGATCAGCAATTGATCCTTCAAGAAAGACAACAAACGAGTCAAACCGTTTTAGCAACACAAGGGGAACTACAAGAAAAACAGTTGGTTTATGAACGGTTACGTTTAGAAGGGGAACGTTACTGTGAACAACAGCAACACCTTGCTCACCTTGACAAAGAACTAGTGAAAAATCATCAGTACTTTGAACAAACAACAGAGCAATTGGTAGAAAAACAACAATTACTTGAACAACAAACACACGAGTTCAATCAATGGAAAAGCGACTGGGCAAAGCAACAAATTACTTATTTACAAACCCTATTGATACCTGGTGAACCTTGTCCAGTGTGTGGTGCAACGGAGCATCCCTTGACACCGGATAATCGTGAATCAGTGCAGGAAAACTTAGCTGTGCTTGAAGAAAAAATGGTCCAAGCAGAACAATCGATCGAAAAAACGCATCAAGAAATTGGTCGAAAAGAAGCAGAAATCGAAGAAATCAAACAACAGCTTGATCGTTTAAGCCAGCAACAAATGGAAACGAGTCAACAGTTGGAGAAACAAGCAATTTATTTGAACACAGAGTTAAAAGCCATTTTCCAAATAGATGTGCAAGAAGATATTGTTCAAGGGTTGGCGGAAATAGAAAAGACCCTCAATGCTCGTTTAAAGGAAATCAAAAAAGCAGAAGAAGCACATGCCAGGGTCATGGAAGAACTAGCCAGCAACAAAGAACAAAGTGAACAGATCAAAGCTCAACAAATGCTCCATAATGAAAAAATCCAACGACTCCAAGGTGAGATGGCAGGATTGAGTCAACAATTAGGAACAGAAGACATTGATGCTTTAGCAAAAGAAGCTGATCAATTAGCCGAACAGTCGAGCAAGAGCAAGCAAGAATTAGAAGAGCAAATGGCCCAAGGTGAGAAACTCCAGCAAGAATCAGCTGTTTTGACGACTAAAATCGAAACGTTGTCTGAACAAATCGAAAAGACAACTGCTCAATTTGAAAAAGAACAACGTAAAATCTCTAGTTTCTTGGAGCAACACACTGACTTTTCTTCGCAAGAAGCAATAGCAGCGTTGTTAAAAGAAACAGTCACATACGAAAATAGAAAAACAACGATCAAGGAGTATCAAACGAAACAGTTGGTTCTTTCCACTCGCTTAGAACAATTGGAACATGTCACCTATGATGAAAAATCCCAAGATTTGACAGTGTTGAGTGAACGAATCGAAAAAAACAAACAACACATTGAAGAGCAACAACAATTGATCTACCACTTGCAACAAGAGTATAAAACCAATCAGAAAGTGATCATGGCATTTACTACAAGTTATCAAAATAGTCAGGAACAACTAGATGAATTGATCCAGTTGCAACAATTATCACAGACGATGAATGGCGAGAATCCTAAAAAAACAAGCATTGAACGTTATGTCTTGCAAGTTTATTTACAAGAAGTCTTGCAAGTCGCTAATGAACATCTGATACGATTGACAAAAAGCCGCTATCAGTTTGAATTAGATGAAGAAGTTGGTAGCTACCGCGGAAAGACTGGCCTGGAGATCAACGTGTACGATGATGAAGCAGGAACGACCAGAGGATCGCATACTTTATCCGGAGGCGAAAGCTTTATTGCTGCATTATCATTAGCTTTAGCCTTGGCAGAAGTGATTCAAGCGCAAGCTGGTGGGGTCACGATCGAAGCATTGTTTATTGACGAAGGGTTTGGTTCACTGGATGAAGAAGCCTTAGAAATGGCGATGGAAGCATTAGAAACAGTTGAAAGCGAAGGCAGGATGATCGGGATCATCAGCCATGTACGTGAGTTGAAAGAACGTGTCTTGCAACAAATACGAATTGATACAAAAGGTAGTGGACAGAGTGAAATACGCTACCATTTTGGTTAAGAAGGGAGATTGATAACAATGAAATGGAGTATTCCGGAAAAAGTCATTGCAAGAGGGCGTCAATATTTGCAAGAAGACCGTGTGTTATCGGTTGTCCCAGATCAAGAAGAAAATGTGTGGCATGCAGAGGTTTTAGGTAGTGAGCTGTATTTAGTTGATTTAGATGGTACAGCAAAAGAAATCGACTACTGTCAATGCCCATACTGGGAAGAACATCATTATTGCAAGCACACTGTTGCAGTAGAACTTTATTTACGATCGAAACAACTTTCTCGTATCATGCAGAAAGATCAAAAAATGATCGAACCGACGAAAAAGACCAGTGAAGGAGAACTATTGACAAAAGGATTTGCCCGATTAAAAGGGAAGACTTCTACTAAATCCTTGCAACCCTTAGTGATCGATTATCATGTCGAACAGATCGAAACCAATCAATACCATCCAGAACTTTCTATTTTGGCGGTGTATCTACGTGTGGGCTTTTTAGAAACACCTAAGAAAACATACATCGTAAAAAATATTTATGAGTTTCTACAGGCGTACACGGACGAGGAAAACTATACGGTCAATAAGCAGTATCAATTCCGTTTAGAGCATCGAGTTTTCCAACAAGAAGATCAACAACTACTGGATCTATTCGCAGGTATTGCACAGACGCAAACATTGTTAGGCGCAAACGGTGTCTTGGTAAAAGGGAAATTAGACAAGCGTTACTTACTTTTGCCAATCGATCAGTCGAAATCTTTGTTAGAGCGTATGAATCAATCGACACGTTTGAAACTACAGATCAATGATCAAACTTATCATGGCATCCAATTTTCAGACGATGCGAAACCGCTAAGTTTTCAAGTCAAGAAGAAAGAAACACAGTATCAACTGACTGCCGTAAGTGACTTTGATTTGTTTTTGTCTCACTACCAGTGGGGGATCAGACAAGGTACTATCTATCATTTGACTAAGCAGCAACAGACGATCTATTTGACTTGGAAACAACTGATGAAACGTTTTGAAGAGCCAGAAGTTGCCTTTCAAAAAAAAGAATTGTCTTCTTTATTTAAAGAAATTTTACCGCTTTTAGATCAAATAGGAACCGTTGCTATTGACGATGAAGTGACGGCAGAAGTCGCAGATATTCCAGTAGAGTTTGTCTTTGTTTTTAAAAAAATGAAAGGGCAAATCCAAGCAAGAATCGATTTTGTATATGGAGATGTTGTGTTCTCCACAGATGAACGACATGAAACGCTTGCTGAGCAAACTACCGAAATATTGAGAGATACGGCGCAAGAACAGCGGGTCCTTGATTTGTTTCGTATGTACCGTTACCGGAAAAATAAAACGGGCTACGAACGTCCATTACCAGAAGGTGAAGCATTGTATCAGTTTTTCCGGACAGAATTAGCTGTTTTTCGTCAATTTGGAGAAGTCCGTATAGGAAAAAAATTACGGGAATTATATCTAGACGCACAAAAACACCAACCACAGATCGAAGTAGAAGAAACAGGATCATGGCTAGATATCCGCTTTGATGTCACAGGAATCAACGAGCATGAAATCGACAATGTTTTGCAGAGTTTGTTAAGAAATGATTCATTTTATACCTTAGAAAGTGGACAGGTATTATCGTTTGATTCAGAAGAATTCCAACAAACAAGCAAAATCCTACAACAGTTCAGAGATACGATCCGTTCAGACGATGGCGTTATCCAAGTGCCAAAAAATCAAGGGTTGATGATCAAAGAACAATTTACGGGAAGTAATGCTAGTTTTGGCGATTCTTTCCAACAAATGACTCAAGACTTGATCGATCCTACGAATTACGAAGCTACTTTACCAAAGAATTTGCAAGCTGAGCTTAGAGACTATCAGAAGCAAGGCTTCCAATGGTTGAAAATGTTAGGTCATTATCAGTTTGGTGGCATTTTAGCTGATGAAATGGGTCTAGGGAAAACGTTGCAGACCATTGCTTTTCTGCTTTCGGAGAAAGAAGAAAAAGGTTCATTGGACGCCTTGATCGTAGCACCGGCGAGTTTGATCTATAACTGGCAAGCCGAAGTGAAAAAATTTGCTCCCTCATTGAGTGTCCAAGTGATCAATGGCAATAAGAAAGAGCGAGAAACTTTGTTAGCTGAAAAAGTAGATATTCGTGTTACTTCTTATGCGAGCTTACGTCAGGATCTTTCAGAATATCAATCATCGACGATTAATTATTTAGTCTTAGATGAAGCGCAAATGGTGAAAAATAGCAGCACAAAGACTGCTCAAGCTTTACGAGAGTTGCATATTCCACAGCGGTTTGCTTTGAGTGGGACACCAATCGAAAATAGCCTTGAAGAACTATGGTCACTATTTGCTACGATCATGCCAGGGTTCTTTCCGAATCGGACACGTTTTAGAGAATTGACGACAGATGAAATCGCGCAAATGATCCGACCTTTTGTCTTAAGACGAGATAAGCAAACAGTTCTCAAAGATTTACCAGAAAAAACTGAAATGAATCTTTATTCTGCGTTGACGGAAGAACAAAAAACAGTGTACCTTGCTTATTTGAGACAAATGCGTGAAGAAGTATCAGCTATGGATTCAGAGTCATTCAAAAAGAATCGGATCGGCATCTTGGCAGGACTGACACGTTTGCGTCAAATTTGTTGTGATCCTCGTTTGTTTGTAGAAGACTACCAAGGTGGATCAGGTAAGTTAGAACAAGTAAAAGATTTATTACTAGCTGCAAAAGAAAATAACCGTCGTGTCCTGTTGTTCTCCCAATTTACGGGTATGTTGACGATCCTTCAAGAGGAATTAGCTGAATTAGGGCTAAGTACCTTTTATTTACGAGGAAGTACAAAGGCACAAGATCGTTTAACCATGGTCGATGCTTTCAACGCGGGTGAAAAAGATGTCTTTCTTATTTCACTTAAAGCAGGAGGGACTGGATTAAATCTAACTGGCGCAGATACAGTCATCCTTTATGATTTATGGTGGAATCCAGCGATCGAAGAACAAGCTGCTGGAAGAGCCCATCGTATTGGACAAAAAAATGTTGTTGAAGTATGGCGAATGATTGCTGAAGGAACAATCGAAGAACGAATGGATTCTTTACAGCAAGAAAAACGGGAATTATTCCAAAAAGTGATTCAAGGAAACGAAGAACAATTGACGAAATTAACAGAAGACGATATTCGTTTGATTCTAAGTATTGGTGAAAATGACGAATAAAGTGTAAAGATCATTTATTGAGTAATTACTCTCCTATACAGGAAACAGTAAATAAGCCAAGGAAGATAGCCTCGCAAATCTGCGCAGTTATCTTCCTTGTTTTTTCTTGTTTATTTATTCGCAGATGCTTATTTGATCAGACAAGCTGAGCCTCTCCTACAGCAGTTTTTATAGCGGATAGTAGTTGATCGAATTCGTTGATCTCTACATCACACACCGGACGCTCGTTGATGGAACGCTTGCGGTGATTGAACCATAACGTCTGCCAATTGGCACTCTTAGCACCTAACACATCGTTTTCGTAATTATCGCCAACGTATAGTGTTTCATTAGGTGACATATTGAAAGTTTTCTCGGCTAATTGGAAGATTTCCTTTTCTGGTTTTTGAAAGCCAGTTGCTTGAGAAACTAGCATACAATCAGCAGGAATCCAATTTGTTAATTGAAGTTGATTTAATTTTTTTGTTTGATGATCAGTTGGTCCATTGGTGATGATCCCTAATGGAATATTTTTTTCTTTAAGAAAATCAAGTGTTTTTTTTACTTCAGGATGAAGAGAGATATTTGCTAGTTCCTCTTCGTAGACTTCTTGGAAAACTAAGCATTTTTCATCAGAGATAGGTGAATAACCTAGATCGATCAAGGACTGACTAATGCGGTGTGCACGCATATACTCAAGTGTCCATTCTCCAGCCATAACTTTTGGAAAATTCTCATCGCTGTGATGGCGGAAACGGATATATAATCCATGCATATCTTCTTCTGTTACTTGAGGTACCACACTTTTAACTGAATTCTTAAATGGTTGTTGCTGATCATACATTGTATCGTCAACATCAAATACAACTGATTTAATCAAATTATTACACGCCTTTCAAAATTCTATCTTTTCACAAATCCTCGCTTATTGTATCAAAAAAAAGCCAAGAAAAACGTTGGAATTTAAAGGTTTTTATTACTATATTTCTAATTACTTGACAGAATAAGGTTTGTGTATTTTAGTTTTTTTAACTAAAAATAATTAATTTTATTATAAAGAAATCTACAAATCTATTTCGAGTTTGTCAAATGAATTATAATAGTAAAAATAAATAGAACAAAAGATAATTTGTTTTTTTAATACAGAAAAAATAAAATTAGTAAAATATAAAATAACGTCAGTGTGTAAGATAACGAGTGATTTTTCACTTCTTCAAAGAGGTTGTGGGTAAGATCAATTTTATTGTGGCTCTAAAATCAACATTTTATTAGTTTTACATATTTTCTGAGTTTTTTAAATTGTCTGTTATTAAAATAAATAAAAAACATTAAATGCGAAAAAAGCGTTCTCATTTTTTTACTTTCGGAAAAGATTAGTACAGTTTTAGATGCTGTGTTATGTGTTTGTAATATTGTAAAAGTATTTGAAAACTCTAATTTTTTAACTGATAATAAAGTAGAAACCTTGGTTTAACTGTATATCTATCTTAGATAACTTTCATTTTTTTAAAAAATAATTTAAAAAAAAGCTAGCTATTTAAATGTTGATTAGGTATAATAGAAACAGATGGAAGATATTCAGGATCTTCTGTTACAAAAATGTGGCTATAATCACAAAAAGGAGTGATGCACGTTGTTAACACTATATACTTCCCCAAGTTGTACTTCCTGCAGAAAGGCTCGTGCGTGGTTGCAAGAGCATCAGATTCCATTTGTAGAGCGAAATATTTTTTCAGAACCTCTTAATAGTTCTGAATTAAAAGCAATTTTACAAATGACGGAAGACGGAACAGAAGAAATTATTTCTACCCGTTCAAAAGTTTTCCAAAAATTAAATATGGATCTTGATGAGTTACCATTACAAGAACTTTTAGAGCTTGTACAAAACAATCCTGGTTTGTTACGTAGACCAATTATGATCGATAACAAACGTCTACAAGTCGGCTTTAATGAAGATGAAATCCGTCGTTTCTTACCACGAGATGTTCGTCAATTAGAATTACGTCAAGCCCAGCTAATGGCTGGTTTATAGAAAACGCAGAATGAAACTTAGGAGGATGTGATGTCTTCCTGAGTTTTTTTTATTAAAATAGATTGTGTTTTTTGAGGACTTAATGATTTTTTCTTTACATTTATTCTTATTTCGCTACAATTAACCTATATGGATAGTTGGGATAAAGTGAGGTGTAGCAAATGGAAATGGAACATATCAATGAGAATACGATTCGTGTAATGATCGGTCATGAGGATCTAGAAGAACGTGGGGTCTCATTTTTAGATTTATTAGGTAACCACAGAGAAATAGAAAACTTTTTTTATAGTATTTTAGAAGAAGTGGATATTGAAGAGGAGTTCCAAAGTAGCGAAGCTGTCACTTTCCAAGTTTTGCCAAAAGGGGATGGCCTAGAACTGTTTATCAGTAAGAATATGCCAGACGAAGAGATAGGTCAAAACAATGAATCGACGTTGAATAGCGCAGATGTTAGTGAGTTTCTTCAAGGCCAAATGCTTGCGAATGAAGAGGAAAGCGACTTAACAGAATCAACTACTGCAAGTGAACAACGAGCAATCTTTGTATTCAGTGATTTTGAGCAAGTGATCCAGCTTGCGAATGATGTTCAATTAGAATCTGCTTGGACAGATCTATACCAATTAGAAGAACGTTATTATTTAGTTGTTCACTTTTGGATGGAAAATCTAAATCAAACAGATGTTGAAAATCAATATGCACGTATTTTAGAATTTGCTGAAAAAAGTGCACGAACCCCTGAAGCATTGAACGAATACGGACAGCAATTGATGGAACGTAATGCTCTGGAACGAGTAAAATTTTATTTTGAATAAAGCGTAGGATAAAAATACCTAGCGATAGTCGAAATCGCTAGGTATGTTTTGTCGAGGGTCTCAACATTCGTTGAGACTTTTTTTGTTGGCGTATTTACCCAGTGAAAGGGAGTGAGTCGATGCTGCTCGCCAAAGACAAAGAAGGGTCTGTTTTTTTAGCAACTGATGCAACAAAAGAGTGCGATTACTATTGTCCAAAATGTGGGAATCAAGTATTTTTAAAAAGAGGAATGAAGAGGGTCGCCCATTTTTCTCATCGCGATACTCCAGACTGCCAAGTGTTTAGTGAGGCGGAATCTAAAGAACATCTTTATTTAAAAACACAATGTTTTCAATGGCTGAAGAAGAGTTATCCAAGAGTAGAAATGGAAGGTTATTTATCGCAACTGATGCAACGTCCGGATATTTTGGTTGGTCATCATGCGTTTGAGATCCAATGCTCTCCATTGTCTTATGAGCGAATGATTGAAAGAACGATCAATTACAAAGCAAATGAGTACATTGTTTGGTGGCTATTAGGAATGAAATTTTTCAAAAAGAACGATCGGTTAAGTTTAGAAAAAAAGTTTTGCTACTACGACGATTTACGACAGCTCCACTTTTGGCAAATCGACTGGTCCACGCAAAAGGTTTACTTATATAGTCAGATCCTCACAGATTTATCGGGGAAAATCAGCTTTGAACGATTTTCTTGGTCTTTTTTTGAAAAGGAACTATTGACGATATTAGAAGTCGAAAGTGGCACATTACGAAAAATGCCAAGCTCTCCTTCCGTGAAAACAAAAGACTGGTTAGCAAAACAAATCATTCGAAAAAATAAAAAGGTATTAGGAGTACAAGAACAGTGCTACCTAAGAAAGAAGCATGTGCTTTATCTTGAGTCATGGATCTATGAAAACAGTGATTTCTTTTGCTTTTTTTCTGAACAAGTATTCTTTTATCGCTTGCTGTTTTCACAGATGAAATGCCAAGAGAGTGATAAGAAAACAAGTTCTTTCGATAAGTGGTATCAGGAAATCAAGGAATATAAAAATGAGTGGTTATTTCCTTTGATTGATGAGGAAAAAATATATCGCTTATTTTATGAAGAGTGTAAACGTTTAGTACAAAAATAATAATCAGTGAAGAATTCCATATACAAAACATGAAAGAGTTATGATAAACTCAAAAGAGTAAGTAAAAAAGTAACTATTATTTTTTATTCAGAAAAGCATAGTTGCAAAGATGAACAAAAGGAGTGGAACAGATGAGCGAAACAACGAAGTTACCAAATAGAGAAGATTTGCCTGAGAAATTGACATGGGACCTAACACCAATCTTTTCAAGCGATCAAGAATTTGATAAAAAGTACGAAGAATTGACTGAAGAATTAAAAAATTCTGAGCATTATAAAGGAACATTAGGTAATGGAGCAACAGCATTTTTGGAGGCGCTTGAATTTGTCTTAACAATGTATCGTAAAGTTGAGCTTATTTATGTCTATTCCCATTTAAAAAATGACCAAGATACGACAAATACGACGTATCAAGCATTGTATGCTCGCGCTGGAAGTTTACTTTCAAAAGTGAGTGAAGCAATTGCTTGGTATGAGCCAGAAGTATTGCAACTTTCTGATGAGCAAATTTGGCAATATTTTGAAGAAGAACCAAAATTAGAAGTTTATCGTCATTATGTCAAACAAATGGTTGATAACCGCTCGCACATTTTATCAGCAGATCAAGAGGCATTACTTGCTGGAGCCGGAGAAATCTTTGGTGCTTCAAGTGGTACTTTTGCAGTGTTGAATAATGCTGATTTAGAGTTCCCAACAATCACTGGTGAGAATGGTGAAAAGATCCAATTATCGCATGGTGTATATGGTCAATTATTAGAAAGCACCAATCGCGAAGTACGTGAAGCGGCCTTCAAAGGGCTATACAGCGTATATGCACAATTTAGAAACACCTTTGCTTCCACACTTGGAACACATATCAAAGGGCACAACTTCAAAGCAAAAGCACGTCAATATGCTTCTGCCAGAGAAGCCGCATTGAGCAATAACCATATTCCTGAAAGTGTGTATGATACTTTAGTTACTGTCGTGAACAAACATTTGCCGTTATTGCATCGATATATGGAACTACGTAAACGACTATTAAACGTAGATACATTACACATGTATGATCTGTATACGCCGGTATTAGGTGAAGCACCAATCAAATTTACGTATGAAGAAGCAGTAGAAAAAGCGATCGAATCACTTGCGCCAATGGGAGAAGAATATCTTGCTGTCGTAAAAGAAGCATTTTCAAACCGTTGGATTGATGTAGTCGAGAATAAAGGAAAACGTAGTGGCGCTTATTCTTCTGGTAGTTATGATACCAACCCTTACATTCTGATGAACTGGCATGATACGTTGGATCAACTATTCACTTTGGTCCATGAAATGGGACATAGTGTCCACAGCTATTTCACACGTTCGAATCAACCTTTCGTCTACGGCGATTACTCAATCTTCTTAGCCGAGATTGCGTCAACAACAAATGAAAATATTTTGACCGAACATTTATTAGCGACCGAAGAAGATCCTCGGGTTCGTGCCTATGTCTTGAATCATTATTTAGATGGTTTTAAAGGAACAATCTTCCGTCAAACACAATTTGCAGAGTTTGAACACTTCATGCACCAAGAAGATGCAAAAGGAACACCTTTGACGAGTGAGTACCTAAGTGAAAGTTATGGCGAATTAAATGCTAAGTATTATGGTCCGGCTGTTGAAAAAGATCCAGAAATCAAAGATGAATGGGCACGTATCCCACATTTCTACTATAATTATTATGTCTATCAATACTCAACAGGATTTTCTGCTGCATCGGCTTTAGCGAAGAAAATCTGGGAGAAAGAACCAGGCGCATTAGATGCTTACCTAACGTATCTAAAAGCAGGAAACAGCGATTATCCAGTAGAAGTAATGAAGAAAGCTGGTGTGGACATGACTCAAGCAGCTTATATTGAAGATGCAATGGCCGTGTTTGAACAACGATTAAATGAATTAGAAGCATTAGTGGAAGAATTATAGAAATCGTGTGTTGAGTGATCTATTGATCGAATCTTTTTAGATTCGTTCTGATACTACCAAAAACCGGAAAAGTGTGTGAGTTTCTCACTCAACGCTTTTCCGGTTTTTACTGTTAAAAATAACATGAAAATTCAAAAATTAAGGTTTAGATTTTCGGTTTATAGTATACTGACAGGGATAGTATAGTTTGTGCGGTGGCTAGCCTTAAGAAAAGAGGTGATGCCTATGTTGATCTGTGGCTTTCTCCTAGAAAGGAATAAGCATGTCTGTGTTTGAGGCATTGATGTTTGCATTGTCATTTGCAACATTGGTCTTGATCGTCAGCGACAAAGACAACAAAAAATAACCGCTCCTTAAACTCTGACCAGTTTAACGGTTATTTTTTGAATCGATATTAAGCTAGCCATTGTTTTGAACGATACTATCTGAAGGGGAGCTGTGATACAGCTCCTCTTTTCAAAACTATGATACCATAGCGAGTATATAAAAGCGAGTTCAATTTCTTTTGTTCTGATAGAAAAACAAAAAAGGTGAAAATAGCAATACAATAAATAACAAAAAAATCTAAAAATTAAGGTTTGTATTTTGGGTTTATAGTATACTGACAAGGATAGTAAAGTTGATGCGGTGGCTAGACTTAAGAAAAGAGGTAATGCCCATGTTGATCTGTGGCTTTCTCCTAGAAAGGAATAAGCATGTCTGTGTTTGAGACATTGATGTTTGCATTGTCATTTGCAACATTGGTCTTGATCGTCAGCGACAAAGACAAAAAAAAATAACCGCCACTTAAACTTTGGAAGGTTTAACGGTTATTTTTTGTAACTGAAATAAACTAGCCACCAGTCAAACGGTGCTATCTGGAGAGAGAGTTGTTGATGCAACGCTCTCTTTTCAAAGTTATGATACCATAGCGAGTATATAAAAGCGAGTTCAATTTCTTTTGTTCTGATAGAAAAACAAAAAAGGTGGAAATAGCAATACAAAAAATAACAAAAAAATCTAAAAATTAAGGTTTGGATTTTCGGTTTATAGTATACTGACAGAGATAGTAAAGTTGATGCGGTGGCTAGCCTTAAGAAAAGAGGTGATGCCTATGTTGATCTGTGGCTTTCTCCTAGAAAGGAATAAGCATGTCTGTGTTTGAGGCATTGATGTTTGCATTGTCATTTGCAACATTGGTCTTGATCGTCAGCGACAAAGACAACAAAAAATAACCGCCACTTAAACTTTGGATGGTTTAACGGTTATTTTTTGAATCAATATTAAGCTAGCCATTGTTTTGAACGATACTATCTGAAGGGGAGCTGTGATACAGCTCCTCTTTTCAAAACTATGATACCATAGCGAGTACATAAAAGCGAGTTCAATTTCTTTTGTTCTGATAGAGAAACAAAAGAGGTTAAAATAGCAATACAATAAATAACAAAAAAATCTAAAAATTAAGGTTTGGATTTTCGGTTTATAGTATACTGACAGAGATAGTAAAGTTGATGCGGTGGCTAGCCTTAAGAAAAGAGGTGATGCCTATGTTGATCTGTGGCTTT
>Ga0256408_1000247_pt1 | contig 58708 bp, 66 predicted proteins | sample PhyAR1_FD_185998 | JGI IMG/M metagenome (GOLD analysis project Ga0256408, IMG submission 185998) | Leaf surface microbial communities from alfalfa plants in UC Gill Tract Community Farm, Albany, California, United States - DLSL A.R1 | ecosystem: Host-associated > Plants > Phyllosphere >...
CGTTTTGTCCGTATTGCTCTGGTACTTCATCAGGGCTTTACTGACGTGGTTTTGCAGGGTATCAAGCTCGCTGAGCGCGCTTTTCTCCCATGCGTCGAAGCTGAACGTACTGTTCGTGTTGCTGTTGGTCATAATGTTTCTCCGTTGTGACTGGCGGCATCCCCTGCTGCCAGCCGATTAAGTAATCAGTAATCCGCCGCCAGTTCGTTCATCAGTCCGGCACACTCACCATGTGCACGGTCTTCTTCCGCCAGCGTCAGCGTGTAACCCCGCTTCGACGCCGCACCGATGAAAACCGGACGATCTTTAAGCGGCAGTTCGACGAGATAACGCATGGCCATTCCCAACAGGCGGGACTCATAAATCTCGTAGTGCAGGCCACATCCCCGGTTAGCCTGTATTTCCATACGGGCCAGCACCACGTCCGCGCGAATAACATCGAACGGGTTACGAGAATGGATATTGAGCACAAAGCCATCAGTACGCAGGGACGAGGTTTTCACCCATCTTTCGGAAGATTCTTTGGTGGCGGTTTTGACGTTGACGTTCTGTGTGTTCATCCTGCTTTTCCTCCTGTCTGGTGGTTAATCCATCTCTCGGTGAGTTCCCTGGCGGCAAAGGGCAAAGGAGCAACGGCGGGGCGGCAGGAGAAGGGCGGAGACAAAACTTTTTGCGGTCCTTCGCAAAAAGTTTTGGCGGAGTTCATTTCACCCTTCGGATGACGACGCGACGGTGCTACGACCAGCCCTCCGCCCGGGAACGGACGCGAGATGGCTCACCAGAGGTATGAGAAGAGGATGAACACACCCGACACGGCGGAACGACGTGGCGTCACCTGAGTGCCGGCGGCTTTATCGCCGGCATGGTGAAAGCGGCGTGACCGGAACGGTCACTGCGAGCCGGTGTTGACGTTGCGACAGTGGGATGGAAGCCCGTCAGGGCGGAGACGGTTTACCGGCTCCGTTTACGACAGCCCCGGTTCCCGTCAGGGAAGTCGCCCGCAGTCATGGCCAGTGACCCCGCCCGACAACAGGCAAATTTGAAAAGATGATACAGACAACTGCCACCATAATTCGCAGCGTCCGTTCTTCAGAGGTGATTCACAGCAGGGAATTACAAAGCGTGAGGGCCATATAAAAGAGCCGCTATACCGCAGGCATAACCGCTCTTGTAACTTTCCTGCCCTCACGCTGGCGTATTCTTTGTTACCTTCGCCGCCAGAACACCCAGCCACTGACCAGAATCAAAGCACCGCTCAGCACCGCCAGATTCGGCAAGATGGTGTCGAATGCACTGCTGAAAACTTCATCGGGGTTATGTTCCCCCCAGAATTCCAGCCTGTATCCGATGCCCCAGACAGAAAACGCCAGTCCAGAAGCCACAATTCCCCACTTAAAGAGAAACAAGAGCACGTTGTCCAGCATACCAGGCGGATCGCGCCAGGTGATAACCAGCGCAATCAGGGCACAGATTGCCACCCCGGCATAGTACGCCGCACTTCCGAACATCTCCGGCGCCGCGTAATGCATGACCAGCGTAAACAGGCCATTTAACAGCGCGACCAGTATCCAGTATCTCATCTCTAAATTATCCCTTTTAAGCACCCTGCCGACCGTATTCTGGCAGGATATGATATCAGACTCAGTGAGGCGACTTTCCCCGAAAATAATCCGGTCGCGCCGTCAGTTCCCGCCCGATGAGTTCATCAGCAAACAGGGGCGCGATCCTGTTAACACGACGCGCCAGATTCCGTCGCCGCGTGGCCGCCTTTCGCTCATCGCTCCAGCGCCTGATCGGCCTTTCATACAGAAAATCAACGCAGACAGCATATCCGGCTCCTGCCACCCACAGTGACATCACGGACTCAGGGGCGGGTTTCCCTGCCTCCACCACTTCTGACGCCAGCTCAGATTCACCGGGACAGGGATCGGGACGCTTCCAGCGCAGCGAGTAACGCCACTTCATACCCGGCTCCGCATTGTCAGCTTGTTGGGTACCATCCAGCGCTCCAGCTGCCTGACAGATCCCGGACTTTCCCGCGCCAGCGCATCCGTTTCAGCCATCACCGTCCAGAAAGGCTGGTTCTCCGTCATCCAGCGTTCCATTGGTGCCAGTGACGGAAAACGCTCGCTCCAGCGCCAGAACATCTCCTCCAGGTCGTACTGGCGCAGTTCAGTCCCCGACCAGCGCGCGCTCCAGCTGCTGACCGTTTCAGGCGTATGAAAGGCCAGCTCAATCTCCGCCTGCCCCGCCAGCGCCTGGTACGCCCGCTCACGCTGACACTGTTCTTTGTGGCGCTGGCGGGTGTATTTTTCATCCCGCAGGGCGTCCTGACAGCGAACCCGCTCGGTCTGCTGAAAGGCCACCTCCGGAAAGAGGCGCTGTCCGGCACCGACAGGAAGTGGAAGCCAGCAACGCGTCCCGCGACTTTCAATCAGGGCATCGATGGCACTGAGCCAGCTGTCCCTGCTGCCCCGCAGCTCCCGCGCCGTCAGCACCGGCGCAAAATGATGGATTTCCCTGAGTGAGATGCGCGTGCTGCCCGTGAGCCGCCGGAAAAAGGCGCTGGCATACGGATACGCCGTGGACACCGCGCCGCGCGACCGCCTGCGTTCAACCTCAGCGATGGCCTCCATTGCGGCGCGTCGCTCAGGGCTGAAGGGAACCAGTGACAGGTTTGCAGGTATCATGCTGCCCCCTCCGCTGCCAGGATACTGATGATGCTGGCCTGACTGTAGCCGTCCGCATCGAGCCGCGCCGTCAGGCTGAGAGTGTGGCTGATAAGCTCCGGCTGGTAGCCGTTCAGGGTTCGAATAACGGAAAACGGGCGGCCGCTGGCGGGCACGAACACCACCATCCACGCCGGAGTGATGGCACCTGGACTGCACACGGCAATATGGTAATTGCCGTGCGAGGGGGTAAAGCGTATCTGTACGGGGAAGAACCCGCCGAACTCGCTGCGGTACTCGCCGTTCATGTCCCAGTTATCCGGGCAGGACAGGTCACGCATGACGGCGTGGGTCAGTTCGCGGCGATAGTCCTCGCCGCTGTCGCGCCAGTCCTCGAACTCATCGTGGGACATGGTCTTCAGCACATCGGGGGTCAGAATAGTTTGCATAAGTATCTCCTTATTGCCGCCCTGTTTACACAAGGGCGGCTATCCGTTATCAGGCGGCGTGTGCCGTGTTGGTGGTGTCGTTGCCAGTGCTGTCGGTATCTGAAGCCGCGTCGTCAGCATCGGCCTTACCCGCTGGCTCCGGTCCTTTGAGCCATGCCGGAACCCAGCGGGTGTGCTGCATAAAGTGCTCCGCATGTGCTGCGGCGTCGCCCTTCTTCATCTTCTCCGCGTCACCCGCCGCGCCCGTCAGCCCCGCCTCTTTCAGGGAGGCGACAATCTGCGGATGTTTCAGGCCGGAGAAATAGTTGTCCTTCGTCGGCTGCCACCAGTCGCGCAGGTGGAATCCGATTGCCGCCTCGACCGCATCGAGGGTACTGCGCGAGGTGTGCCCCATATCGCGGGTCTGTACCCCGTCCACGGAACAGGCCGTGCAGAAGGCCATGAGCGACATCAGCACCCCGCCGTCGAGTGCAAAGAAGGTGGTGAAGTCCTTTTCCCACCCTTCCGGCAGCAGGGCTTTCAGCCGCGCCTTTTCGGTCATCAGGACACCAAACGCTGCGCCCTCCTGACCGGACGGGGCATTCTCCGTCAGGCTACCGTGAGACACGGTGAGGCTGATACGGAACGGGTGCGCCGTGGTCAGACAGCCGGAAAAGACGCAGGTACACATGCGCCAGACCATCAGCGCCACCGCCTTTTCGGGCTGCTGCATCAGCGCCGCCTGTACTGCCAGCGTGCGCTCGGAGGTCATTTTCGTGAGCAGCGGGACACTGATCCCCTCTGCGGCGTCGGGCTGGCGTGAGGTGAACGGTACCGTTACGCTGCTGGTTTCGGTTTCTTCCGGCATATCCGCTTTCAGGCGCACACCGCGCTGCACGTATACCTGCCCTTCGTACAGGCTGACCATCACCCCCGCGCCAGACTTCATGTCGTCAGTCCACGCGCTGATTTCGGCGGCCTGTTCGATCGCGTTAATTTCAGCTTCCAGCGCGTCAGTTTCGTCACAGCGGGAATCGTAGCCGTTCCACTGCGCGTGCAGTTCGTCAAGACGCTGCTGCTGTTCGGGGGTGTAAACCGCATCGGGTTCGTCGGGCTGAACGAACTCTTTCCCGTCTTCGCCGTGGTACCAGATGCGGGCTGCACGTCCGCGGCTCCACGTCCAGCCCTCGCGCTGCTGAATGTCCTGCGCGATGCGCTCGAGCTTCTCCTGCACCAGACGCTCAACCAGCACGCTGTCAGCCGTACCGTCGCCGTCATCCTGGCTGAACAGATCTTCACGCAGATACCCACCTGCTGCCTCGTAGGCTTCGCGACCGATGAACCGGAACTTAGCGTTATCGGTGCGCATCTCGGTGTCGGTAATGGCGCGTTTAATCAGGTGCGCAGGTGCGTTCGACCAGCTGGCCTTCACGCTCTCGTACACGTCGACCTGACGGGTGTGGTCATCCTCGAGACAGAGCGCCTGACACTGCTCAACTGTCAGTTCGTCCTGCGCGAGCTTTTGCATGAGGGAGGGGGCGAGATTAGCCAGCTTCAGCATGCGCTGGACGTGGCGGGAGCCGAAGCCGAGCGCGTCGCCGATCTGCGCGGGGGTTTTGCCCTGCTCTGCCAGCGTGCGAAACCCTGAGATTTGCTCGGCGGGATGCATGGCGGCGCGCTGTTCGTTCTCGGCAACCGAGGCCAGAGCGGCAATGTCGTCTGAGACGCGCTTCACCATGACGGTATGATCGGCCGCAAGGCGGTCTTCCTGTGCGAGCAACTGCAGGGCAGTCAGTCGGCGGCCACCTGCCGCCACGCCGGATTTGCCGTCCGCGAGGGTGTGAACAATCAGGTTCTGCAGCAGTCCGAGCGCCTCGATGGAGTCGGCCAGACCGCGCACGCTGTCCACGGAATACGGGATGGTGCGCACGTTCAGCGGTGATTTGACGAGATCGGCAAGCGGAACGTACTCAACCGCAGCGGCCTCAAGGGCCGTTTTCAGGGCAACTTCCTGCGCCTTCGTGATTTTTTTGGTGCTCGCTTTTTTGGGTGCTTTTGCTTTAACATCGGTAACTGACATCGTTGATACCTCACTGATTGATGAATGTCTGCCGGACAGTCCACCTGTCCGGCACCTCTTTTTTACTGTGGCTTGCGGATGCCGTAGTCCGCGATATAACGGTTGAGCCAGTACGTGCCGCCCGGCTCAAAGTTCCACGTGCGCCAGACCATCTCGCCGTCCTTACGGACAACCAGGCGAAAATGCGCCCCCTGATCGTCCTCAATTGCCACGTTGATGTACTGCGCCGCAACGGCCTCGGCCTGTTCGCGGGTAAAGGTGTCGTCGGGTAAAACCGCCACCGCCTCACTCATTTGAGAACCTCCTTCTGAACCTGTGTTGCTTTTAAAAAACCATCACCCGTTGAGTTTCGGGAGCCGCGGTTTTGACGTTTTGCGGGAACCTGCTGTGTTGTTCCCCGTGGTATGACCTTCACCCGTTTGAGAACCTTCGCCGCGAGGGCGTAAACCAGCGCGGGCGCGGGCGGCTGTCCGGGGCGCGGTTTACCGCGTGCCATTTACCCTGGACAGCCGACAGCGACTGTGCTTGTCTCAGCCCCGGCGACAGGGACTGAAACGGGTGATACGGCAGCGGAAGTGGACATGGGCTGGGGCCCGCCGCAACGTCGGGGCGCGGCACGCGAAACGGCGTTGCCCCTTACGCCCCGGCGTCAGTTTGCCGGGGGGCATAAAGCGCAGGTCACGGCGCGTAAAAAGGGCGGCGTATCCGCCTGCGGATACTGCAAGCGTGCCGTTGACGTCAGACTTCAGACACTAGCCGGATGGCCCGAAACCGCTCTGCGGGTTCGGCGGAGCTTACCGCATCCTTTCGCGGTTAGCGGAGTGTGGCTCGACGACTGGACGCGCAGCGGCCGGGAGCCGAAGGAGTCACCAGACTTTGCGGGTTTTCAGGTAGTTTATCCCCTTCGGAGACAGTCACAGCGTCAGGAGGAAAAGAACGGGGCAACCTGGTATTCATCTGCAGATTACCGGCATACATAAGCACACCTGGCGAAGTGGCTCAGGCGGCGCGTCAGCGCAGCCCGGCCACCGCGCCGCAGGCAGGTTTTCAGCGGGCGTTCAGGCAGTGACGGGGGGCATGTCCCCCGCCAGAGCATCAGACTTTTGGCGGCAGTGCCCCCGGATAGTGCCGGGCGATAATGTCGTTCACCTTTTCCACCAGGTCAGGCCGCGTAAACGTGATATGCGCGGAGCCTTTTTTGTATGCCCGTATCGTGAAATAGCCGCAGGTAAACACTTCACCCACGCTGTTCGCCCCGCCCTGACTGATAAACTCACTCAGCCCGGCCCCCTCCGACACGCGAAAATCCGGTACGTTCTTACCGTCCAGAATCCAGAACGGGCGGGCAAGATCGTTGATCCGGCTCTGCGCATACGTGCGCACGGAAAAATACAGCCCGCGATGGTTGTCCAGGACGCCATCAATGATGATGCGCTTTCCCAGCAGGCACGGGGTATTGGTTTTGTAGTCCCATGACAGATTGCGGAACACGTCGATAACGCCCTGCTCAAACGTCGCCCCTTTACTGGCATTCAGCGCCCGGAACGTGGCGATCACATTGTCCAGGGATATTTCGGGGCAGTCGTCGCTGTACAGCTGCGTATCCCACTGTTTGCGCTGCGCCTCGCTCATCAGCGTGAACATGCCCGTTTCATTCATCAGCCGCGTCCAGATATCCCGGTCGGCAATGCGGCAGATACGCCGGCGAATGGCGGCGTTTCGTTGTTCGCTGCGGTCGCTGCACAGGCTGCTTTCGACGATCTGCGATAGCCCGGCAAACCAGCTTCGCCCGGAAGCCTCCGCCAGCGTGGTCTGCGCCTCTCGTATCAGGGCTATCCCCTCCAGAAACGCCGTCACGCCGCTGTTACGCTGCGCGACAATGCGCCCGACGGGTACGGACGGGATGATGTCGCCCGCGTCGCCGTGCGTCTGAACGTCTGCGCTGAGTGCCCGTGTGGTGTTCTGTGTCATATCAGTCTCCTTCCGGCTGTTGCCGCCCCTCGCGGAGCGGCTCACCTCATCAGTTAAATGCGCGCGTCAGTTCCAGCGTGCGGAGCACCTGCCCGAAGGCAGCATTTTTCATCGCGGGGATGTGAACGCCGCGCCCCTTGCGCAGGCTGCGGGCGATATGCCGCCCGAAAGCCTTCAGGGCAGGATCGATATCCGGCGCAGAAATATCCGCGCGGGGGATGCGCGTGTGGCGGCGGGGCTTTACAGCCTCAGCGGAAGGTGAAACAATACTTATAGTCATTTTATGACTCCTTTAGTCAGGTAAAGCGGTGGCCGTAAAGCCGTTCCAGCGGCGTTTACGGCGTGGATGAAGCAGGGTTTTCCCTGCTTTTTTCATTTCTGCGATACACTTTCTGCTTCTTTTGCCTCCTTATTCAGCTTGTCGGTAATGTCTTCGGGGTCGCCTAAAAGCCAGCCGCTGACGGGTCTGTAGAGTTCAATAAACGCCCTGACAGCCCCTTTCCCCGTGGTGGCCCGTACGCGGGTAAACATCGGCAAAACGCCCTTTTCATCCCGTCCGGTAAACGTAATCTGATACGTCCGCATTGCCTGAGCCTGCATCGTCTTTCCTCCTGGTTGTTAAAGAACATCACCCGTTGAGTTTCGGGAGCCGCGGTGTTGACGTTTCGCGGGAACCTGCTGCTGTGTTCCCGGAGGTCATGCCATCACCCGTTTGAGAACCTTCGCCGCAGAGGCGTAAACCAGCGCGGGCGATGGCAGCTGTCCGGGGCGCGGTTTACCGCGTGCCATTTACCCTGGACGGATGACAGCGACTGTGCTTGTCTCAGCCCCGGCGACAGGGACGTAAACGGGTGAGCGGCACCGGGGTGGACATGAGCAGGGTTCCGCCGCAGCGACGGGGCGCGGCACGCGAAACGGCGGTGCCCCTTACGCCCCGGCGTCAGTATGCCGGGGGGCATAAAGCGCAGGCCACGGCGCGACAGGGCGGCGCAGCCGGAACGGCTGCTGCAAGCCAGCCCCTCGCGTCATGGGATGGAAGCCCGTCAGGGCGGAGACGGTTTACCGGCTCCGTTCACGACAGCCCGCCCGGACGCCCGTGGTGCCGGCATGGGTATCCCCGTTCAACACCACCGCTGGAAGAGCATCGGTCGTACCACGCAGTCCGCCATCTTTACGCCCGGCAGGTCAGTTAAACGGTGCTCCCGCACGCCGGCGGGCAGCGCGTCAGCGCGGCCGCAGGCGGCAGGCCCGTGGCCTGCGGAAGGTTGTTTTCGCGCGCGAACAGGCGGCGGCGGAATAACACCGCCCGCACGGGGCGGTGCAGGAGTTACGCAGAGGGTGAGCCGAGCACCAGTTGCAGCGTTTCCACTGCGGCAGAAGCCTCACCCGATAAGTCATCGACGTGGCTCATTCCCCTTTCTATCAGCGGCAGCAGTAAGCGAAGTTCGTTTTCAGGAATGGCTATCTGACGCGGCGCGCGCTCTGCGGCAATCTGACGCAGTTCCCCCGAAACAAAGTCCTGGCCGATGCCGTAGCGATACATGATGTCGCAGTCGGCCTCCCCGATAGCCTGAAGCACACGCGCCGCCTCTGTGATGGTGGGGTTATATTCCGCGCCGGCCTCGCGCACGTCCTCCTCCGTCCAGGTGATAACGGCGATTTTTTCGTTGTTTTCGTGCGTTTTCAGCAGCGCGATGCAGATTTCACTGACGGTTCCGTACATCATTTATGCTCTCCGGTTAATTTGTTGTTGTCGCATTAAGGCGGGGCGCATCGCGCCCCGTCGGGCATCAGTCAAGGGCGCGATATATGGCGCGGCTTTCGCGGTGGGTGGCCACAATGCTCATGAGCTGCTCATAACGGCGGATGTAGTGGCGGCAGGCGTCCCGCTCGTCGTGGTGGTCGTGCATCCAGCTCCGGTGATTAAGTACCAGCGCGGTGACGACAATCCCCGCCGCGTCGCCCGACATTTCCCCCTCAAAGTCGTTATCGGGGTTAAATACCGTCACGCGGTCTTCATCAGGGGCAAGATAGCCCGCCCCCTGCGGGAGGGTGTTAAACGTCCACTCGCCGCCGTCATAGTCACGAATGTATTTAGCGGCATAGGCGTAAATGCAGGCTTCGGCGGTCAGGTAGTCCGCGCCAAACAGGACGGGCAGGAAGGAAAAACGCGCCTCGCGGGCGACGGGGGAAACGGTCTGGCAGGTGTGCGTGCGTAACATTGTGAGCCTCCGGTTTTACAGGGGATGCGACACCGGGCGGTGCCGTGACTCCATAACAGACGGGCGGTCAGTCACGAATGCAGGGGCGCAAGGGAAGCCGCAGCCTGACGCACACGGCGGACGGGAGTTGCAGGGTGAGGCCGCGAAACCTGAGCGGGCGAACAACCGGAAAATCACGGTCGACGGGAAGGAAGGACCGGGTGACCGCCGCGTTCACTTTACCCTTGCATTCGTGACAGCCCGGCTAAGATGGAGTCACGGCACAGCCCGCACGCGCACGGAGGGAGCAGAGGGCGTTTATCACCACAAGGCCCGACGCGGCGGGCCGGGTCACGCGGAGCCGGACGGCGACATCCTTAGTGGATGTTGTCATCCCGCGCCGGTCAGTGCGGGGAAGGGTCTTCCCTTCCCCGTCATGATTACTCTGGCTGCGCGGGCATCGCCCGGGCCTCGCTCATGACCTCACGCAGGACGCGGCGGTCAAGCCAGCGGCGTGCGGGGTCGCCGGGGAACCGCAGCACGTCAGTAATAACGCCAGCGGCCTTAATATCTTCTTCCCGCTCGTTAACCACGGTGAGCAGCACCGGGCAGAACCGCGCCCCGCGCACCAGTACCGCGTCAAGGACGGCATCCACCTGTTCCGCGTCGTCCTCATCGAGCCAGTTTTCGTGGTCGTACTCGTCGGCGAGAATGCGCCAGTCGCCGAGTCGCCTGTCCATCAGTCGCGGCATGAAGGAGGGTTTTAGCGCGGCGGCCAGGCGGCGGGCGTCCTCCCGGACGATATTGCAAATCCCATCAATGCTGCCTCTGAGGAAGGCCAGCAGGTCGTCACATTCCGCTGCGGTCAGCCATTCCTGCGCAAACGGCAGGTGAATCGTCATGGCGTCGGCCAGGCGCTCCGGGGGTGTATCGCGTTTCGCGGGGTACAGGTGCAACCGGGCAGGGGTTCCCGCCAGCCGCCGGGCGCTGGCGGTCAGCAGCGCCGCCCGGCCATACGTCAGCGGCTGGCAAAGATGCGTGACCAGCGCCAGGATTTGCGCGGCATCGAGCGAGCCGCAGGCGACAAGCCAGCCGGGCATCTGTTCGGGCGCGACGGGCATCATATCCACGCAGGGCGGCCAGCCCGCATCCTGTAGCATCCGGTCGCCGTGGCGCAGTATCAGCGCGTTCAGGGTGTCATTTCTCATTGTTCTGCTCCTTCGGATAGCGCCCCGCCGTTCAGCGGGGCGAACGGGTTAAGCGGCGATTTCGTTTTCCAGCCAGGCAATATCTTTCTGAGCGTCGGCAACGCTCGGGTAGTGCTGTCGCACAAGGGGCCACGCCTGTGCGTCTTCCCCGCTGAGCGCCCTTGCGGCAATAGCCGTGATACGCGCCAGCGTATCGGCGGGGACGCTCACGCGCGGGGTGTTCGTGCCAATCCCGGCATACAGCGCCTGAACGGTGCGGAACGACACGCCGTCTTCGGTATGCTCTCCCGTCCCCGCGCGCCCGATAAGCTCAAGCACGGCGTCGGCTTCGGCCTCCGTCATATTTTCCACCTGTGCCATCACGTCCTGCGTCGTCCAGACCAGCAGGGCAATGCGCTCCTCGTTGCCAAACATGCGTTTCAGCTTTTTGTTCAGCTCTTTACGGGTTCCGTACAGCATGATTTGTTCTCCACTTTGCTGTGGGGCGGCCTCGCCGCCCGGGGTTCAGTCTCTGAATGATTCGTCAAGCAACAGGGCGATATTGAAAGCCTCGTCCATCAGGGTGCTGATACGGCGCAGGCTTACGCCAGCCAGCCGTTCCGGCAGCCCGTCGTGCTGCCAGTGATACCGTTCTTCCAGCACGTTCAGGGTGGTTTTCAGGTCGCACATGCCGTTCGCCAGTCCGGCGATATCGCGCCGCAGCCCTTCGTGTCCGTCGTAGTTCATCAGGCGGCCTCCGGCAGCCACTCGTCGTTCGCCGCCGGGGTGTTCACGGCGCGGCGCATCGCGGCCAGCCGTTCGGTGCCGGCCCGGTGGTACTGCTCCAGCATTTCGATGCCGATATAGCGCCGTCCGGCGCGGTATGCGGCGACGCAGGTCGAGCCGCTTCCGGCGAACGGGTCGAGGACAATCGCGCCCGGGGCGCTGAATGACTCAATCAGCGGCTGGAGCGCCTCCACCGGCTTCTGGGTCGGATGCAGCGGATTGCCCGTGTACGGGAAGGGCAGCACGTCCGGCAGCGGTTTTTCAGGCGGCGTCGGCCGCCCCTTGGCGAGCACGTAGGCCCCCTCATGGCGGTAATCCACAAATCCGCGACGCCCCTTCGCGCTGCGGCGGTTGGAAGCATAGGTTTTGGTAAAAACAATCTGGCCGACAGCGTAGAATCCCGCCGCTTTCCATGCGGCCATAAAGCGGTCCACGCGGTTCCAGCCGTAGAAGCTGACCATCAGGGCGTCTTTTTTGAGCACGCGGTACATCTCAAGGGTGGCTGGCTCCAGCCATTCATCGGTGACGTCGCCGGCAATCTGGCGGCCTGAACGGTCCTTAAAGCCGACGAGGTAAGGCGGATCGGTCACAATAAGGTCAACGGCGCGGTCGGGAAATCCGCGCATCACGTCAATACAGTCCCCGAGAATGAATCTGGACATGGCAGCACTCCTGTAGTCAGAGGGGGCAGGAGGCATCACCGCGATACCGTTCCCTGCCGCACGCTGCCTGTTCATCGCGTCCGGTCACGGGTCAGGCCGACCGTGGAATACCGCAGCCGCCAGGCTTTTATGGCGGCAAGGATATGCCGCGAAAGCGGCTTGAAGGGCGTTCCTTAAAAGGGCGAGGGACTGGCGCAAAATACCGGCGGCGCCGGGCCTGAGCGGAAAAACCGCCCGTCCCGTAACAGGCCGGACGCGAGATACTGGCAGCGGGTGGCAGGTTCATCCCCCCGCGCCGCGCGGCGGTCGCGGAAGAAAAGCGGAGCCGGTGAGGGCGACGGCTTAAACAGGGAGAAAAAACCGTGCTGCACGCCCGGTCAGGAAGGGGTCAGCGGGTGATATCCCGCCAGTCATTACCGTACTCATCGCAGAGGGTGGGCGTATCCGTTACGCCGGTTACTGCCCACGTATCCAGAAACTTCAGTCCGCGCAGGATACAGTTCTCCACGTCATCGAGCAGGATGATGCTGTTAAACCAGACCACGCCATCCGGATATTGCCAGCGGTGACGGCCATCCTCGCGCAGCAGACTGTCCCACCACGTCCGGCCCATCTGTATCGCGCCCGATTCAGCCTGCGCCAGGCCGGTTGCTGATATCATGTGGTGCACCATCATTTCCACGCCGCAGATTTCAACGGCAAAGCCGACCAGCCAGGTATTCATAAACGTTTTACCTCATCAATAGCCGCCTGCAGGTGGCTCCAGTTAAATCCGTCATTCGCATCATGGCTGTCCTGCGCCCGCTCCATCGCTGCATCGATGTCGCCGTCCGTGAGCGAGCCGTCCAGTGAGAGAAAATCATCGGCCAGCCAGAACGTGCCGCAGCACAGCGCGTCGTCGGGGTACTGCGACAGCCTGTTTATAAAGGCTTTCACGGTCATGCGTTTTTTCATCTGTTTTTCGGGCAATGGCTCGCCCGCCTCCTCAACAGTCAACGTGAGCAGGAGGCATCACCGCGATACCGTTCCCTGCCGCACGCTGCCTGTTCATCGCGTCCGGTCACGGGTCAGGCCGACCGTGGAATACCGCAGACGCCAGGCCTTTATGGCGGCAAGGATATGCCGCGAAAGCGGCTTGAAGGGCGTTCCTTAAAAAGGCGAGGGGCTGGCGAAAAATACCGGCTGCGCCGGACCTGAGCGGAAAAATCGCCCGTCCCGTAACAGGCCGGACGCGAGACACTGGCAGCGGGTGGCAGGTTCATCCCCCGCGCCGCGGTCGCGGGCTATCAGGCGAACCAGACACTATTTCGGACGGCAAACCGGTGTTAAGCGGCCTCAGGGATTACCGACCGCCCTCCTACATATTTCTTTATAAATCTACATAAATCGCTCTTTATTCTACCAGGAGGTGTTTACCGGAAAAAAACGATCAAGGATGCGACATTTATTTATTATTTTTCCATATTTTTCCATATCAACCTCGTATTAATCTTTACTCATCCACGAACATGCGCAATAATCCATATTCACTCCATATTTCTCTTAGTTAATTCTATTTTTTTCTAGATAATGTGAGGTTCAAAATGCGTATTTTTGTTGATGACGGTTCCACCAACATCAAACTGGCATGGATGGAAGAAGGTGCGGTGAAAACGTTGATTAGTCCAAACAGCTTTAAACCTGAATGGTCCATGACGCTTCTGGGATTGACTGATTCAACAGCACCAGCGTCCACCAACTATGAAATTGACGGGCAAAAATACAGCTTTGACCAGCTGAGTCCGGATGCCGTACGCACCACCGAAACACGCTATCAGTACAGTGATGTGAATGTTATCGCTATCCACCACGCGTTGATGCAGTCTGGCATTGAACCACAGCCAATTGACATCGTGGTTACGCTGCCGCTGGGCGAGTATCTGGATGAGAACGATCAGCCTGATATGGCCAACATCGAGCGTAAAAAAGCAAACGTGAAGCGCGCAGTAGCAGTTCAGGGGCGTGAGAGTTTCACAGTGCGTAAAGTCACAGTCCTGCCAGAGTCAGTCCCCGCCGGCTTTAGTGTACTGAAAGATCTGGATGATCTGGATTCCCTGCTGATTGTGGATATCGGTGGTACGACGCTGGATATCGCGCACGTCCGCAGCAAAATGTCCGGTTTCACCAAAACGCATTGCGATCCTAAAACCGGCGTTTCTATCATCACCGAAGCCGTGAAACATGCACTGGATGCAAGCGTGAGCACACGCACCAGTTCGTATTTTGCCGACCGTCTTATCCAGGCGCGTAATGATGAGACATTTCTTTCCCGTTACCTCCAGAACGCAGACCAGCGAGCCCTGGTGATGAAGGTACTGCATGAGCGTGAAAAAGCTCTGACGCACCGAGTGATCGATTCCGTAGGCCGCTTTGCCGGTTTCACACATGTCATGGTTGTGGGGGGCGGTGCCAGCCTGGTCGCCGACGCAGTGAAGAAAGCGACGGGTGTGGGTGACGATCGATTCTTCGTCAGCGATAACCCGCAGTTCGATCTGGTTCTGGGCATGGTGGCAATGAAGGGCTGAGTATGACTGATAACCGCAAGTGCTCGTTTTATATCTACCCGGAGCGCAATGCGGCTGACCGGGTAGCCGACAGTTTTCTGGAAAAGCTGCCTCAAAAAGAGCGCGGCCGTGCGATGCGCGCCATGATGCTCTGTGGTGCTGCGCTAATGAAACAGGACGAACGCCTGCCGTTCCTGATCTCTGAATTCCTGACAGAAAGCACCTCAATGAATGATATTCAGCGGATAATCAGCAGTACGCTGCCGCAGCAGGACATGAACGATATGACGCGCCTGCTTGAAGCGTTTCTGCAGGCATCTGGCGGTGGCAACAATACGGTGGGCAACCCCGTTGCGCCCCCCGAGCCGGGAACGCATGAGGATAAGAATCTGGAAGAAACCCGGAAGAACGTCCAGCAGATGTTCCCGGACGATGATTAAAGGCGATGGTCGTTTCTGCATAATCAATATGTTACACATCGTAATTGGTTGAATCGTGCACTTAACGTACAAAAATTTCTGTTCTCCAACCAACTCCACAGTCCCCGAATGCCCCCCTGTAAAACAGGGGGTACCAGGACCTCAGCTCCGGTATAATACTGCCGGATGAGCACACTCAAACCAACGGAGAAGCAGAATGTCAGGCAGAAAAGGAAAGGGCGGGAAGTCACCGGTTCCCCATGACGGGCTGTTTAAAACCTTCCTGACCCACACGGATACCGCCCGGGATTTTCTGGCCCTGCATCTGCCGGCAGAGTTACTGCAGCTGTGTGACCTGACCACCCTGCAGCTGGAGTCAGGCTCCTTTATTGAGGAAAACCTGCGAACCTATTTTGCCGACGTGCTGTACTCCCTGAAGACCACCGAGGGTGAGGGATACATTTATACGCTCATTGAGCACCAGAGCAGTCCCGACAGGCATATGGCGTTCAGACTCATGCGGTACTCCATTGCCGCCATGCAGAAACACCTGGACGCCGGCCATGAGCAGCTGCCGCTGGTTATACCGCTGCTGTTTTCCCACGGACGCGGCAGCCCCTGGCCCTACACGCTGAACTGGACGGAGCTGTTTGCCAGTCCGGGAACGGCACGAAAACTCTATACCGGTGATTTTCCCCTCATCGATGTCGGCGCCATCGATGACGATGAAATCATGAAGCACCGCCGGATGGCCCTGCTGGAACTGATGCTCAAGCATGCGCAAACCCGCGACCTGGCTGAGCTAACCGAACATCTGGTCACCCTGCTGATTGCGGGGTACACTAGCGATGAGCAGCTGGTCACTTTGATGAACTGGATGCTGCAGACGGGAGACACGGCCAGACCCGATGCATTCCTGCAGGAACTGGCCCGCCGGTCACCGCAACACGAGGAGATTTTAATGACTATTGCACAACGCCTGGAACAGAAGGCCCGTGAAGAAGGTATCCAGCTTGGTGAACAACGCGGCGAACAGCGCGGCATCGAGAAAGGACGCTCTGAAGGCGAGCGCGAAGCGACCCTTAAAATTGCCCGCACGATGCTGCAGAGCGGCATCGACCGCAATACAGTGATGGCCATGACCGGTCTGACTGAAGAAGATCTGCAGCGTATCACCCACTGACATTACCGGGTTGCCTGCTGGCGACCCGTTCTTTACTGCTCAACCAGCGCTGATTGTCACCAGTTTCCAGTGATCGTCGTTACTGACGGCCTTCCAGCCACAGCTTTTCAGCAGCGCATTCAGCCCATCAACCTGGCCACCAATTCTGGCCGGCACCGGCATAACCTGTGTTCCGTCATCATTGAAGCCGACATCCAGCGCGCTTTTCAGCAGACAGATACTGTTCACCGCTGCCGAAGGCTGAATCTGACGTCGACCGCTCCACTCCCTGTCGCTGAGGACGTGATACACCCAGTCGTACTGCTTCGCCAGCTCCAGCGCGTAGGTCAGGCGAAAAAGATCGTTCTGCTCAGACAGTTCACCTGTACAGCTGCGCCAGAGATAATCCAGCTTATGGCGCAGCCGCGCACGAACGCCGAGCGTTCGCCCCTGGTTGAGAATCCAGTCAACATCGGTGGCCACGTCACGTGAAAAGCGGCGCTGTTTTTTAGCCTGCGCAAACCAGCGGGTGATAAACAGGTTTTCCTGCGACTCAGACTCAACCTGGCCATCTTCCCTGGCAGTCAGCAGGGCGATAAGTGCGCACCATGCCAGGTGACCCGTTTTTTCCATATTTCTCATTTCATCACCAGCCCAGGGGGCTGTCCTTCAGCACTGATGTTTGTCATCCAGTTCCACCAGTCGTTCTGCTCGGGATGCCTCTCCCCTGACTGACCCCTACCAATCAGCCAGACCGGGCACACGGTCGCTATCCCGTATAACAGAATTCACTCATTTAATCCTGCGAGCCGTATGGCCAGATGAGTTTCATCCCGGGCATATTTTAAATTTATCGATAGCATTTTCTGATTGCCTTTCTGCATAGCATATAACCTGTGCGGTGAATATTAACACCTTAGCTAAAGGCATTTCAGTTGAAATGCGCCTGTGGCGCATGGGAGCGAAGCGATACGACCGCGCAGTATTGCGCGGGGTTTTTCTGTTCGGCTCAGAAGTGAAATGGTCTCCTTATTCAAATTACCTGAAGAAGTTAAACTACGGTAGTTCATCCCCCCTTCCTGCCAGACCATACGGACGTACAGCGCACACAGAACGGTTTGTGCGCCTTCGGAGTGGTCACGGCAAGGCATAGCCGTAGCCGGGGCGTATCTCCGCGTTAGCGGGCCTTCAGGGCCGCTTACGGGCGTGTTACTCGATTCATCCAGCGATATCACTGACAGCAGGACATGAGATAGTTACAACATCCATCATTAAAAGCGACATCACTCCCGGCCTTCGGCCGGGGGCGGGGCCGCTTTTCAGTGGTGGGGAGGGGCTGTCCGGTTTCAGACGTGTGCTGCTGGTGCCTTTTGGAAATTATTTCGTATGTTGTAACTACAGGCGTGCCAGGGGCCCGTCGCGTAGCGATGGGAGCAACTTCAGGTAGTTACCGAACCGGCGCGGACGTAGTCCGCTGCAAGGGCGGACATTTTCAGGAGCCTGTCCACAGGTCAGGCGGCGAACAGGTTATGTATTTATATGAAAGATATAAAAGATGTTTAAAAGAACTACAGAGCAGGTTTTTAAAGGAAACCACGCACTTTGAAAGAATACCGACAGGCGCTTTATCAGCACAACGGTTGTAACCTTATGGAAAGGTCCCTTGCAGTTATTTGTGGGTTAGTGAATCTGGCGGCCAGATGTGGCCACTCTGATGCAATTTCTGGCCATTCTGATGGCGGAATGGTGTGAATGTCAGGAAGGACAGCCGTCATTTCGTGCAGAAAACCGTCAACGGGGGACTGCAGACGTGCGAAACCCTCCGGCGCCAGCCGGATTTTTCAGTCAGGTAGGTTATATGGGGACGGTGGCCAGCCGCGTGTAGTTATTGCCCCGCGACATCAGCATGCGCTCTTTCACGCGACGTTCCAGCTCGCGTTCGAGAGCATCCCTGTCGCCGACGAAACGTCCTCTGGCGTAATCACGCGTCAGCTGCTGTTTCACCAGGGTCACAATGTCCTTACGGGTCCGGTTCACGTCACGACGTGCACGGGCACGCTTCAGGCCATGCTGTTTACGTTCGGACTGGTAGCTGCGGAACCGCTCGCGCACAAACCGCCAGGCCTTCGCTATCAGCTCGTCCATCTCCAGCGGCTTCAGGCTCTGCTTCTTACGCTGCTGGTTTTCCCATTCCACGCGGCTGCGGCGGGCGGCCACTACGGCCACGTCAGAGACATCCAGCGCCGAGAACAGTGCCGGCGTGAAGGTGATATCGGTCGGGATATTACAGCCAATCTGCGGGTCATACTCGGTCTGATAGGTAATCAGCCCCAGCTCGGCCATAAACTTCAGCGCACGTGTTGCGCGGGTGATGGACAGGTTACCGCTTTTTGACTCGGTGGCCAGACCGCACTCGATGGCCAGATTGGTAATGGAACGCTGTACACGATTTGCCAGCGGGTCGTAGTGGAAGCACAGTCCCTGAAGCAGCGCATCGATGGCACGACGACGCAGCAAAGGCGGCATCCGGTGACGCTTACCCAGCGAGCGTACGAACGCCACATGGATGGAAAAATCAAAACGGGACGTGAAGCCTTCGGCTTTCACCATCAGCTTACGACAGAACGGCAGGGTCTTTTTCCCCTCGCGCGGCGTGAATACCGGATTCGGGTTTTTGACCTGACGATAATGGGAGAACAGGGTCTGAGCGTCAGTCACATCTTCCTGCGCTTATGTTGCACGGAAGGAGTAAGCGCAGAAACTGATCTTGAAGTTTTCTGAGCATGCACATATACTCCCTGCATAGAGCAACAGCTTCTATGCAGTTTTGAAAGGCCCCGTTAATCTTCGATCCCGCCAAGAATTGAGAGATTATCGGGGTTTTTGCTTTTCTGGTTCCGGGTAGACACCTCATCAGAACCAGTTCCCTGCCACCTTACGGCGTGGCCCGCCAAAATTCTCTAAACGATCAGTAATCTAGCACTCACAGACTGAAGGTTCAAGAAGGTAACTTAGTTACCAACTACTCGGAATTGTGCCTTGCGGCCTTTTCCTTCAAAATCCAGCGTTCAATCATTTCTGTTTGAGTTAAGCCTGATTCTTCGCAAAGTTGGGTCAGTTCATGCTTAAGTTCGCTCTGGATAAAGACATTAATCGCTTTATGCGTATCTCTTTTCCGGGAAACAGACATGCGCTGTTTCTCAGCCCCAGTTAGCGGATTACCTTTTCTGTAAGCCCGTTTCGATGAGGAAGTTACTGCATTTTCGATCTGCGACATCTCTGCCTCCTCAAGGATAAAACAAGGATCGTTTCGCAGAGGATACTACAGATTCGTGAAATCAGCGACTTAACTTTACGCGAAAGTGTGAGCCATGTTGGCGCATGGCTCACCTGGAGGGATGCAGATTGCAGATCACGTTACGATGCTGATTAGTATGAAGAATGCCAGTCAGTTCCCCCGTCCCAGCGCGATCGCCAGTGCTGAAGGTAGGCTTGTGCCACTTCCGGCACGTCATTAATCACCAGCACGTTCTCACTATTTCTCGAGGCCGCAGATCGGGTCATATTAAAGCTGCCTGACTCAACCGTCTGATTATCAACAATAATGACTTTGTCGTGCATGATGGCGTAGTGGCCGTTGGTACGCAGTGGAATGCCGGCATTCACCACAACATTCATCGCCGCCTGGCTGGTTTTGTTCCGGTTTCCTTTCTCATCGAGGACTATTTTCACATCCACACCCCGGTGTTTTGCTCTGACAAGTGCGCTAACCACCTCCGGAGACGTAAATGAGTAGCCCATCAGCCGAATTTCGTGCTGTGCTGACTCAATAGTCTTAAGGACCAGCTGCAGGGCCGTTCCTTCCGGAGAAAAACCCGTCTCGATGCTGGCGGCATACGCTGCCGGTGCGGGGGCATAAAGCGCCAGACCGAGCAGCCCGGCCACCAACCATCTGCAGGTATTTGCTTTGCGGAGTACTGGCATAGTTATCCTCATTACATACCGTCCATAAAGTGCGGGGAGAGTATCTGTACGTCATTAATCAGCAGCCAGAGGCTCAGGCTTAGTTCTTCCATCAGAACCACAACAGCAACTAGTGACGTCCACGCCCGCCGATCGCGTTTCAGGAGCTGACGAAACAGCGCCACGCTGGCCACAAAAATGCCGACAGTTATCCAGGGAACGAGCTGGTTGATAACCATTGCACTGCTGCTGCACTCAAAACATGCCATAGGATTTCCTTCACAGAATTGATTAAGAAACGCCGGGATCGGGGAAAAATCGCTTTTCCCTGGTTCCGGCGTTGGACAACGACGCGGAGCGGAGGCGTCAGGTCGTTCTGGTATGACGGAACCAGTAGCAGACAGGCCCGTCGTCGGTATCATGGACTGAGCCCAGAAACCAGCCGTCATCGTCCGGCGGTTCGGGTATCCAGCGCCGTGCGTCCGGCGCTTCATCGGTAAATCCGGCAGCAAAAACCTCAGGAGCCTCATCGCGCATGGTCATCACAAAGCACTGCAGCCCGTGGGTCCTCAGCCAGTAGCTGAACTCCGCCGCGGTTCCGCAGCCACTGCGGACATACGCCGGATGCGACCAGTACCCCTGCTCATCACGCTCTGCGGTAACAGGCACAATCATCCTCTGACCTCCCCCGGCACGGACTGACTGACGGGCGTTTCGGTGTGGCATTCACCTGCAGCGTCTTCACCGGGTACCGGTCCGTCGAGCATCTGCGTCCATCTCTGGCGCTCACCTTCCGACATTCTCCGGCACAGTCCCGGCGCCAGGGCACTCAGCAGGTGCTCGATGTACGCCAGCCGGCTCAGCGTCAGGGATGCGTCTTCGGACTCCGGTCGCCTTATCGCCCGTGCCACCTCACGACACTCAAGAATACCTTTCATGAGCCGCCCACCACCGGCCACGCGCTCCATCTCTTCGTAACGATGTATCTGCTCCATCATTCTCATGAAGATGACCTCATCGCTTTCACGGGCACGCGTTTTTTCACTCATCGCAGTAACGCGCTGATAAACCACCCAGATAAATAACGGCATTGATATCAACGCACATGTTTTCAGGCTGGCCCCCTCCGACTGAAAGTTATTTATTGCCAGATAAGCAAACAGGTAAATCAGGCAGCAGACAAATGCCAGCCCGGTATATTTATAAATTCGCATAGTTCACCTTTTAAGTTTGGCCTCTGAGTTAACACGTAAAGCCCATATTTAATTCCCGGAAAGCAATAAATACAAAAAAAACGGCATAACATTGTTGCCATTAAACCTGAATTGCTTATCGGAAATCATCATTAACGCAGTCATCCCTCATTAGGGAATGAGTTTTATTCTGCGCCGGGACAGCAGGAGAATGAATTAATACCGCATTGCGCTAAATAACTTAACCCGCTTTTTGTTGAGTGATGGCATCTGACACCCCGGACTCAGCCTCAAGCGCCGTCAGAAAGTCCCGTATCATCCTCTGCAGCTCCCGGGCATCACGGCTTCGCAGCAGCGGCATGCCCGCCTGGCGCATAACCTCATCCAGCAGGATGTCACGCCGGCAGCGGCTTTTCTTCAGGTGGGACGCATCGTCCAGCTCCACGGCAGCCACAACGCGAAACGTCCTGCGGTCAACGATAACCACGTCGCAGTGCCACTGGGCCGCCATATGGAAAAGCTTCCACCACGTCCGGCTCCGGCCCCTGACGCGCGGCGTTATCTGCACGATATCAGCTACCCTGACCTGCGGGCACAGATACCACCGCCTCATGTCCACCGACCGGAACAGCCCCTGCATAAAGTGCACCTCACGGTCGGTCATCAGCTGCGCCTGCCGCTCCCAGAACACGCCGCCCGCCATCAGTTGCTCTGTATCGCCCACCCTGACGCCAGCCTCTCTCAGCCGCCTGATAAGCGGTGCCTGCGGCCGTTTCTGCTTCAGCACGCGGGAGAGCAGGAAAATCAGTACCAGCAACGAAATGATAAATAACACCACACTGGCATTCATGAACCCACGCTCCCTTCGCTTCGCACGCCCTCGGATAACTGCCCACCATCACCCGAGAGGGGTCTATCCCGGTCCAGCCCGAACCGTTCAGAGAACAGCCAGCCGCTCAGGATGAGGGTGTTGGCGGGTTCATCAGGTGCGCATATCGTAATACTATCTTCCGTCACGTCTGTGATATCAAAGTTCGCACCGCAGAGATGCCGGATAATGTCATCCCGCGAATGAATGCGACCGTCCCCAATCAGTTGCTTCACCGTCCCTTTAATTATATCCCTTGCTTCTTCATTCACACCGGAGCATTTAATTTCAACTGACATACTATTTCCTCTACTGGTTTGAATTTTGTTTATTCTAAAAAGATATACCCACCTCTCTGGCGGTAACTTCATAACGAAAAATAAAAAATCAGGCATCACGAACAGGCTTTGTTTTCCGCAGCCGGACATTACCTGCATCATGTCTGATAATATCTATCTCATTTAATACACGGCGTAACTCGTCACGCATGAACTCCATTTCATTCCATGAGCCAGAATGCCTAATATATTTAGGCATGTGGTAAAAAATTGTCGGCAGGAAAGAGGGGGCATATTCAACCCTGTTTCTCCGGTAAAGTTTAATGACGGCAAATAGTAATAATATATTTAATATCACCGAAGCAATGACTACGGTATACATATCTGAGGCTCCGTTATATTGAATACAGAGAAGGACCTTTACCAAACGATGAAGGAACATAACTTCGTAAAATACCGTTCGGATGTGTTAACCAGAAACGCCGGAGACGGGGAAAACTTGCTTTTACCCTTCTCCGGGGTTGGACAACTGAGCACGGCGAAGGCGTCAGTCTCTTTTAGCGGTATCAGGTGGCGGACGCCTGATTATTTTTTTGTATCGCCGGCTGCATGACGGATGGCCTGCTGCAGGGCCTCCGCACTGGTGTATCCAGGGATAACCGTCACGTTATCAGCGCTGGCACCGGTTGACGGGAGGACCACCAGGGCTGGCGTACCGCTGAAGCCCAGCTGCTGCGCGAGTGTGTTTATGCCATCCAGAGTCCCCTGAACGTCAGGGGCTGTCTTCGCATCGAACTTCACGGCTTTTGCGGCCGCGCTGATATCAGCATCGGTCAGCTTGCCCTCGTTGTGGCCGGTGGCGTAAATCGCGTTGTGATAGTTGAGGTAAGCATCGGCCCCCTTCTGCTTCCAGACCTGGAGCCCGGTTTTCGCCGCGCTGAGCGACGCCGGCCAGCGCTGGCCAAATATCGGGAATTCCTTGAACACAAAGCGCACGTCCGGGTTTGCTTTTATTACCTTTTCCAGCTCCGGCGCCAGGCGGGCACAGTAGATGCACTGGTAATCGAAAAACTCGACGACAGTGACTTTTGCGTCGGCGGGGCCATATGACGGCGTGCCTTTATCGTTCAGCAGCGCCGCCTGTTTCTGAACCACGGCGACCGTCATTGCCTGCTGCTGCTTCTCCTGCTGTTGAGCCTCCAGCTTCTGGCTGACCTCAACCAGCACCTCCGGATGGACCAGCAGGTAGTCTTTCGCGATTTCACCAATGCGGGCTTCCTGCTCCGGGGTAAAGGCAGCGGCAGGTTTCTCTGCCGCCCCCGCCACGCCGGAGACCAAAAGGCCAGCGGCAAGCATGACTGAAAGGGTTTTATTCATGTTCATCCTGTGTTTTTCTCTTCTCTGTTGTTATCAGTTCGTATCGTGTGCGGGCGCGGGTGCTTCCCTGGTCGCCCTGCGCTGTCGTTTAGCGTGCTCCTGAGCCCTGCGCGCCACGGCATACGCCGCCTCCTCCTCGCTCACCGGCGCGACCGGTTGTCCGGCAAGGTTTTTACGCCACGCGCCCACCGTCATAGCGCCCAGATATGCATCCGAGCGGGTGACTGCGGCAAGGCAGCGCTTCAGTGTCTTAACCGAGACATCCAGCCCGCGCCGGCGAATGTCACTGACCATCGCCTCCCGGATATTGACTGCCAGGAGCTGCGGCTGACCGTCCGTAACGAGGGCCGGCCAGCAACGCGCCAGGAGCGCGAGCGCGTCCGCCAGCGGCATGACCTTCCGGTAAACCGGTTCCGGGGCAGGTTTGCGCCTGGCCGCCCGCATGGCCTCCCTCTCCTGCGCCTGTCGCTCAGCCCACAAACGGGCTTTCTCTGCTTTTCGGGCGGCCTTCTCGTCCGCCTGCGCTTTTTTCGCGCTCTCATCCACCGCCTGCTTCCTGACCTTCCAGGCAGGCGTCGTGTTCACCACCACGGTCTTTTTACGTGTGACCCGGCCCGGTTCCGCACTGTCCGGTTCACTGTTGTTAACGGCACGCTGACCTTCTGGCTCCGTCTTACGGCGCAGCGTCAGCGTGGGGCGCCCCTGCTCTTTCATCCTGCCTCCGGATAAATCTGTTTCACGTGTATTCCCCTGACTGACCTTATTCTGACACGGCAGATATCACATCACCATCAGTCCGATGACGGCCAGGTGTACCGCGTAGAACAGCGGGAAAAATTCGCGTGGCCAGAAGCGGGGCACCAGAGTGCAGGTCCGGCTCAGCACCGTCAGGGTTATTCCGGGTATCACCAGCCCCGCGATGGCAAAGGCGGCGCTGTCCGCAGCATTCAGCGCGAGTATCGCCAGCGCCAGACACAGCGCCAGCCCCGTGCGCGTGGTGCGCCGGCCCGTCATACAGACGCCGCAGGCCAGCATCAGCATGACTACTCCCGCCAGACCGTAACTTCCCGCCGAAAACGGCAGCCAGGCCAGAACCAGCATCAGGGACAGCGGCCACGCGCGCGGCCCGTGCCGCTGCATCAGCGCCAGCGCCTGTCCGCTGACCGCAAAGGCAAACAGGATATTGCCCAGGTCCGGGCGCAGTCCGGCCAGTATCCAGCCGCCCTGCGCCACCACGGCCCATCCCCATAGCCGGTTCAGGGCGCGCTGCTGAATCTGCGGATGGCGGGCAAGGTTCATGGCCCAGACCAGGCCAAAGAGCGGAAACGCTCCCCGACCGGCAAGACGCAGCCAGTCATTATCCAGTCCGCACAGCATGCTGATGTGGTCGGCCACCATCAGGAGCAGCGCCACGGTCTTGATAAGGTCGGTCTGGCCCGGCGTCCACACAAGCAGACGCTGCAGCCAGCAGTCGGCCACCACAACAAGGGGAAACAGCGGGTGGTTTTCAGCGCGCATATCAGTCGCCTCCCAGGGTCTTTTCACGTTCAAGGTCGCGCACCGTTTCGCGCTCCATCTGCTGCAGGCGGTCCCGCTGCACATTCTCGCGCACCACCTGAGACACCGCCTCATCCCGGCGGCGTTCTTCCGGCGCATCCGGCAGCGTGAGGGGAGATGCCGGCGTGTCTTTCACCCGCTCCATATCCCGCACCACATCCCGGACGGCGACGTCAGCGCCCCCGGACGGCCGGTCGCCGCTGCGGGCCATCTCGCGGACCGCCTCTTCAGCACGCTTCTCAAGCTCTTTCTGCTGCTGTGCTTCCTGCGCCTGCTGCGCCAGCACCTCCGGCGGAACCGTTTCTGCGGGCTGCGTACCGGTGCCGTCGGGCAGGCTGTCGGCCCATATGCGACCGCCGGTAATGGCGCCGGGGTTCCACGGTCGCGCCTCGCCTTCGAGCCGCACCACCACGCCGCTCTGCGGATTCTCCCTCGCGAGCCGCACCCCCTCTTCCATATCCCGCGCCAGCAGCGACTCGCCGTTACGGCTGACCTGCAGGCCCGCAAACGCCGCGTCTCCGCAGCCCATCACGCGACCTTCGCCGCCGAGCCCCTTTAGCTGCCCGTCTCCGGAGGTCAGGGCGCTCAGCCAGACCCCCGCCTGCCTGCCGTTACGGTCGAATGCCGGGAGCGCCACGTGCGGCTGCGGATATTTACGCCCCGGCGAGATAAATTTCGCCATCGAGCCCTCAGGCTGCAGCCCGGCCTGGCGCAGGGCGGCGCGGCCGGCCGGCACCTCACCCAGCGCTTTTGCCGTCGCCGTCAGGCGGGCGGCATTCGCGACGGCGCGGTCGCCGCGCGGCTCGAGAATGTCATGCGCCGTACTTTTCGCCTGCGATTTTTCCATCGCGGCCACCCACTTATCCCGGTTGTCGGTATAAACCTGCGCGTGCTGCTTCATGCGGCTCAGCGCCACGTAGGCTGACTCGAAGCTCACCATCCGCTTACGTCCGCCGTCCGTGCCCTGCAGGGAGATGGAGAAGGGTTCGCTCGCCCCCTGTGAGCCTTCAACGGTCACGGCATAGGCCAGGTCGACGTGCTGTTCTGCCTGCTCCGCTGACGGCGTGAGCGTACGGGTCTGTTTCCCGTCCGACAGCGTGACGCTGTCACCTTTTATCTCACTGACCGACCAGACGCTGTTGGCCACGAAACCCCGCTCGTTGTCGCTTTTCGAAAAGCGCATCCGGTCGCCTTCCGACACGGTGATGGTGTCCTGACGGTAGAGCGTGACGCCCTCTGTCGCAGCCTGCGCGGGCGACAGGCTGCGGGTGTTGCCCTGCGCATCCTTCAGCGTCACCATGTGCGCGTCCCCGTCCAGCGACTCAATCCTGTAATAAGTACTGTCCAGCAGGACCCGGCTGTCACGGGATGCCTCCCACGTTGCCATGCGCCGCAGCTCTCCGTCGCGGATATTGGCAGGCGTAAGGACCGGCAGCGTGACCTCTTTTTCACCCACCTCGCCGGCATCCTGACGGGCGTCATGAATCATGGCGTTCACCTGGCGGCGGTCGGCGTTCAGGGCGGTGATAACGATGGTCTGCGACTGAGCCTCTGGCGTGCGCCCCGTATAGTCCTTCACGATGGCCTCCAGCAGCGTCGCGGGCTGCCCGCCGGGCATCAGGTCGCCGGCCGCCACGGCTTTCGCGATGGCCTCCTCCCGCTCGCGGCTGAACTCCATGACGGAGCTGTCCGGCCGCCAGGCATCCGCCCTGCGCGGCACCTGTGCCGGCGCCACGCGCTCAATGGTCGTCAGGGCGCTGCCGATATCGCGGTTAATCAGGCTGTAGACGGCAGGTTTTAGTTCCGGCGTCTGGCGGACAATCTCCTGCATTACCGCCACGTCAATGGCGCTGCGCTTCTGCAGCAGGCGGAAGGGCTGGCCCGGGGCAATAGACTGCAGCTGGTCGGTATCCCCGCTGGAGACCGCGCGCCCCCCGCCCCCGGCAATCAGGCTGTACGCCTTCGCCATGTCGGCGTTACCGACCATTGAGCTTTCATCCACGAGAAACAGCACGTTGCTGAAGTCCGGCCGCTCGCCGCCGCGCAGCTGCTGCTGCGTGTCGTGAATAAAGGCCGCCAGCGTCTGCGTTTCGGGCACGCCCGCATCGCGCATCTCGCTCACAGCCCTGTGGGTGGGGGCCACGCCGATAACGCGCGGCTGCTCCCGTTCCGGCAGCGTGCCGATGGCCGACATGACCGCCCGGAACTGCGTCGTCTTACCCACCCCGGCGTAGCCCTGAACCAGGGTAAAGCGGTCGGGGGACTCAAGTATCATGCGCGTGGCGTTTTGCTGCCCGTCGGTCAGGCCCGCCAGCTGCACGTCCGGCACGCCCGCCATCAGCGGAGTGACGGCCTCCTTTCCCTCCAGAACGTGGCGGAGGATGCTTTTCTCCGCATTGTACGACTGACGTGAGACCAGCAACTGCAGGCCGTTTCCCGGCGATACCGGCACCGACAGCAGGGCGCCGCTGCGTATCTGCCGGTCCGCCTCCTTTTCGATGGCCTGCAGGCTGAGGCTGTCCTGCTCAAATTCTTTCGCGGCGGCCATCAGCTGCGGCTTCGTGAACGCCAGGCCGTTACCCTCCAGCACCGGAATGGCCAGATGAATAGCCTGCTGCTCCGGCGTGTGCAGACCGGCCTTCTGGTGCGCCAGCGCATCGCCAAGCGCATCCTTCCCGGCGGCCTCCTTCACCTGCGACGTGACAACGCTCCAGGCCGACTGACGCGACAGCTTCTCCGTCGTTTTCTGCGCCGTCTGCGCGGAATAGAGCTGCACCGCCCGGCCGCTGAGCGCCAGTTTGTTCAGCGTGGTGTTATCCAGCTCGCGCTGCGACAGCGAGGCAAAGACCGTGGCGCTGTCGCTCACCGAGCGGCCCGGCGACTCCACCCAGCCCTGACCCACCTTCGCGGCGGTGAACGGACTGTCACCGGCGGGCAGGACCACGTCCGCCTTACGCCCCGGCAGGCTGACGACGAGCCCCGCCTCCCCGAGCGCCTTAACGGTCACCGTATCGCCTCCCTTCAGCCGCGTCCCCTGCGACTGGCCCAGCACCGCCAGGCGGTCGCCTTCGGCCACCTGCAGCGTGCCGGTGCGGTACAGCGACCAGCTGCTGTTGAGTTCTGACAGGCGGGTCACCCGCGTCTCCCCCTGCGCGTTGCGCAGCGTCAGGCTGTTGTTGCGGCCCGTCACGCGGTCAATGACAAAGCGCTCCCGGCTGCGCTCCTCTGCATTCCAGCGCTCCATGACCATGCCCTCCCGGTAGTGGTCGCGCACCTGCTGATGGCGGCTGTCGAGCCAGACCGGCTCCAGCGTGGTGATGCCGACCTCCCGCTCGCCCAGCACCTTTTCCGCCTTCAGTGCCTCGCGGACAGCGCCTGCCAGCACCGCCTGCTCGCGCGGACCGGAGACCTGCGCCACGCTGTGCTCGCCTGCGCGGACGCTTCGGGCAAAGTCAGCGGCCAGGCGGTCATACCGCTGCCGCCGGTCAGGCTCGCTGATAACCGAGACCCGCGTCTTCTCACCGCCCTGCCACGCGAACGTGCTCACCCCCGCCTCCTTCATGACGGTCAGGGCGCTGCCGGTCCCGGTGCGCTGGCCACTGTCGGCTATCAGCAGCTGGACGTTATGGCGCAGCGCGCCGTCGAGCAGCGTGAGCGTTTCTTTCAGGGTCAGCTTCTCCCCCTGATCAACAATCAGCGTGCTGCCGGGCGTAAAGGTCATCCCCTCCGTCAGCCCCCGCCTGTCGGTGATATGCTCGCCGCTGAGTCGTTCATCCTGCATCAGGGCGCTGCGTGAGCGCCTGTCGGCGGCGATAATCTGCACGTCACGCCCCTGTTCGCGCGCCATCATCGTCAGCTCCGCCACCCGCTCACGCTGGCCGGCCGCCCCGCCCTGCCCCGAAATGATGGCCACCGGCGGACGGTCCTGGGCCAGAACGCTGACGGCATCGCTGTATGACCGGCTGCGGGGCACGCCCTTATCCGGAAAAATGTCCGCCTGACCCGTCCGCTGTAAATCGCGGGTCATGGCCGACACCGACAGCTCGTCCAGCACGTGGATGTTCGAGGTAAACAGCCCCTTCTCTTTGTCCAGCGGAATAAGCTGCTCGTTTTTTATCGCCGCATCGATACCGTCCCGGGCCATCTCCACCATGCCCGACCGCGCGGGCAGCTGCCCGAGGGTGGTGGCCAGCAGTTCGGAATACGTGAACCGCGCCCGCCGGTCGCTCAGCATCGCAATGGACTGTCCGACGCTGCTGTTAATATCAATGGCTTCAGGCGCCGTGACGGGAATATTACCCTGCATAACCCGCTGGTCTGCCGCCTCGCGGTAGGCTTTAATGTCAAACCCCGTCTCTTTCAGGGTCTGCATCCACTCGGCCATGCGCTGTTCGGGGTCAACCTTCTGCTTCGACTGGCGGGTGTCGAGCGCCGCCACGTCGCGGGACTTCAGGGACGCGTCATCCCCGACCGCCTCGCCGATCGTCCTGCTGCGGCTCGAGAAGGGCGCGACGGGAACCCCTTTGAACTCCCACATACCGTGTTTGCCGACCGTCTCAGTCTCATAGCCCATCGGCGTGACGTCATCCTTCAGCGCGGCACGATACAGGCGGCCAAAGGCAATCTGATTCGCGTAGATATTCTCAATAAACCCGGTTTTACCCACTTTGTCGCTGCTGAGCGTGCGCCACTCATCGCCATGCTGAGTGGCATTGGCCACCACCGCGTGGGTGTGCAGCTGCGGCTCCTGGTCGCGGCTGGTATCGTGGTTAAACAGCGCCATCACCAGGTTGCCGGTCAGCTGCGTCTCGCTCCGGCCCTCCGTCATAACCCGCGTGGAGGCCATCGCCTCTATCTGCTTAATGGCGGTCTCTACCGCGCGGTTGTGTGCCTCAATAAGACGCTTGTCGCCTCCCAGCATGGCCATCACGGAGACACTTTTGGGCGCAGAGAAGGTGAAGTCGTAGCCCGGACGGTGTTTGTTCGCCCCGTTCTGGGTCCGGCTGAGGTCGCTGCCGTCCGGCAGGCGCCCCTCGAGAACCTTCGTAAAGACCTTCTGGTCCACCCCGCCGCTCAGTCCCAGCGCTTCAGCCCCTTTTCCGGCCCAGCGCTCGCCCATACTGCCAATAACGTAGTAGTTGTCCTTGTCGGTGTAATAATTGCCCGCGCTGCCGGCGGATTTTACCGATCCGATGCTCATCATCAGATATATCCTCCCGGTTCAAGATCCTTTTCAGGCGCCCGGTGAACGTTGATGTTAACTTCTTCACGGCGCTGCCTCTCATGAGGAGACAGTTCGTCCTGCTCCGCCTGCCACGCCTCCCATGCCGCCATATCTACCACCTCACCGCTTTCACTGATGCCGGGCGGCAGCTGCTCAGCCTCCTCCGCCTTTGTCTTCAGCTCAGGCTCCACGCCGCCAGTGCCTGCGGCACCCGCCACGGATGCCGAAGCGGATGCGGTGTCTGCAGCGTGGGGCGCAGCCGCCAGTTGCTGTGGCTGCTGTGGCTGCTGTGGCTGCTGTGGCTGACCATCATTTTCCGCACCGCCCTCTGGCGCGATAACGTCTGCATCCGGTTCAAAGAGCATGGCGATGCTGCGGGATTCATGTTCACGTGCAGCCAGCGCGGCATTCAGGCGTTCCTCCGCTTTCCCGTCGATGGTGCGCGGAATGAATTCCGGTGCCACCTTTGGACGCTGCTGATACTTCAGCGCCATCTTCACGGCAGGATAGGGGCCGGGAAGCGTGACGTAACAGGAGAGATCCGGCAGCGTCTGAACATCGGAATAGCTCACCAGTGTGACGCGCTCCATGTCCTTCCCGACCGAGGTACCGTCGCGTACCGGGTCCACGCCGTAGGAATACTGCTCGGATGCCTTGAGGATTTCTTTTTCACCGATTTCACCAGCGGCGAACTCAGCGATATTGCGCGACGGCGAGCGGAAAAAGGCACGGGTGTTCAGCACGTCGAAGAGCGTTTCCGCCGGTTTCTGCCCGTAAATATCTTCCAGCTGGGCGTAGGACTGGATGCCAATGACGTAGCAGCCGCCAAACTTACGCGCCTCCGGCAGGATCTCAACCAGGTCCGGCAGCTTGTGCAGGGTCGGCAGCTCATCGGCGAAGATCCACACGCGGCGGTTACGGTTTTCCCCCATCGCCAGCAGCCCGCGAATGGCAATGGACAGCCACATGGAGATAACCGGCTTGAGGGAAGCGTGGGTGTCGGCATTGGAAGAGATGAACAGCCAGCCGTTTTTACCATCCTCACGCACGCCGCGCATCCAGTCGCGTATGGTGAACGACTCGCCGTTATTTTCGATGCCCTGCAGGTAGCGGATGGCCTTGACGTAGTTGGTCAGCACGGCGCGGATGGAGATGGCCGTTTTCTCGATTTTCTCTTCCACCAGGTTCGCCGCCGGGGAGTTTTTCAGGTACGAGCGCAGCTTCTCAATCTTGATGGAAAGCAGCGTGTCGACCAGCTTGCTGTAGCTGCGGTCCTTGTCGTTGCGCATCAGATAAGCGGCTTCGGCAAAGATGGTACGTCCCGACCCCTGCCAGAAGGGGTCTTCCTTCGTGCCCATAGGAATAAGCGTATTGGAAACGTTGTCGAAGTCAGGCTGCGTCAGGCACTCCCGCCACAGGTCCCATGCAGCGCAGCGCGCATCCAGCGGGTTAAGGATTTTATCCGTGGCCGGATCATAGTAGCTTTTGACGAACTCACAGGAGCGGTCATACACGATGACCATATCGCCACGCTGGCGGGCGTAGTTCATCAGACGGCGGATAACTTCTGATTTACCGGCCCCGACGGTGCCGTGCAGACAGAAGTTCTGGATCTCCGAGTCCTTGATAAGCGGCAGCTCACCGATTTTTATGTCGGATGCGAGACCGTCGCGCCTGAGCATTTTCGCCACCGCTTTCGGGTCGTCAGTCAGCTGGCGCCCCCCCGTTATCTCGTCCTCACTCTGCTGTTTACCCTGATGACCCAGAATCCAGGTGGTGACAAAGAAGGTAATAACGCACACCACGGCCGCGATGATGGCGGCAAGAATAAAGGCCGTCCAGACCTGGTCTGCGCACCACTGGATATATTTGTCCTGCAGTATTTGCTGCGCGTTGTACTTCAGCTCATGGCCGTAATAACGGATGGTATAGACAGGCTGGGATTTGAAAATATCGCGCATGGGAGCCAGCGTCTGACACCAGTAGTACACCATGCCATTAACAAACGTCTGCCAGGTCAGTTTAATAGACAGGGTCAGAGCAACAATCACGCCGAAGAGAATAACGAGACAGTACACGATGATATTGGCGATCTGGCTGAACATACGGATGCGCATGCTCGCGATCTGACCGCCCTGGGTCATATCCTTTGCATTAAAACTCATGATGTATGGGTCCGGTATATATGGGGTTTAGACGGTTATGATGAGGCTACATTCAGGAACGGATATTTACTGCCCCGGCAAATAAGAAATCACTTACGAAAAAAGAATATCCACAGCAGTATTAACAGAACTGAAAATGGAACAGCAAATAAAGCATTCGGATAATCACTTTCGATGCTCACTACTAATGCAAATAGCGACATATTAATTCCTTTATTCACCGGCCCTGCCGGCAACCCTTCCCGGCAGCACAAAGGATTTGCGCCACCGCTCAGCGTATTTCTTATATCAACGTAGAATGAGTAAAACAGATATTATTCGGGCTGAGTGAACCAGAGAATAGGGCGGAAGAAACCGCCCTTCGGTATTAATTAAAGAATGTTCGCGATAGATTTAGCCAGCTGATCTTCAAGAACTGGCTGGGCTTCGGGGAATTTCAGATTAACTTTGTTCGCATTTGATACCACACGGGTCTGATATTTATGCTGGTCCCCCTGCTCGGTACTGGTCTGAATTTTGGCACCAGAGGTTCCCTGGCGAAGGGCGGCGATGTTGTCCGTGGTCACGGTCGCTTTGGTACGCTCGGCAATCTGCACATCCGTGATCATGGTGTAGTTGATGTCTTCGACCATCGCATCAGCGGCCATGCCAACAAGGCCGGCAGCAAGTCCTACGCCCAGAGTGGCTCCGGCAGAGCTGGAATTATAGGCGGTAATACCGGCACCCAGCGCGGCCCCTGCCGCTGCGCCTTCGTAGCCACGGCTGAGCCAGCTTTGTGACTCACGAAGATCCATTTTATCGGCCTTGAGTACGTTTGCCTGAATCCAGTAGTAGGCTTTATCCGGTGAGGTCACGACCTGATAGCCTTTGGCTTTAACAGCTTCGGTAATTTTAGACTGGAGACCGCTCATGTCTTTATCAGACGTGTTTTTGATCTGCAGGAAAACGGTACGCTCGCTTGATGGTTCAAGCCAGACCGTTTCGCTCATCTGTGTTTTGACCTCTAGATTACGTTTCTTAATTGCTGTGCTCATCGCACCACACCCTGAAAGTGCCAGCGTGGAACTGACCAGAGCCACCATCATCATCTTTTTCATTAACGTTATTTCCTTTGTTTATTATAGAAACCTCTATAGATACTAACTATCAAGGGTAATTAGACATCCCGTACAAATTCCCTGCTATATCTGTTGCTCCGCACATTTCTAACCCTGACGCAGGATTTATCTCTTCAAAGCCTTCATTTCCTATGAAAGATGGAGTACTGGCAGCACCTTTAGCAATAAATTGTTTTTTTAATGGTTCATCTCCAACAGTTACACCACCTATTACACAGATCCTGTAGATCGAGAGCCCGGAAAATATAAATAGGGCCAACACTGGGAAACAGAGCGCAGGGACAGAAAGAACCATGTACATTACTGGTGATACATCTTTCTGACTATACAAATGTTTCTGCTTGCGAACTCGATAATTAATCCATGCAAATATACCCTGCCACATAATCAGCAACGCAAGTATAAGGAGCGTGACGGATGTTGCCCACCCTGCAAGCGAGCAGGCGATATACTGTATAAGCAGAACCCACATAATTCGCATCAACTCTTTCATATCCAATAATCTCCCTGATCATTTCTTGTGATTATTCTCCAGTTTCTTTGCTTTTTCCAGAAGTTCTTCAGGACTGTCAGCTCCCGGAATAGCGTTTTGTGATGCTTTCTCGTTATTGTACTTAGCACCCTGATTATTCGCTTCTGACTGGTGATGGCGCTCCAGTGCTGAATACTGATTATCGACGGATGCTGAAGCGCCCTTTATTTCACTTTGTGTTCCTGAGATATTATTTCGCGTCTCAGTCATCATACCGTCTACCGAGCCTTTCACATTCCCTTTAATACCTGCGTCTGACGTTGCACTCTCAATGGAAGCCTTATGCGCCGCATGGTCAGATAACACCTCCTGACGCCCGCCCCCCTCAGACACATTGTCCATACTTTGACCCAGCCCATCTTTCGCATCCGAATACGCATTATCTACCGAAGGCTGAACCTGACTTTGTACAAATGACCAGGCCAGTTCTCTTCGTTTCGCTGCAACCTCTGGTGAACCGGTATCCGTCAGCAAAGAATCGGCATCATGAGGTGCCTGTTTACGAACGTATTGGGCAAACTGCTGGTTGAGATCTTCGTTGACCTGCCCGCTCATGGTTTCGGTTCGGGATGCCATTTCAGCATATTCCTTGCTGCGTGCCTGACTGGTCGAGTACTGTTCAAGGCTTTGTTTTGCAGAACTCAGTGATGCAGACAACTGGTCCGCACGTGATGCGGCGTTGTTATCCGTATGACTGCCTGATTCATTTATCTTGCGGCTGGTAAAGTAATCGCTGGCCTCCTTGAAGTCTTTGGTAGATTTTGCATCAATATCATGACGCGCATCCTGGCTCGCTCGCGTGCTGCTGCTTGCCTGATGTAAGTCATTATCAGACCAATCAATCCCTGCTTTTCCTCCAGCTCTGATGCTGACTCCACCACCTGTACCGAAAGCCTTAATCCCAATATCACCATGTGCACTTGCATCGCCATAAAGACCAGCGGAAGCACGAGAACTACGTGAAGCCAGTTCCTGAGTCGCCTGATCATTACTGATGTTATGCGCCTTCGCGTAGCTTTCCACCGCGCTGCGCATCTTGCTGGCCATCATGGAGTCCTGAGCGCTCATCGTGCTGTCGGCGCCCTGCGTCATGGAATCGCTGCTCCCCCGATTGGTGCCAAACTGGCTGAGAGTCTGCCACGTGCTTGACATGCTGCTACTAAAGCTCTGCATCGCGCTCTGGGACTGCGTCTGGGCCTCGCGCGCCATCTCCTGCTGCGCTGAGGCCAGTTGGCGGGCAAAATTAATGCTCACGGGCAGCTTACTCGCTGCCTGGGTGGAGTCTGTCACCGTACTGCCGTCACGCATCTGTGTGGACGTCGCTCCATTGCCCAGCTGCTGACTCATCTGTCCGAACATAGTAGAACTGTTGGTATTCCAGCTGTTGCCGCTCACGTTCTCGGTCTGCATGTTGGCGTAGGAGTAGTTACCATCAACAGCACCAGAGGCAGCAGTGGCTGCTGGGCTGATAGCGGAAGAGGCCAGGTGGCTGTAAAGATTTGAGAACCCCGCCCCCAGTCCCTTCAGCATGCCCCACGCAAGCGGGGGGATTAGCATGGACAAATAGCCAGCCGTGGTAGCGAGGTCTGAGTATTTTATCTGCACCTGCGACAGCTCCGAGAGAACCACTGGTGAACCATTGGCCTTCGCATAGAAGGTCATACAGCTATTGAGTATGGCGTAAAGCAGCGGCCAGCTCTGCACCCACATGATAGCCAGCACGTACCCCTTCAGCACATTAAGGGTGACGGCGTTAAACATCCCGCCCAGCACCATCAGGGGGAATATTCCGATGGTCAGACCGACAATCAACGTCTGAGACATAGGAAGTGAGCGTAAAGCCACCTGGCCGACCGTCGCATGCGCCAGCCGCTGTTTCTCCATTGATGACGTAGTGGCGATATTCAGCAGGCTTGAGGTATCACCGTTGCGTGCGGCATAGCTCATGATGCCGTTTCGCAGCGCGTTCATCGTCACATTCTGACGGACAATCGACGCGGCGCTCTGACCGGCACCATAGAAATAGTTATAGCTGTCACCGATCATCTGACTGAACAAAATGTCAGGATTCGGGCGTCCTCCAAAAAGCTGCCGCACGTAGTAACTCCAGGTTTTTCCTCCTGTCTGAGTATCCAGGGCAAGCTTTGGCTTAATTACCGCAGCGGCCTCTTCACAGGTCAAAAACTGATTATTATTGTTGAATACCCCCCTCAGCGGACTTGGCTTTGAGAAAATCAGCGTATACGGGTCTGCACTGTTCATCAGATCTTCCATGGTGTATTTTCCGTTCAGGAAAATGTCGCCCATCACGCAGTTCTGCACATAGTCCGTAAATATCGTCGTTATCTCTGGGTTCTGTGATAAAAAGTCCGTACTGCGTGAAATCAGATTCGCCCCAAATATCATTCCAGTTTTGCTGTAGGTGATGCTGTCGGGCTGGGAAAACACCATTTCATACCCCTGAACAAGGGCATATCCGATTTTGGTGGTCAGCGATGCAGGCAGTGCAAGCCCGACGGGCACGTTATCGACTTTATAGACTTTTGTCTGATTACTGATATCGATTATTTGTACGGAGGTGCGAACGCTGACCAGTAGCGACATCAGCACGATAACGCCCGCCCAGCCCAGCATGTCCATAATGTTGTGGCGTCGTATCCACGAAATGGCCACAACCAGTACAGAGAAAGCCGTCGCAATACGTCGAATAACAACCCAGTTCTCCGTCGACATGAACGTGACGATGGCATTCAGTGTCTGCGTCAGCCAGTCGCCGCCCGCGATGACATAGATTTCCTGCATCAGCGCGCCCCCCCGAAGTGATAGTTGTTCTGGTAGCGCTGCAGCATGCGTGCCGAGACCTGCTGGCGCATGTAGCTCATCTGGCGGTCAACAACCAGAAGCGCGTCCTGCTGTACCTGCACCTGTGCCTGGAAGGAGGCTATCTGCCGCGTGGCTTCGTTGAGGTTATTATTGATGCTGTCGATAACCGCCTGGTCATAGTTTCCCGTTGCCACCATTGCACGGGCCTGCTGGACCAGCTCCTGAATGTACTGGAGCAGAATGTCGTAGCCGATGTAATCGGTTAGCTGATAAACGAGGCTGTTAGAAACACCCAGCATCTGGGGATCAACAAGGTACTTGAAGACCGGGATGGTAGTACTTGTGATAAATCCCTTCTCTTTCTCGGTTAACTTCAGATCGGCAACGGCTTTGTTCTGAATGCTGGAAAGGATGTCTTTAATCTGATTTTTCAGTGCATTTTTCTGGCTGATCGTGACATTAGCATCGGCAACCACCTTCAGACATTTATCGCTGTCATTACAGTGATACACCCGTGCAGTCCCCCCCTCCATCATGGCCCGAATCAGGTCGCGATCGGTCGTTCTTGCCGGAAGCGGGGTTATATTACCCTTCTCATCAAAGACCATTGTTCCGGTCAGGGTCATGATGAACTCCTTAAGCTCTTTATTCCCGTCAAACATGCGGTTCTTTCCGAGCGCATTCCAGATGACATTGATATTCTTCGTTATGCGCTCTTTATCCTTATCACTGGCCTTATCACGTACCTTATCCATGCTTCCCCCCACCGTGCAGCCCTGGCGGGATGCCGCCCAGTCCGCAAACATGTTGCTCTCACCGGCAATGTCCTGGCAGACCTTCTGCTGCGAAACCTGAGTGCGCGGAAACAGACCGCCGACAATCCCCTGCGCCGCCTGGCAGGAGCTGAGGTTCATGCTGTTAATGTCGCTGGCCATCTTCTGCAGGAAGTCTTTAGCGGTCTTGATTTCCGGGACCGTGGTCTGCAGCGCCAGATCGAAGAAGTATCCGGCCGCATTGGACATAATCTGCTTGGCGAAACGCTGCAGCTGATCGCTGTTAATAAAGCTGAAGGAGCCCAGATAGGCATCGATGCCGCCGCAGCCGGCGTTGATGTCGGGCAGCGTCATGGAGATAAGCTGGATGGTTTTCACCTGCGTACGGGCATATAGTGAGCCACCCGTGGCGTAGCCAGCGGCCTGCCCCTGCCAGACCTGTGGCTGGCTGGTATTGGAGTCAAAGCCCAGCTTATTAAAGAAGGTGTTCATGTCGCTGTTCACGTCCGCACTAACGGTTGTTGAACAGACGAGAAGCATGCAGCCCAGAAGCCTGCGGTGTCTGAACAGGTTTATCATCATTTCACTCCGCGCATCTGAAGGACCGTATCCATGCGGGCCATAAAGCCCTGTTCGTCGGTCGCGCCCTGCAGCAGGGGCAGGGCTTCAAGGGTGTTTACGTTGACGAGAAAGGTGGTTGGCGTGGCCACGGGAAGGTTAGGGAAAAAGGTTTTCATCACCTCCGGCGGCGCGGGCAGCGCATCGGGAAAGGACGCATCCCCCTGACCGTCGATGGTGTAGGCCATCACCCCAAAACCCACCCGTGCGGACAGCGACTTCAGAACCGGATCAAACTGATGGCAGTACGGGCAGTGTCCCTGCATAAACAGCACGACCTTCCAGTCGGCCAGATTGACCTGGCGGCCGTTGCTGAGGCGGTACCAGACCGGCTGCTTCGCCGGAAGTGGCTTAGCTTCAGGGTCTTCCGGGGATGTAGGCAGAGATCCCGACGCTCGCGCGCCCTGTGGATGCCATAACGATTTGATCTCGTCCATCGTGGAAGCCTGTGTGGTCAGGCTGAGCGTCATGAGCGCCACGGTAAACACGGTATGTCTAAGGTTCATGTCGGCATCCTCCGGCATCACGGGCCTTTTCGGCCTCACGGGCGGCATCTATCCAGCGGTTGATGATGCGGTATCCCCCCCAGAGCGCCATCGAGACGCCGATTATCTGCGCCAGAAGAATGGCCATCTCCGGCTCGCGCCGGACCAGGCGGGAAACAATGTGAAACCATATCCCGAGGCTCAGCACCCATAATCCGGGCACGTCGAACTCAGGCAGGCGAAAACGGAATTTGCGCATGCGAACTCTCCCTGTATTAAAAGTTGGGGGCAAAATCTGTGGAAACGTTGAGGAACTGCTTCGCCAGGTCATCCTGGCTGATAAAGCCATACGAGACGGGTTTGACCGTCCCGCTTTTAGGGTCGGCCAGCATCAGTGCCGGGAAGTAACGAATACCCAGCCGGCTGGCCTGTCCACCGTCCATTCGGGTATCCGGCAGGAGTGGATTCACGATACCGTCCACGGAGACCGGAATGACGCTGAGGTGATACGTTTCGCGGAAGTTTTTAATGACCTGAACCAGCTGGCCGTCGATCGGGTCCTGTCCGCGGTAGAAGAACATCACGCCATAGTGCTGAGCCAGCGTTTCAATGGCGCGGCGCTGGTCGGCAAAGTCCGCCGCCAGCTGGTTGCGCACGGTACCGTTGTAGTGGCTGTGCTGCAGGTTGTAGTCCAGTTCGGGGTGTTCGAGCATCGCCTTTTTAGCACTCATCGAGAACAGTCCGGCCTGCTGCGTCCAGTAGTTCTGCAGACGGAAGTAGCGGGTAAAATTCTCCACGCCCGGATACAGAATGGCCTCGTACATCGCCCGCTTCGTGGCCTGCTGGAGCATGGCAAGCTTATCCATGATGTCCGGCGAGGCCTGCTGAGGCTGTGTTGAAGAGGGTTTGTCATCCTCCGGCGCTCTGTGCGATTCGTTGTACCACTGCCAGCCGGCATCTTTTCCGGTGGCGGAAAAAACGCTGCCAAGAAGCAGCAGCGCTAACGCTGTCTTTCTCTTTTTCACTGGAACCTTCCTTATCCGGAAGCTGGCCCGTTATCGCTTAAAAAGCGGATATACCAGCCACGCAATCACAAGCGAGATGAGAATGCAGATAGCCAGAATGACCATGAAAAGCACATCTGAAGTGCTGGTTTCATTCATGATGTTCCTGCACCAGTAAAGTACCGGGAACGCAACGATCAGGCTGATGATAAGACGGGCAATAAATCCTTTAATTTTCATAGCGGAGACTCCAGTGTGATTATTTATCAGTGACATACTATTTGTTCTTCAGCTGCGCGGCGATTTCCTCGCGGACGCGCTTCGTCAGGGTGTCGTTATCCGGGATTTTCTTGTTCTTCTGCAGATCGTCGAAAAAGTTCGAGAAGTCGAGCGCTTCAAAATTAATTTGCTGCAGCTCGGTCTGGGTGATGCCGCGACAGTCCGGGCTGCTGGCCTTGCCAAAGCCGATGTGAAGCTGACCGTTACGCCCCTGCTGCTGCACAATCTGGGCAAGTTTTGAGTCAAACTGACAGTAGCCGCGCTTCTTCTCGAGACAGACGCCGAGCACTTTTTTTGAACAGAACTCTCCAATACTGACAGTGAGCTTATTTTCTTTGGCCTTGCCCAGCGCTTTCTCCTCGCTGCTGCAGCTGGCAAGCCCCACGTCCTGGCCCCAGCCGCCGTCCTTACAGCAGTTGCTGAAGCCTGCCGCAAACTTCTTGCAAAACTTCGCGCTGCCGGTAAAGGCGCGCACGTTAGCGCTGTTAATGGCGGCCACGTCTTTGCCCGCAGCGGCCAGCGCGGCGAGTGCCGAGACGACAGGTGCAAAATCGTTATTTTTACCGTTTTGCGCCCGCTCACAGTCACCATCGAGACAGAAGGTGTCGCCGCCGCATATCATCACCTGGCCGGAAGTACGTGTTTCACAGGAGTACGTCGCGTATTCATGCAGGCAGCCGCTGCCGTCTTCTGCCGTGAAGGCGCAGGTGCGTGAGGCAAGCGTACAGGCAGGATTGTTCATATAGGTTTTGCAGGTGCCATTGTCAGCAGCCTGGGTCATATAGGTGTCTTTGTACTTCCAGCAAGCCTGCGTGACCGGGTATGACACGCCGTCAACCACCACCGTTTTTGTGCTCCCCGGCTCAATACATTCCGTCTTCTTGAGCGTACCCTCGCTCTTGCTGAACGGACAGGATTCGTTCCAGACCACGTCCGGCACCCATTTTTTGTCGGTCACCTGCATGGTAACTGTCGCAGTCATCCAGGCCTCCGAGCCGCCCTGCATCCAGGACAGCGTCTTGCGGGCATACTCCTGGCAGCGCGACTGCCTGCCGCTCAGGCAATTCTTGTTGAGCATTGCCCCCTGTGGAGAGTACTGTCCGGCGGTCAGCGAAGCCCCCCCCGCAGCGGGCAGCGTCCATCCGTTATCGCGGCCTTGCACCGAACTGACGTTTAACCCCCACCACGAGAAGTCGTAGAGCATATTTCTGTCATTGAAGTGGACGGCGACCGAGGCGCTCAGTACGGTACCGGTTGCGGGGGCACGGAAGCGGAAATTAACGGTTTTGTTACCGTCATACGTGTAGCTGAACTCGCTGTTGGGCACCGTGTAAGTGCGCGTCACCGTGGTGTTTTCGTAGTGGCCGGTAATGCTGGCCGTGCGCGTACAGGCCTGCTCAACCAGCAGGTCGCGCTCACAGGTATAGTTGGTGAACTCGCTGCGGCTGATGTTCTGCGCTTCGCACTGCGTCTGCCCCGTTTTGCCGATGATGGTATCGGCGCGGGACTGGACATCCTGGCTGGCCTTAATAAACGGCGCGTCGGGTGAAATGGGCTCCTTCGGGTTGTTAACAAACGAGTCGGTGACGGCCTTTGTGGCCTCATTAGTAGTCCAGCCCGTTGTACCGTCCGCTTTCAGCGCACCATCACCGGTCGCCGTCACGCCGCCATAGTACTTTTTCTCACCGGGTGAAGCGGTATAGTTAGGGATGGACGCTGAGGGGTTAAAGTTTTTCAGGCTGCTCTCCCCCTGCCCCTGTACCTGACGGGCAAAATCAGCCCCCGCCCTGTACTGCGCGTCAGCATCGGCAAATGCATTCCCGCCCGCCATCGCGGTGGCGATAGCCAGCACCGGCATCAGTATTGCTCTTTTCATCGGGCCTCTCCTTTATTAAGCAGCTGTTGCGCCTCATCCCTGCACTCGCCCTTCTCCACCACCTTTTCCAGCGCCTGCTTCAGATGAAGATTGCCACGGATAACGTCATGGCCACGTTCGCAGTACACCACCAGTGACGGCACGCTGGTGATCCCGTACTCGCGAAAGCGGGTCGGGTCGATGGCCACGCCGCTGGCTGAACCGTCCTGAACAAGCGCCATCACGGCGGTTGCCGTCGTTTTCATGTCGTTGTTGACCATGCCCCGAAGGGTGGCGGGAATGTCGTATCGGCGGGCCTCGGTCAGCATGCGCTTAAGCCCCGCCTGCGGGATGGCAAAGGAGACGAAATACAGCGCGCCGTGCGTGGGCTTATCCTGCTGAGCCTCCTGCTGGCGCTGCTTCAGCTCCCCGATAAAGCGCGCGTCGTCTGCCGAAAGAGGGTTCTGGCGCACCTGCTGCTCCAGCATCTGGCGCAGCGGCGCGTTGTCCTGCCCCCTCAGCTGCTGGCTGAAAGACTCCTGCTGACGAATAAAATCGCGGTTCGCCTCATCAGCCCCTGACGCCAGCGCAGTGCAACAATATGCTGACAGCAGCAGCGCCGCCGTCAGACCGGACAGAGTTTTCATTGAAGGTTCCTTTTCTCAGAGGAAGACGCAGTTACGCTTGCGCCAGAGCAGATAGCCGTAGTTTTTCTTCGTATTCGGCGGGTTACGCCCCGTTTCCCAGCGCATGACCGTGCGGCCGAAGGGGTGACACTGCGCCACGTCCGGATACATATTCACCATCTGATAGCGCCAGCGCGTTTTGGGAATAATGGGTGACGGATACTCAAAGCAGACCTTCTTGTCCTCCCCGATACTCTCCATTATCTGACCCTGACGGTGGAGCTTGAACGCCATGCGCTCGCTGACCAGAACGGAGGACTGCAGGGGGCTGGACTCATTGCTCACCCAGCCGTTGAAGGGGTACATCGAGCCCTGGGAGCCGGCGCACCAGAACAGCGCATCAACCGACGTTTTTGCTGCACTGGCCACCGCGTCGGCCGCACATGCGCCCTGCGCGATGGGGTTGGCAAAAATGACCGCCTCCGGATTCAGAATGGAGGTCAGGGCGCTGTCCCCCCATGTCGGGTCGATTTCAGACAGGTATCCGATATCCAGGTCACCGCCCTGCAGGCACCCGAGGGAGGTGATGATATTGAGCCAGTACGTCAGCGGATATTTGTACCAGTGCACGTGGTAGAACGCGCCACTGACCTGTTTGTCATCTTTTTTGGCGGTGCCCATTCCCATTTTTCCGAGATTAATGGTGAATCCGCCCAGGTTCACCATGCAGCCCGGGGAACGCGCCACATCGGTCATGGCCATCGGCTCCCAGTACCCTATTGCCAGGCCAATGCGCGCCACCGGCGTCATCGGGCAAATCTGGATGGGACTTCCGGGATTGGACGTGTCCGGTAAATCCCCGCCCGTGACTTTTGTGCTGCCGAGCGACAGGGGGAACATGCAGCGCCAGCAGATATCGGTGATCGGATTGACGAAACGCCCTTCGCAGGCGGCGTCCGCCGCCGCCATGTGGCTGTTCCCCCACAGAAGCAGCCCGAACAGAGAGACGGTCAGTATTTTCACCGGACACCTCCTGCGTCATGCTGCGCCATATCGGGCGGAATGATTTCCACCTGCAGGCGCTTTCCGCTGGGTGCCGCCGTCACCCGCGCCGGCACCTGGCTTATGCCGAACCGGGCGGTCAGCACCCCGTTCTGGTCGAAGAAAATGCGGCTGTCGAGCGCCTCCGACGTCTGCGGAATATTTCCCTGCACCAGAATAATGCGGGTGATCAGGGTGTCAGGCTTCTGTCGCTGTACCCACGCGAGCTGATCCGCATCGTCGCCGTTGATAAACAGCAGCGTTTCGTTGAACGGCACCACATCAAGCGGATTAAAGACCTGCCCCGCCTGAGCAAACACGTTGCCCCTGTCGTCGGCAAGCGCCTTGTCCACCCGCACGCTCGGATCAAACCAGCGCCGTTCGTAGCGCACCGCGCGTGTTATTCCCTCAACGGCAGGCGGGCGCTGGCTGTTGCGCACCACGCGCGCCTTAAACTCCGCCATCTTTTTGTCCATCTCGCCGGACTGCGACAGCGCCTGCAGCCGGCTTTCGATAACGGTCAGCATATCCGGCTCCGCCACCGGCCAGAGATCGCCCCACGTCCCGAGGTCAGCGGCCGTCACGCTGGCGGTCAGCAGCGTCAGGCCCAGGGCAAGGGTGGTTTTCATGAGCCCGCCTTCATGCGCCGGGCAACGTCCTGCTGTATCTCCCGGGTAATATCCGGCGCCCCCTGCACCACGGCAGGTGCAACAAGGATGAGGGCACGATGGCGGACCTGCCAGTCCCGAAGGCTGGCCTCCAGCGACGCGTTAAAGCGGTCTGAGAGCGCTTTTGTCTGCGCCTCGTCCAGCGACCTGCGACCGGCACTGTCAAAGAAGGCATCCACCGTGGATTTCATGTTGAAGGCCACAACCACAGGACGGTTCAGCTGGCAGACCAGCCAGCTGACGCCTGCGCTAGCAGCCAGCGTGCCGGCAATCAGCGCGGCGTTAATGAGTACGTGTTTTTTCATGAGATGATCTTCCCTTCATGCTCGTGAAGCCAGCGCTCCAGCGCGGCCATTTCCGGCCCGGACTTTTTCCACGCCAGCTCCCAGACGGCTTCGTGAATACTCAGCCCTTCCCGGCGTCGCTGCTGCAGAAACTCAAAGTCCGGACCGTCCGAGGAGTACATTGCCCGGCTGAGCGGATCGACGAACAGGCGATGCCAGGATGTCAGGTGCTCAACCGACAGCATAAAGCTGCTGAACCAGTTATCCTTCGCGCTGCCAAACCCCTTAATCATGTCGCGCTGCAGCTGCGAATACTGGTCCGGGTACAGCTGGTTGTACTTGGCGAACTCTTTGGCCGACTGCTTGAGGATAATTTTGTAGGACGAGTTACCCCAGGCCGCGCGGGCGGCGCTGGAGGCGGTGTCCGAGTCAAAGTCGACGATGTTCTGCGTAATGGTGATGTACGAACCGGTATGGCGACGGGCGGTGCGGTAGCCCTTCTCGATAAACGCCCCGACCTTGTTATTTTTGAAGTCCAGCAGGCGCCAGCCTTCGTCTATCACGTTGAGCTTCTTCAGGCTGCGCGGCGTGCGGTACATGCGGTTCTCAATGTAGAGAATGAGCGAGAACATCACCGCCACCAGAAGGGAGGGCCGGTCCTCCAGACCGCCCAGCTCCAGCACCACCATCCTGGCCTCGTCCTTCAGGGACGGCTCGTCGGAGTTGAAGTAGCTGCCGTATACCCCGTCGCGGGTGTACTGGGTCAGCAGTACCACCATCTCATCAAGGCGGCTGCGGATGGTTGGTGAACCTTCATACTCGCTGCTGTCGCGGGCCATCATCAGGTAGTCCACCACGTCGTCAATGCGCGCCTGGTTTTTCTTCGTAAGCCAGGTGGCCTTCACCGCCTTAAGCAGCAGACCTTCGTGCACCTCGTCCAGGTTGCCGTTGGGGCTGGCCATCACGGACAGCTGGTCCCGCAGGCGTTCGGCCATCTCATCGATGGTATCGTCGGTGACGTTGGCGAACGGGTTAAACTTCAGCGTCTCACCGTCGAGGTAGACCCCGCCCATGTTCTCGCACAGGGACTTGTACCCGTCGCCCATGTCGAAGACCACGGCGAAGCCGCCGGAGTCGATGACGCTGCGTATCAGGGGCTGGATAAGCCCGGTTTTCCCGGCACCGGAGGTCCCACAGACCGCCATATTGAAGTTGGTGTTACCCATGCCGCGGCTGAACAGGTCGATAAACGCCAGCTGGTTGCGGTAGGTCGGCGCCAGCAGGCCGGAGGTGGCAAGCGGGCTGTCCGCCACCACAGGCATCAGATTGGCGACGTTAAAGCTCTCGGCGCGCTGCACCACGCCGGACTCGCGCAGCTGTTTAAAGAGGCCGCCGCCCGCCATAAACGGCAGATTCACGAGAAAGTTGCGCATATGGTTAAAGCGCGGGGAAATCAGCTCAAAGCCATTTTTACGGAAGCTGTTCAGCACGTCCTGCTCGACCTTCAGCGCGGTTTCCTGGTCATCGCGGCAGAAGAGGGTCATGTTCAGGAAATAGCTCACCAGCGAGGACTGGCCGGACGACAGGCGCTGGCGCAGATCGCCCCACTCTTTTGCCTCCTGCGCCACGCCCGGGAAGAACTTGGCGTAGCTGGTCTTGGACTTCTTCTCAAGATCCATGAACTTCAGGTTGGCCTCGTTCTGCGCCTTCACCTGGTCCTCGACGCTGAGGACGAGCGTCAGGATAAACGGACACGAAACGGACAGTTCCGGGTTGAGGAGATTGCTGTAGTTGTCGGCCATATTCCAGAGGAAGGCCAGCTCGGGATTTTTGGTCAGCTGAAAGTTCATGATGCGCGCGGTGCTGTTGCGCCCGTTACCGCGCAGCCCCAGCGTCATGTAGTCGGCCTTTACCTTCAGGTCGAAGGAGTCATCCACGCACTGGTAATTCAGATCCTTAAGCGGGTCCAGTTCCCGTTCGGTGGGATACAGCGCATCCGGGTTGTGGTTAATCATTTCACCCGCAATGCGGATAAAGGCATCCGCGTCCACGCTGCGGGTAGCTATCTGCGCTCCCTGCAGCGAGGCGCGGATGATTTTGACCTGGTTCTCCATCTCCATCACGCTGGCCTTACTCCCGCGCTTGCGGGGAACGCTGCAGGAGATGTACACCCGGTAGTTGCGCAGGGTCAGCGGCAGGTTGAGGTGTTCGGGCAGCGGGAACCCTTCTTCTGCGGCCCTGAGATAGTAGGCGCGAGTGATGGCGTTGAACGTATCGGCCTTTTCCCCCGTCCAGGAGAGCTCGCGCAGGCCATACCCGATATCCTGCCCCACCAGATGGCTGGACACCAGGTGAATGGCCACCGGCACCTCGCGGGGTAGCTTGGTACGCATCAGGTTTTCCAGCGACGACACGATGGTTTCGTTGGCGCCGTTGATGGGCTGCGCCTCGAGCATAAAGCCCATCGTCTTCTCGTTCATGAAGAGGCCGGTTTCCGCATCGTAGTCGCGGTACGGCAGCAGCCGGCTGAACTGCGGGAAGCGCATCTGCCCGAGGACATCGTTCGCTTCAGAGGACGCATCGGGCATCTTCAGCGCCGTCAGCAGTGAGTTGACCGTGCGGGTGACGGAGTCCAGCGGATTACTCATGATCCCCCTCCTTTTTACTGTCGGCCGTTTTTACCGCTTCCGTCGCAGGGGCCGGGCGGCTGGCGGGGATACCGTAGCGAAAACGCGCTGAGCGCATCTGACCGTACAGGCAGAAATACGGACGGCATCCCATAAGCAGCGCTGTCCCTGAAAATACAATGGCCAGCACTACCCACAGGCCCGTAACCACCCGCAGTGAGTCATTAACATGCACGGCATATCCTTTCGCATCGGTGACGACGCTGCCTCTGTCCTGGCAGACGGCTGAGGGAGCGTCATGCAGCGTGAGGCCGGAGGACTTGCCCTGCGGGGCTGGAGGTATAAAGGGGTCTAAAGGTTCATCGCGGCAGGCCGCAATACGAAACTCGCCACTGCTGACGTTGTGCGTGACGGCCATAATTTCCTGCGCCATCGCCTCTCCGGGCGTGGTGTCCTCCATCCACAAAAGCATGGCAACCAGCAGCATCAGCATGGCGGCAGGCCAGACAATCAGATAGTGAAAAGCCCAGGCAAGCCATCGAAGGCAATACAGCAGGACGGACAGAAGCTTAAGCATCATTCCCGTTACCTCCGGGATTCAGCGGAAACCAGACGCTGCAGTTGTCTCTGATAGCCGCCGCCAGCCTTTCCCCGTCCTCACCGCTATACAGTGCTTTAATCTGGCTGACGTCAGACTTCGCCAGGAAAATCCGGGTCATCTGCTGTTTTGTTACGCTCATACCTGAGCCTGCTTTACCCAGGAACAGACAGTGCCCACGCTGCCGTTGCATTATATGTTGAGAAATCCCAGCCTTCCCGTCGAGGGCGGGAGCGCTCTGCTGAGACGCTGAAAGCCAGAAGTCGCGCTCTGCAGCATTAACACAGATGACACGCATCCCCAGCACCTCGCAGCTGGCCGCGATATCGTTAAGGTGACGGGTCTTACCTGGGCCGCCGTTACTGTTGGTTGTCATGATGTTCGTCTCCTGGTTTTTTGCCATCGTTCTGAATGTCTTTGCGCAATTCACGCCAGTCGCGGAGTTGTCGTTCTGATAAAAAGGTCCGCATAACCTCAACGCTGATGGCTGTCTTACCGCTACCGGTTTTCCCCACGACCATCACATTGGTTTTTCTTCTTCCCATCGGTCACCTCAGATACTGTTTTTGTCGTATTTCCGCTGCCTCGCGGCCTGTATATGAAGCTGGTTCAGCAATTCGTCCTGCTCCTGCAGGAGATCGAGTTCGTCTGCCATCAACGCTCCCTGCTCACACTGTCCGGACACGCTACCGCCCATCCCTTTTCACGTTTCAGGGCACGCGTGATAACGACAGATTGTTAAAATGGGTGCCACACGCGGTGGCGATTCAGGACTCAGTTAACGCGCGGGGTTCCCCACGCTGACGGTTTCACAACAAAAAACACCCGCGTCGGCTGGTGATAAACGTCCTGCGTATCGATATAGGGCGCGATCCACAGCCCGGCCGTCTTTTCACCGACGCGAAGCGGCCTCGGGTCCACGATGGACTCGCGCCCTGGCGGCGCAACAACCGGCGTGACCGTGGAGAGCGGCACCCGCGAGGCCGAGTGCGGCTGCGGGCGGGGGAGAGTCGGTGTGCCCGCCAGCGGCGTATTTCTGGATGCGACGGCATGCACCGGTTCAGCCGGCAGCGTAAGGGGCTGCACGGACCGGGTCCGGAAATCACCCTCAGCCAGGCGTGGCAGCGATGTCGCACCCGGCTTTACCGCGCTGGCCTCCTCCAGTCGTTTGGCTTTCTCATTGGCCTGCTCGATGGTCATGCAGGTATCGGATGTCGTCGCGTTACACTCAAAATCGCTCGTTGTACCGGCACATCCCGACAGCGTCAGGAGACTGGCCAGCGTGAGCGCAACAGGCACTGTCTTGTTCATTTGCGGTTCCTTTACGTGGGGTTACTGTGAGTCGGCCTTCGGCATAAACTGGCTCTGGTTAAGCCTGCCCAGCTGGTTGAGCATCTGGTCGGTACTGAACCCGTTCATGCCGCCCTGCGGGACTGACGGTGGCGGAACCGGACTGCGTTCGTCGCCCTCCGCCTTGCTTCTGTCATTCTCGTGCGCCAGCTCTTCAATGGTTTTCAGCTGAAAACCGTCCTGAAAGACAACGGTTACTTCGTTACCCGCCCCAATCGGGATGACGGGGTGGTACTGCTCTGCGCGCTTGATGTAGTAGTCGCTGAGGGTCTGGGCGGCTTTGGAGGCGCCTCCGCCAATCCCCATCTTCATCACGTCACCCGCGCCGAGGGATGCCGTGGCGCCAAGTCCGACCGAGGGCTGGGACGCGGTCTGCACGCCCTGCCCGATGCCGTCAACAAAACCCGCGCCCCATGCCCAGCCGAGGATTTTGCCGTTTCGCATCACCACCTCACCCTTGATGCCGTTTTTCCCCCGGAAGCTGACGTGTCCGGCAATGGGCTGGTCGATGGTGACGCCGTGCTTCAGGCAGCTGATGTTGCGGGTACGCACGATGGCGCGCTCGCTGGACACGTCGCCCCAGGCTTCAAGCCCGATGAAGCAGCCGGTGAGGTCGTAGCTTTTGCTGTTGGGCATTTCCACCCTGCCGGTAATGCGCAGCTGCATCGGCACCGTGGACTCGTTACCGGTCACGGAGGCGTTGGCGTCAGCCCCCTCAATCAGCATCGATTTGGCGAAGCTGCCCGACGGGATGTACGGCAGGGACGGACCTTTGTTTTCATCGCTGCGGGCAAAAGACTGCCGGCGCAGCTGGTTGGGTACGGGGATGGGCTGGTACTGTACCTGCGCCGGCGGCGTGACGCCGTTACCCGGGTAGAACGCCGTCGGCGGTGGGACGGCCCCCGTCTGCGGCGGGAAACCGGTCGGCTGCGGCTCACCTTCAGGCCCCGGTGCAGGAGACGGCGGCTGCGGTGCCGGCTCACCCGATGCGGTGACGGGTTTTGCCCCCAGCGCGCTGACCTGAGCGGAAAGCGCCGCGTTGTCCTGGTTAAGCTTGTCTATCTGGTGCTGGTAGCCTGCCTGCCCCTTGCTGAGCAGCTCAAGCTCGCGGCGCATTTCGGCATACTGCTTCTGCATTTCGGAGGCGGTCGCCTGCATCTCGGTCGTGGCATGCTGCTGCACCTTCTGGTCAAAGGTGCTGTCCACCACCCCGGTCATATCGGGTGCAGGCTCGCCGGCGGCTGCCGCATCGCTGCTGCCCTCGTAGCGTGCATCCGCCAGATACCAGCCGCCGCCGCCCACAACGCCCACGGTCGCCAGCACGATACCCAGCCAGATAAACTGCTTGCGCTTCACCACTGAATTAATGCTGGCCATCAGCCGCACCTCCGCTGCTGATAATGAAGACCTGCAGGGCGCCGCCCGCCATCAGCTGACGCGAGGCTTCACCAAACAGCACCCCGCGAATGCCGCTCTGCCAGAAGTCGCTTTCCGCGATGTTGCGGGCCATTCCGGTACTGTTGGTGACGCGAAAGCGCACCACCTTAAGGTGATTGCCCACCCAGACGCGCTCCGGCACTGCAGACAGTCCGGCGGGCGCAGCGAGGGCTTCATGCGTGACGGGAATAGCCTGCCAGCCGGACGGAAGCTTCCCGCCCAGCAGATGCTGGCTCAGGGAAACCAGCGTGGCCTCATAGGGAGAAGACTCTTCCCAGGTGCGCGCCGCTTCGCCCGTGCCGGACAGCTCGCTGACCAGCCGGATGGTTCGCCCCGCGCCCGCACGTGGCACGGCCTGTACCGAGAAGTTGAGGCCGCGTTCGGTTTCCAGAATGAACGTGAAGGGCTTTTTGTTGAGGGTGCTGACAATCACACCGCCGCTTGCCGTCTGCTCCTGCCGCGTCAGCTCACCGTCGAGGCTGGTCAGGGCCGTCACGCGGTCACCTGCGACCGTAAAAAGGTTCGGGTCGGTGTTGCTCACCGCGATGCTGGCCTGCCCGCCGTTCGTCAGCGGAACAATCGTGGCGGAAAGCGCAGCGGGTGCGGCGACCGTCTGACCGGACGCGAGCATCATCAACGCCAGCAGCGCACGGCGACTATTTTTGTTCATCGGTGATTTCTCCGAAGTGGCTGAGCCAGCTGATGCCGTCCTCGCGCTCGAACTTGAGAACGTACTGTTTCAGCTCGGGATACGGTTTCGAGTCGCCTATCCAGGTCTTCAGCTGGCCGCGTACGTCCACGCGGCTGCTTGCCGGGTAAACCTTCACGCTGGTCATATAGAAAGACGAGTTGACGTTGTTGTCCTTAATGCGCTTCGCATCCTCGGCAAGCCTGATTTTCAGCTCGTTCTGCGCCGCCGGCTTGACATACGCCAGCAGCTGCTCATGAGAGGCATCAACGGTTTCCGGGGTGACATTCAGGCGAAGGGCGATAAGAGACAGGGCAATCTGCTGCAGGTAGGAGGCATCCGCCTGATTCTGCGACACGGCAAATGGCGCGTTGAAAAGCATTGGCGTGACGATAGACTTCTGCTCATTCTGAAGGCGGTAGTTGTTGACGGCCTGAATAACGTTGGTGGTGATACTCCCCAGAATAACCACCCCCATGGCAATAAAGCCGATGGCAATAACCCGCTGTGTACTTAATCGTGCTCCGTGTTCCATCTGATTATTCCTGTCTATTTAATCCACTGGCGGTAGCATGAGTCGGGTACATCATGGAAAATCCCCCTCAGCAGTGAGGTCGGCATATACCAGTAGACCAGGTCCCGCAGCCATGAGCTGCCCCGCCCTTTCTTGAGCTTTTTTATTCCGAGATAGGCCAGTACGGCAGCGATAATTCCGGGGATATAATGCTGGGTCCAGAATCCCCACCCCAGGCAGACAATGGCCGGAATAAGTTCATCCACAGGAAGGCCAAACCAGCGGCTCTGATTCGTCAGGGTTTCGGGAAAGCGATATTTTTTGAGAGATTCATCTGCCATATATGTTCCGTCTCCGGTACAGCTGGCAGTATGGAAATACCTGCCAGCCGGATTACAGGCAAAGCCCTCCCGTGAATGCTCGTGAAGGGCATTCAGAATTAAACCGGAATTTAATAGTCGGAAGTGGCTCTGAACGGCGGTCGCTGGATATCAGTATCCTGCGACAGACATACCTACCGTGACGAATACGGACAGGATCGCAAAGCCCGCCAGGAACTTGAGGTTCTTGGTCGTCATATACATCACGGCCCCCACCAGGACTTCGGCAAGAATAACCCACTTAACCACGCTGGAATCTTTACCAAATGTTCCTTTAACGGTTGCATCGCCGCTGGACATCAGATCTTTACCCGCAGTCGAGGCCAGAACCGTTTCAGGGAAAAACGCAGCAAGTGCTGCGACAGGCAGGGCAAACTTCAGCGCTTTAAGTAACGCGACTTTGCTGAATTTTTTCTTTGCAGTGGTCGCGGGTACAGCGTTAATTACAGACACATCAGTCATATTTATTAATCCTTTAAATGTTCATGAAACAGCCATAAAAAAGGCCAATATTTCGTTAATGCCATTCAGTCGAAATTATTAGGTATCACCTCCACCATTTCAGCATTGTAAAAGTCGGGGAATTTGATCAGATGGTCATGAAGCCTTTCCCGTACTTCATAAGTCTTACACCATCCACTTCGGTTTTTTGCATTGATCAGTTTTAAGTTAGTTTCCTCATCAAACCTGACGGTCACAAAATAACTCTTAGAAAAGTCTGGATTATCCATAACCCTGAACATAGGGAATCTATTGAGGTGATCTCTGACCCTAAAAAAAACCTCGAATCCGCGACTTCTGCCACTTCTCGAAGTAGCAGAACGCAATAAACTCTCTGTCACAGAATCGAGTTTGAGTCTGACGGTATTTCCCAATGCTGGAGAGCTGCTATATCTCCTCATCACAACCTCCTTATTAAAACCACGATAAAGACATAATAACTCAAATGCACCGTCCGAACGATATACTAAAAGTAACGCATTCATTAACAACCCCATAACAACGCAAGCTACCATTTTGATAGATGGTTGCATTTAGCACTTATCAACTCAAACGCATATCTGTGCACACTTGGCAAAAATGAGTTAGCTTTTAGGTATAAGAGCATATCGTCCTTGTTATCCACGCCCATGATCGAATAGGATTTAGAAATCCTATTCTTAGATGTGCCAGACGTGACACATAATAATTTTGAGATAAATTCGTGGCTAAAGCCGCTAAAGAAAAGACAGAAACTCTGATATACACCAGGCTCAAGAACTAATGCAGGATTCTTTAAATAATTCACATCTCCCGCAGCATAGGAAATGCACTTACTATTCAAACTACTAAAGACAACATCTTTTAAAAAACTCCAAGCAATGAAAATCTCAGAATTGATATGAATAACTTGAAACAATACACACCAGTAAAAAGACCCCTCTATAATAACACTCTTAATCATGGCTACATCTGCATTTGCAAGAGCCTCTACCTCACTCGCAAGTAGCAAACATTTAATTTCAAGAGGAAGTTTTTCAAACCAGTAGGCAGAGTCATATTCACAGCCTTTTATAACATTCGAAAAATTGTGATTTGAATATACAAAGACACCAGAAGAATTTCTGATACAGATGGGAACTTCAGAATTATCAAAAATTTTAAATCTTGTTGCTTCTTGTTGTGATTGACTGGAATCAGAAGAACGCATAAGATCGCGCGCACTCATATAACCTCCTTGCTAGGCTGTGTGGGTAGCTGGTACTTAGGGGCTCTATCCCTAGGTACCAGCGATTCGACAAAACTTGCCGACAATCAAATTTTAGTTAGGACACTGCTAAAATATACCTTTCCCTACAGAAATTGTCATTAAAAAAACACAGTTAAATGTAATTTTTAAGACATCTATATAGTTAATCATTATCGGTTTCTTCACCTGACTCTGGAAAAAAGGTTTCCACGATCTCTTTAACATCATCTCGTATATTCTGAACCATCCCCCGGAACTCAAATTTATCATTTCCTGCAATGTGCGGGCTCATGGACTCCATTGCGAGAAGCTTACTGGAGATAAACTGTGTTTTAAGTACGGCTTCAAGAATAGTTTTATTGAAAAGCATCTGGTTAAACGGCGACTCCTTGCGCTCCATTTGCGCCTCATAGACACGCAAGCCTAGTTCGACTAGCATCGATATAACGCTTGAACTGCTGACATCTTCTTTCCTGGCACCTTCTGCCCGGCGCTGTTCGACGATAGAATTTATTTTATTTACCACGTCGTCGCTTACATATGCTTGTATCTTTGCCAAAGCTCATCTCCTTTTTTTGTGCAGTGGAAGGATATTATTTTGACTGCCGAACAGCGCCTTTCTACCGTCAAATTCCCCGGCGGATTGCGGGCGATTCATCCAGTGGTTTTATGACGAATCGTCGGCGATTCACATGGCGGATTGCCGACGATTCACTATCACACAACATTATGAAATATATATCGTGAATCGTACATGATTCATTAATGAATATCCAATAATTCATACAGTAGTCACAGATGAATCTTATTAGGTTCCACATTGGAACTGAATGGAATTTAAAAAACATAAGTGCATGGTTTGAAAGGCCAATCAGCAAAATTTTAATTTTGCGTGGGGTGTGGTGCTTTTGGTGGTGAGGAGTGCATATTAGTTGAGTCTGGGCATGGGATGGGTTAACGTATTTCCGGCATGGTGCCCGGAGGGAAGAAATGAAACGGATTGCTCTTACGTTTTTAATGTTGGCTTTTTCTGGAATGTTGAACGCTGCTGATTGTTTTGATCTGGCAGGAAGGGATTATCATATAGATCCAGATCTGCTTCGGGCAATCTCCTGGAATGAATCGAACTTCCGCACAGACGTTAAAGGCTACAATCCTGTTTCGGGCTTTGGCTCCGGACTTATGCAGGTAGACTCCCAGCACTTTAACGAACTGGCTCGTTATGGAATAAAACCGGAGCATCTTATTTCCGATCCGTGTATGAATATCTACACCGGGGCTTACTATCTTGCAATTGCATTCAAAAAGTGGGGAGTCAGCTGGCAGGCCGTGGGCGCTTATAATGCAGGTTTCAGGAAAACAGAAGAACAGGCGCAGAGAAGATATGTCTATGCCAGAAAAATTGAGGTAACATATCGGGCGATAAAGAATAATAAAAATGCAGCGCAGACTTTTGCAAAACAGTAAAAAGACCTCAACAGGAGGTCTTTTTATTCATCCAGTATTTATGCCGTCAATCAATAGCCCGATAAATTAAATCTGCTTCAGGGTGTTTTATGATACTAATGTAGTCTTTCAGTGCATCCTGACGAGCGACGAGGTGTTTACAGACTTTCGAATATTCAGGCCCCATATCTGCAACCTGCCAGGACAACCAGTTCATGATCATCAGGGTCGCAATAATTCCGGCAGCATCGGCACTGACCTCTGCTTCAAAGTAATTACCGGGAATAACCATGTTATAGCGCTGTTCACCTTCCGGTGCGATATATCCGGTTTGCGTCGTGGTGAATCTGACACAGTTCTGAGCCACGTTTCCTCCGGTGCCCTGCGGAATAATCCAGTAATTCCAGAAACCGCCATCATAATCTGAATACTGACGTAACCAGCTGGCAATCATGTTATCAGCAGAAGGCGTAAAAAAGAGCGCAGGAATAAAATCCAGACGTTCATCACCATCTGTAACAGAGTAGCGCTGGCGTTCATCGATTTTAAATTGTTCGGCTGATTCACGAGTGGCGGTTTTGACGTTTAATGTGTGCATTCTGATTTTCTCCTCATTGGGTTATTACATCGTTCGACTTCATCACTGAGCGGCAAAGGGCAATGAGCAGCTGACGGGGACGAAATAAAGGGGCGCGCAGCGTTTATATACCCCTTTATTTCGTCCCTGGCTGATGCTAAAAGCAGCCCTCCGCGAACTGATGAAATCGGGCGATAGTCACACCAGGAGAATGCACACATCCCGGAATGGAAAATCGTCGCAAGACGAATTACCGTTCCGGGCATCAAAGTGGAGGTAATTTATTACCGCCACGGTGAAAGCGGCGCATCCATTCAGGATGCAGCAAGCGTGAATTTGAATTTGCGTCAGGATGGAAGCCCGAAGGGCGGAGACGGTTTACCGGCTCCGTTCACGACAGCCGTGTCCCTTCTGGGACGACGCCCGGAAAAGAAACGCTTATATCCATATTAGCGGCAGAATAATAAAGACCATCGCCAGCAGGAGAATGAAGAATAGAAATCAGCTAACCAAAAGACAGGAACTTCAGACAACCTCGCGCCGGAATAACGCAGGCAGCGCGTCAGCGCAGCCTGCTTATTCTGCGCCGAAGGCGCGCGGCCTTAGATTCCACGAAAGGCAGGCTATTCCCCTGCCCTTCAGGCTGGCTATGCGGCTTTATTCATGCCGCGCAAAAATTCGCGCATCGCACTCACCCGGCGCTGGTCTTCCAGGCGTTTGTCAAAGTTGTTGATATAGTAAACGGGCGTATAGCGAACCCTGTTAAGCTGCATTGTGAGCGTATTACCCGTGACCACCTCGGCAGGAATACCCAGCAGGGAAAGCTGAATAAACGCCATATCGGCCGCAACAGGATCGATATCGATGCAGCTTCCGAACATATGTTCAGACGGGTTATAGCCCGCCTCCAGCAGATATTCCGCATACGCCACAATCATTCCCGCCGCACCGCTTGCCGGATCGCTGACGGTAACGAATCCCTCACGGCGTATCGTTTCGTCGACGTCCGGCATCAGCAGCCTCGCCAGCAGTGACTGGACGTGATACGGCGTGAAATACTGTCCGTTACGGTCGTCACCAAGCTCAAGCTCCATGAAGATCGCGCCGAGGAAGTCGTGGAATTTGGCCTCCAGCGCGCAGACCATCAGGCAGAAAAGCGTATGCAGGTTGCTGATATCGCTCTCGCTGTACTTCGCGCAGATTTTGCGGCTCTGCTCAATATTCTCCGGCGTTCTTATCCGCGCCATATCCAGCTCGCTGGCGGCCAGCGTGATAAAGTCGCTGAACACCTCCCAGCGGCGCAGGCTGCGGGCGGTATCCCTGAACACGCTGATAAACTGGCGGCGTGCCTGGTCGATTGTCATCATCCGGTGCGGTATCGGCTGCGCATTCACGGTGGGCAATACGGGTTTAGCGGGTGTTAAGGGTGCGGCTTCTCTCGCCTGGTCAAAGAAGCTGGCAAAACTGAGTTGAGACATCGTTCCTCCTTAAATGCCGCCCCGTAAGGAGCGGCTCAGTTATCAGTTAAATGCCCGCTTCAGTTCGAGCGTGCGTAACACCTGCCCCCACTCGCTCACTCGCATGGCAGGAATACGAACGGAGCGCCCCTTCTTCCGGCAGTGCGCAATGTGACGACCCAGCGCCCGCATTTCGGCGCTGATTTCGTCACGGTCGATATCACTGCGTTTAATACGCACCTGTTTTTTTACGGGTGCGTTTTCCGCCTCAAGCATATGGACATACAGGGCGGTCGGTGTAACAATTGACGCTCTACCGAAATGATTCATAGATATTTCCTTTTGGTTGAGGCCGGATTCATCGTTCCTAGGCGAATAAATCCGGCGGGATATGGCAGACGAAAGTCTGCCTTTTTCATTTCTGGCGCTGCTCTCCCTCCTTGACGCGTGCCAGAATCTCCGCGTGGTCAAGGTTGCTGTAGTCACGCATCCGGTAATAACGGATACCGATCCGCGCGTAGATTTCGGTCACGTTGCCGCAGACCATTTCCGCCAGCATGAAGGTTTCACACTCGCCGTCTTCACTGCTGCGCCAGTTCATCGGATACATCAGCCCCAACGCATCATGGAAGGCGTGCACGTCGATTTCGACGGGCGCGGTCAGGTATGACTTTTCGCGGCTCAGCCAGTACGCGCGTTCGGCCTCACTGGTCGCGTAAATACCTGCTTCGGCACTGGATTCGGTCAGATTTAAGTGCATGGCTTATCTCCTTCTGGTTAATGGCGTTGATATTTCGCCGTGGTGGTTATTCGTCGAACGTGATGCCGGAAAAATGCGCCATCAGGTGCAGCATGTCGGCAATCCCGTCGACTTTCTGCTGAATGGCTGGCGTGGCTTTCAGGATGCGCGTTACAGCGGTTCTGAGTTCGCCCATATAGCGGTTTGCAGACTCGCCCAGCGCCGTTTTGTCCGTATTGCTCTGGTACTTCATCAGGGCTTTACTGACGTGGTTTTGCAGGGTATCAAGCTCGCTGAGCGCGCTTTTCTCCCATGCGTCGAAGCTGA